>Ga0310690_10000847_pt1 | contig 60300 bp, 50 predicted proteins | sample AusTroGonzalo_MG_2_FD_207661 | JGI IMG/M metagenome (GOLD analysis project Ga0310690, IMG submission 207661) | Bovine rumen microbial communities from tropical cattle in Woodstock, Queensland, Australia - Gonzalo_04 (v2) (version 2) | ecosystem: Host-associated > Mammals > Digestive system >... | reverse complement strand
TCCATAATTCAACAGTTTACAGTTCCATTTGATCGTGGATGGAGAACCAGACATACAAAAATACGAGTTTCACTTCAATTATCAAACAGTAAAATCGATCTTCTTCCAGCTATTTCTCACCATCGTCTTGCTTTCGGCTTCCCTCCCCTTTGATTACCCCTGCATATCAATCGACTCCGTCGAGCCTCTCCCGAACCTCTACCGAAGTCACAACGAACCCACTCCGAACCATCAACAGTGCTACGGGCTTCGTATAGGCTGTAATTGACCCCTTGCCCGGTCCAACAGCATTCACTATCTTTGCCATCAGCAAGACGGTCGTCGAATCGACCGGTAATGAAGTTCGCGCTGCCATCCAACGAATTCCGGAAGAGTTACCGCCAGCAGAAATTGGAAAGGCGTGTCGCATCAGAAGGAAGACGGCGGGAAAACCGGGTTCTAGTGAATCTGAATACCAATAAACCGGAAGGAACCGGGCTATTCCGTGTTCGAGAACCGGACGGGGATGAGATAGACGCCGGCGCAGTCCGTCCAGAGGATGGCGGTGAAGGCGAAATCGCCCACCTTGCCGACGCTGCGGTCCAGCTGGAACCTCAGCCTCAGGGAGGACTGGAACGAACCGTTGGCGGTATAGTTCAGCCCGGGGTACACCTCCCCGCCGACGACTTTCGTCTGGACCCGGAACATCACGGGATCGTCCTTTTCCGCGGTGACGTTGATGTAGGAGAAGACCGGATCGCCGGGCTGGGAAATGGAGCCGGTCCCGAAATCGACGGACGTCCGGTCCAGGACCAGGTGGTTCGTGCAGGGCTCGAGGGTGAGGTCGATCTCGATTTCATCGATGACATAGGGCTTGGATTCGGACCGCTTCGAATTGTAGAATTCGGGAAGGGCGGTTACGCTGACCAGGCTCAGGTAAGGAAGGTCGTCGAAACTGTAGCGACCCTCCGCATCCGTCAAGACGATCGTATCCGTGCAGTCGCAGTAAATGGGGATGTTCCCGAGCGGATGGCCCTGTTCGTCGGTGACCCGGCCCACCAGATTGGCATAGAAATCCAGGTGCGTCGTTTCGATCACGAAAGGAAGGGAGGTATCGTGGATTCCGTTCACCTGGATGTCGAAAAACCCTTCCCGGACGCTTTCTTCGAGATCGTGCCGGACCTGCAGGGTGACCTGCCGGGTCTCTCCCGGAGCCATCGTCCCCCGCCAGTAGGTGGATTGGGAATCCTTCTGGAAACCGGAGAGCCTCTCGATGAGCTGGATGATTTCGCCCTTGGGCTGCAAACTCAGGGAAACCTCCTTCCCGGTGAGGTTGGTCACCGAAAACACCGTGGATTTCTGCCGCGGGGCGACATGGATTTCCTGGACGTCCACGCGGACCTGGGGAACCGGGGACAAGGTGACATCCAGGGTCCTGTCGCCTTTCAAGTCCAGCGAATACTCCGCCGTCTCATAGAAAGGACTCGAAAACACCAGCGTATATTCCGCGGAAGGGATGTTCTCCAACCGATACCGGCAGGTCTTCGAATCATCCGTGCCCACGGAAGCGGCATAGACGATCCCGTTCGACCGGTTCGTGGCGGTCACGTGCATGTCGGCCACCAGACGGGCCAGACTGGCATCCGGGTCGATAATCTCGCCCGTGAGGGTATAGGCAGGCGTATCTTCCGCCTGGTTGACAGGAAAACACCCGGAAACCATCGCCACGACGGCCAGGATGGAAGCTATTCTTTTCAACATAGTCATTCGATTGCCTGTATCGGTAAGGTCCGTACTATTCCTGTCGCAAAGATAATGTAAAAAAGCCAATAAGCTTCCTAAAAACGAAAAAACCGCCCCGAAAGGCGGTAAGGCAGGTAGAAATTACTAATAATCAATTATTTAACGATTAGTACTCCTCCTCGTTAAAGGTGGGGTTATTCCCTGCAAGTCACTTATTTTCAATAAGTTAGGTTGCATTCAAAAACTCTGGGAAGCCACTGGGTAGTGAACAGCCTCCAAATGGCTCAATCTGACACTATACTCCCCACTTCAGGGATGCTCTCGAAAAGCACGGAATCTCAATCTCAGCCATTATTCTATTAAATCTTTCCGGTTCAAGTTTTTCCCTGAGATCATCCTCTTCTATTCCCCGGATAATCCGAGTAATCTCGTCAGGAGAAAAGAGAACATCCGAATCACGGTCTGTTGCCTTGGAGAGTTTGGGGAGGACTGCCGCTCTTCTATCAAACATAGGTTTATAAATCAAATAAATACTCTTTCATCAAAGGCTTCCATCATTAATCTTCCAGGTGTTCTCCCTAACCTCCCTTTAATCCCGGTGCAGGACAAGGTCGTAGAAGAGATACTTCCCAGAGGTGTCGTCACCGCATCTGAGCCAGAACAACAGCTGACCGCAGCGGCTCAGGGGCACGGAGAACTCCGTCGGAGGCATAGTCTCAGTCAGGACAATCTCCCCTGCCTTGTTGCCGTCGGCCCCGATGTAGATCGTCTCCTTGGACCGGGGGTCTTTCGTGGTCGGGTTATGTCCATCCAGGCACGCCACCTTGAAGGTCAGGCGATCGTATTCCCCATAGGTATTGAATGCCGCAAGCGATGAGTCGTAGGCAATGCCGGCGGCTGCCAGCGCCAACGGCGTGAAGCCGATGAAATTGAGCGCTACAATCGCCCCGGCGTCGTTGTCACCCACATCCAGCGTGAGATGGACCTTGCTCTGGAGAAGGAATCCTTTGTTGATCCGCTGGCCGTCCAAGTTGAAGTAGCGCCGCATCGTGCTGCCGTCCAGCAGCGCACCCGCATCGGTTGCCTCATCCCCGTTGTAGATGTAATGGATATACGGCAGCCCCAAGTCGATCAGGTCCTTTTCCGGCGGGCAGTCAGGTTTAGGATGGACGAACAGATTGTTCGGCACAACAGGGCCGCGGTACACCACAATATCGGCCACTCCAAAGGCCGGACGGAACATGCTGTCAGAGCCCTGCAATTCGAAGCGCAGCCGGCGGCAGCGGTTGAGAGGCAGTTCATGGTGCTGGTTGGGCGCGGTGCACTGCAGCGCGAGCTTGGCGATAAGCGCATCGTCGGCATAGACGTTCAAGGTGTCATCCTTCATCACGACGGACTTGCCGATCCAGCCGGTCGTGAAGCTCACGTAATCGTACTGCCCGGCCAGATCGAACGCGGCATGGGCGCCGCTGTTGCCGTAGATCATGTTGGCCTTGCCTCTCAGAGCGATGCCCTCACTGAAGCGTTCGCCGCCCATCGAGAAGGTGATATGATCAGACCGACCGTCATAGACGCAGTCCTCCACGGCGCTGCTGGTAGCATAGGGCGGGATGGTGGAGATGAGCTTGCACACGTCAGGGCTGGCAGACGACTTGCTCTGGGGCACATCCGGTTCCACCCCCTCGGGCCATACCTTGATGTCCGCCACGCCGATCTTCAGCTGACCGTCCCCGCTCTCCGACTCGAAGCACAGTTCGTTGCATCCCGGAATGTCCAACACGATACTTTCCGCCAGGCCGTCGGCGAAGACTTCTTGTTCGTAGATCATTTTGCCGTCGGCCTTGACCGACAGCCAGCCGGAGCCACGCGCGTCAGAATCGACCGGTCCGGCTACGAAGGTAACCTTCCGGTAGCTGCCCTGCAGGTAGAAGAAACTCTTGCCCACGTTCGTGCCCATCAGGGCGACATTCGCATCCAGCGCCAAGCCAGAAGTGTAGGAGGTTCCATTGATCTTGATTTCTTTCCGCTCATCATCGCTTGTGGGGCCGACGGGATCCGCCTTCCGGCTGAAGTAGGGGCGGAGATCCTTGACCAGCTGGCGCATCTGCGGCTTCGCAGGAGGAAGATTTCCCGTCTGACGGGGCTTCTGCCCGGCAGTCCAGAGCGTCGCCTCGGCGATGGCCACATAGTATTCTCCCTGAACCAGTTCAAACCGCAGATCGTTCACGCCCGCCACATCCAGTTCCATACGACACGGGGCGTGCCAACTCTGGATCACCCGGTCCACCACCCTCTTTCCATCGGCATAGACGGCGACAATGCCCCCGTCCGAAAGACTGGGGAAAGGGCCGTGGCTGCCTTCCCGGTCACCGGTGATGCCCAGCACGAACAGCAGTTTCTCATATTTGCCGCCGATATTGAATGTCGCCTGGCCAGCGCGGTAAGGGCCCACGGTATACCGGATCACGAATCCGCCGTCCCACTCCAGGCCGCCCATATGGATCTTTTCCGCATCGGCCTTCGTCGAGTGGGGAACAAGATGGATGTAATCCGAACTCTCTGCGGGTTTCACTACGTCCGTGAGATACCTGACGGCGCTCTGCTGAGCCGCTGCACCGAAAGCAATCACCATCGATGCAAGCATCAATATCAATTTCTTGCTCATAGCCAATTTATTATGGGCCTAAGATACGAAAAAAACAGTATATTAGAGCCGGTGTAGATAATAAAGTAGATTTCCGCCAAAGTGGATTTGAAAAAGGGACCAGCGGAAGGCCGTTTCAAAGGTAAGTAAGTCTCGTTGGTTTTCAAAGTTTTTTGAAGATATTCTGAGTTTCTTTAACACGATATGAGGGTCCGGTCATATTGACCATAAAGGCTTTGTGGCAAAGCCGGTCAACCAGAGCAGAGCAAAGGACCTTATCCTTAATGATTTCCTCCCATCGGGTGAAAGGAAGATTGGTGATGATGATCGTAGCCTTGTCCCCGGTCCTTGTCGATATCATATTGAACATATTCAACCTTAACAATAGAGCAAGGTTAATCCATTCTTGCTACTCCTCTTCCTTTATGGATAGTCCCAAAATGTGGTTTATTACCCCTATCTGACAATAAAAGCAGTGGATAATTCCACTGCTCAATTCATAACCCATTGATTGTCAATGGTTTATTTCTTGCGCAAACTGTTTAATACTCTTCCTCGTTAAAAAAGAAATCATCCTTGGTCGGGTAATCCGGCCAGATGTCTTCGATGGATTCGTAGATTTCGCCGTCTTCTTCGAGTTCCTCGAGGTTCTCGACGACCTCGTCGGGAGCGCAGGTGCGGGTGGCGTAGTCGATCAGTTCTTCTTTGGTGGCCGGCCACGGAGCGTCGTCCAGGCTGCTGGCAAGTTCAAGGGTCCAATACATATCGGCGTTCGTTTAAAATGTTTATAATCAACGATTTCTATAGCCGTTCGCGGGGCTTTCCGCAAATCGGGCTGCAAAGATAGACAAAAAATCGGGATATATAGATTTTTTTTCGCTAATTTTGCAGTCCCAAATCCGTCACGCGACGCAGCAAATTCAATACCATGGCATTCAGAAAGATTGAGGAATACGACCAGGAAACGACCCGGGCCCTGGCAGGACACATCAAGGCCATCCTTGAGCTCCTGGGAGAGGACACCGAACGGGAAGGACTCATCAAGACCCCCGAACGGGTGGCCAAGGCGATGCAGTTCCTGACCCAGGGTTATTTCCAGGAAGGCGAGCAGATCGTGAAATCCGCCGTCTTCACGGAGCCGTACAACCAGATGGTCATCGTGCGGGACATCGAACTGTTCTCCCTGTGCGAGCACCATATGCTGCCCTTCATCGGCAAGGCCCATGTCGCCTATATCCCGAACGGCCGGATCACCGGCCTGTCGAAGGTGGCGCGCGTCGTGGAGACCTTTGCCCGCCGCCTGCAGGTCCAGGAGCGCCTGACGGAACAGATCCGCGACTGCATCCAGGAATCCCTCCATCCGATGGGTGTCGCCGTCGTCATCGAGGCGATGCACACCTGTATGTCCATGCGCGGCGTCGAGAAATCCAATGCCATCACCACGACATCGGCCTTCTCCGGCATCTTCCTCAAGTCGGACAAGACCCGGAACGAGTTCCTGTCGCTGATCGGCAAGTAACCCGTTCCGGGGTCTCCCCTCTTCTTACTTCAAATACGCGTCGGTAACGACTTTCTGGCTGCGGGCGATGAAGTCGCTCAGCGCCTTTCCCTTGAGCATACCATTGGCAAGCAGGGCCAGGTCGGTCAGCTGGTGCAGGATTTCATTCCCGGCGGCGAAGGCCTCGACATCGGCCTTATGGGCCTTCCGGACCTCTTCGCGGGCCTTGCGGGCCTCCTCTTTCTCCGTGTCGGAGGCATCGGCCGGGGCCTCGGCGGGCAGTTCGCCCTGCGGGGCGACCTCCGCCTGCTTGGCAGCCCACACCTTGGCCACGAGCGGATGCTCCATATTGACCGTAATATTGTAGCTCTCAGGCATTTCCCCATAGAAGTTCATACCACCGCCGAGGGCGCTCATTTCGCGGTAACGGCGCATGAACTCGCTCTGGGTGATGAGGATCGGCGCCGCATCGGCTCCGAGGTTGTCCCCGGTCACATAATAATCCTTGCCGGACGGCAGAACGGCCTTGAACAGGTTCTCCAGGTCATAGCGCTCGTCCTCCTTCATCTCCAGCTTGATCTTCTCCTCCTTCGGGATCAGGTTCTCCACGGCGTCGGAATCCACGCGGGCGAAGCGGCTGTTCTCGAGCTTGCGCTCCAGGAGGTTCACATAGTGGGAATCCAGTTCGCAGTCCATCAGCAGGACGTCGTAACCCTTCGCCTTGGCCGCCTCGATATAGGCATACTGGCCCTCCACGTCGGTAGCGTACAGGTACACGAGTTTCTTGTCCTTGTCGGTCTGGGTGCCTTCCACGGCCGCCTTGTACTCGTCAAAGGAGAAGAACTTGCCGTCGGTGTTCTTCAGGAGGGCGAACTTCACCGCCCGGTCGCAGAACTTCTCGTCGGAGAGCATGCCGTACTCGATGAAGAGCTTGAGGTTGTCCCACTTGGCCTCCAGGTCGGCGCGCTGGTTCTTGAAGATGTCCTCCAGTCGGTCCGCCACCTTCTTGGTGATGTAGGTCGATATCTTCTTCACGTTGGCGTCGCTCTGCAGATAGCTGCGGGAGACGTTCAGCGGGATGTCCGGGGAGTCGATGACGCCGTGCAGCAGGGTCATGAAGTCGGGGACGATGTTGTCCACGTGATCCGTCACGAACATCTGGTTGCAGTAGAGGGAGATCTTGTTGCGCTCGACGGCGACGCGGTCCTTCAGTTTCGGGAAATAGAGGATACCCGTGAGGTTGAAGGGATAGTCCACGTTCAGGTGGATATAGAACAGCGGTTCCTCGTTCATCGGATACAGGGTCCGGTAGAAGCCGAGGTAATCCTCCTCCTTCAGTTCGGACGGTGATTTGGCCCACAGGGGCTCCACGCCGTTGATGACCTTGTCCTTGTCGGTATCGACATACTTGCCGTCCTTCCACTCCTGCTCCTTCCCGAACACGATCGGGACCGGCATGAACTTGCAGTATTTGTTCAGGAGACCTTCGATCCGGGCCTTCTCCGCATACTCCTTGGAGTCGTCGTCCAGGTACAGGGTGATGACCGTACCGCGTTCGGGCTTGTCAATCTCCTCCATCTCATAGGCCGGGGAGCCGTCGCAGGACCACTTCACCGCCTTCGCACCCTCCTTCCAGGAAAGGGTCTCGATGGTGACCTTCTTGGACACCATAAAGGCGCTGTAGAAGCCCAGGCCGAAATGGCCGATGATGCTGCCGATCTGGTCCTTGTACTTCTCCAGGAACTCGCCCGCGGAGGAGAAAGCGATCTGGTTGATGTATTTATCGACCTCCTCTTCGGTCATGCCGATGCCTTCATCGATGACCTTGAGGGTCTTCTCGTCTTCGTTCAGTTCAATGCGGACCTTGAGGTCGCCCAGTTCGGCCTTGCAGTCGCCGGTGGCGGCGAGGGCCTTGAGTTTCTGGGTCGCATCGACCGCATTGGCCACCAGTTCCCGCAGGAAAATCTCGTGGTCGGAATACAGGAATTGCTTGATGACGGGGAAAATGTTCTCGGTGGTTACACCGATCTGTCCTTTTTGTGCCATATAATTACTTATTTAGATTTCTTGACTTCGCTCGAAATGACAAATAAAAAAACCGAAATGACAAACAATAAACCGACTGCCGTTTCGGGCAGCCGGTTTCAGATAGTCAAATAGCAAGCCAGTCCCTGCCGGACTGACAATTTGTCACGCCTACTTGTACAGGAAGCGGCGGATGGACATCTTCGGGGTCTTCTCGAAGGGACGGTCCATCAGTTCCACCTTCGCGATCTGGCTGTACGGGGGCAGCTGACGGTTCGCACCCAGGCGGATCTTCTCGGGGATCTCGGCCTTGGCCTCGGAATCCAGCAGGGCCGTCGCGATGGCCTGCTCATCCGGGAAGACCAGGGCGACCAGCTTGCCGCCGCGGTCCACGACCACGGTCTCAAGCACGAACGGCTGGTTGTTCACCACGGCCTCGAGCTCCTCCGGATAGATGTTCTGGCCGGAAGGGCCCAGGATCATGTTCTTGGAACGGCCGCGGATGAAGATATTGCCGTCGGCGTCGATGATGCCCAGGTCGCCGGTGCGCAGCCAGCCGTCCTCCGTGAAGGCGTTGGCCGTGGCCTCCTCATTCTTGTAGTAGCCGATCATGATGTTCTCACCACGGGCCTGGATCTCGCCGACCACGTGCTGGGGATCTTCGGAGTCGATGCGGACCTCGGCGCAGTCCACGGCCTTGCCGCAGGAACCGGGCACGTACTTGGTCCAGTGCTCATAGGCCAGCAGCGGGCAGGCCTCGGTCATGCCGTAACCCACCAGGTACGGGAACTTGATCTTCTTGAACACGCGCTCCACCTCGGGGTTCAGGGCGGCGCCGCCCATGATGAACTCCTCCACCTGGCCGCCGAAAGCAGCCACGAGGCCTTCGCGGATCTTCTTGTAAATCACGTTGTTCAGGCCGGGAACCTTGAGGGCGAACTTGATCGCCGGCTTCTCCAGCATGGGTTTGAGCTTGGACTTGTAGATCTTTTCCATCACCAGCGGAACCGTGATGAGCAGGTAGGGCTTCACATCGGCGAAGGCCTTCATCAGGGTCGCCGGGGTCGGGGCCTTGCCCAGCCAGTAGATGGACGTTCCGTTGCACAGCGGATAGATGAACTCGATCACGAGGCCGTACATATGGGCCATCGGGAGCATGGAAACCATCCTGTCGCCGGCCGGCACGTTGCGCTGGCTGTAATCCACGATGGCGGAGAAGTTCCGGTAGGAAAGCATCACGCCCTTCGGGTCGCCGGTGGAGCCGGAGGTATAGTTGATGGTGGAAAGGTCATCCCAGTTGTCAGTCGGGAAGATGACATCCTCCGGGCCGAAACCCTTCGGATACTTCTCGGCGAAGAGCTCATCCCAGTGGGCCACGGCATCGGCGATCTTCTCGTCCCGGCACAGGAGCACGTCCCAGTTGTCCACGTCAAAGACAACCTTCAGGGCGGGCATCTTCTCCGGATCCATCTTCTTCCAGCGGTTGGCGTTGGTGAAGAGGGCGATGCTGTCGGAGTGGTTCACCAGGCCCATCACGCTTTCGGGCGTGAAGTCCGCGAGGATGGGGACAATCACCGTCTCATAGGTATTGACAGCCAGATAGGCGAAGCCCCAGCGGGCCCCATTGCTGGCATTGAGGGCAATCTTGTCTCCCTTCTTGAAGCCGGCCTTCTCGAAGATGATGTGGAACCGGGCGATGGCCGTGGCCATCTGTGCATAGGTCAGGCTCTCGCCACCGATGGTGTTGAGGGCGGGTTTGTCCCAGAACTTCCGGGTCGCATCCTGAAGCCTTTGCAGGTAGTGCGGATAAGTAGCCATTCTAGTTTAGTTTTTAGTTACGTGGAGGCAAAGGTAATGAAAATTTCTTAAAAACTCGTACCTTTGCAGAACAAAAGGACTGAGACCCATGAGACGCAAACCCATCATCGCCCTGATCTACGACTTCGACGGCACCCTCTCTCCCGGCAACATGCAGGAGTTCGGCTTCATCCAGGCCATCGGCCAGACCCCCGAGGAATTCTGGGCCAAAAGCGACAACATCGCCAAGGGCCAGGACGCCTCCAACATCCTCGCTTACATGAAGTTGATGTTCGATGAGGCACGCAGGAACGGTATCCGCCTCACCCGGGAGGACTTCCACCGCTACGGGGCCGACATCAAGCTCTTCGACGGCGTGCGCGAGTGGTTCCGCAATGTCAATGAATACGGCGCGGCCCATGGGGTCAGGATCGAGCATTACATCAACTCCTCCGGCCTGAAGGAGATCATCGAAGGCTCCCCCATCGCCGGCGAGTTCCGGCACATCTTCGCCGGCAGCTTCATCTACGACGAGTCCGGCGAGGCGGAATGGCCCGGCATCGCCGTGGACTACACCGCCAAGACCCAGTTCCTTTTCAAGATCCAGAAGGGCATCTTCTCCTCCCGCGACGCCAAGCGGGTCAATGAGAGCATGGCCGATGACGAGAAGCGCATCCCCTTCACCAACATGATCTATTTCGGGGACGGCGAAACCGATGTCCCGTCGATGAAAGTCGTGGGGATGTTCGGCGGAAATTCCATCGCCGTATTCAATCCGGCGGTGCCCCACAAGCGCCAGGTGGCCCAGAAACTCCTCCGCCAGGGACGCGTCAATTTCATCACCCCGGCCAATTACGGGCGGGATTCCCGGACCTTCCGGGTGGTGTGCGCCATCATCGACCGGATAAAAGCGGACCATGAACTGAAATTATTGTCCCGTTATCAATAATTTTTCGTACTTTTGCAGCCGGAATCCGATTGGATTCCACCTTGTTTCACCAAATACTATTTTATGCGTATTAAAAATGAAGAGACTCCTGGTTGTTTGCGCAGCATGCTTGCTGCCCTGCTTCCTTGTGTCCGCACAAGAGGCTGACAACGCCGGCCGCAGCGTCGGGTTGTCCGTTATTCCGAGACTTGACCTCAATCCTACCTTTTCCACAGTAAAAGGAGAAAGCGGCGAATTCACGCTCGGCAATACATCTCTTTATTCCCTGTTCGAAGGTAACATCACCGAGAACCTTTCTTTCAGCGTCTGCAACCACTGGGCGGGTTTCGATTCCGTCCATGACGTACTGGGTTCCACCAAGGAACTGTACCAGAACACGCTCCGCTCCGACAACACCAACTGGCTGGACTGGGCTTACCTGACCTATTCCGTGGGCAATTTCGAGTTCACCCTCGGTAAGGACATGGTCACCACCGGCGGCCTGGAGTTCGACGACTATGACTTCGAAGTCCACCCGTCCCTGGTCTCCAGTTACTGGAACAATTTCAGCTGCTACCAGTGGGGCGCCAAGGTCGCCTGGACCACCCCGGCGGGGAACGACACCTTCAGCCTCCAGTTCACGACGTCCCCCTTCGGCGAGCGTCCCTTCGCCAGCAAGCTTTTCAACTACTCCGCGCAGTGGCGCGGGGAGCACGGACCCCTGGAGACCATCTGGAGCGGTACCGCCGTGGGCACGGGCCCCGGTGAGTTCCAGCCGGTCTTCTCCCTGGGCCAGCGCATCAACTTCGAGAGCTGGGTCATCGGCCTGGACGCTTTCAGCGTGGTCGGTGACGAGGAGGAGATCCTCCGCAAGGGTATCACCCTGATGCCCAGCGTCACTTACTCCCCCAGCGAGCAGTTCGAATTCCTGGCCAAGGCCGGTGTCGAGAACTACGCGCTGGAGACCGTCGAGGAGGATGCCACCTTCACGCACCTGTGGGGAGGCGTCGCCTGTCACTGGTTCCCGCTCCGGGACAACCACGACCTCCGCATCCACGCCGTCGCCTCCTACGATCACACCTGGTCCTTCATCTCCCTGACCGCCGGTATCCTGTACCAGATCAACCTTTTCTAGGGAGCCCATGGACAAGATCATCGACATCCAGCACCTCTACAAGTCCTTCGGGGACAAGAAGGTGCTCGAGGACATCAACCTGTATGTCCGCCGCGGTGAGTTCATCACCCTCCTGGGGCCTTCCGGCTGCGGAAAGACCACCCTGCTGCGGATGATCGCGGGCTTCCTCCAGCCGGACGAAGGGTCCATCCTGATGGACGGCAAGGAGCTCGCGGGCGTTCCGCCGCACGAGCGGCCGCTGAACACCGTGTTCCAGCGCTATGCCCTATTCCCCCACCTGGACGTGTACGACAACATCGCCTTCGGCCTGAAACTCAAGAAGGTTCCCGAGGAAGAGATCGAGAAGCGCGTCCGCAAGGTGCTCAAGCTCGTGGCGATGTCCGACTATGAGGACCGCGACGTGGAGACCCTCTCCGGCGGCCAGCAGCAGCGCATCGCCATCGCCCGCGCCATCGTGAACCAGCCCAAGGTGCTCCTCCTGGACGAGCCCCTGGCCGCGCTGGACCTGAAGATGCGCAAGGACATGCAGATCGAACTGAAGGAGATGCACAAGAAACTGGGCATCACCTTCATCTATGTCACCCACGACCAGGAAGAGGCCCTGACCCTGTCCGACACCATCGTGGTGATGAACGAGGGCCGGATCCAGCAGATCGGCACCCCGACCGACATCTACAACGAACCCGTCAACTGCTTCGTGGCGGACTTCATCGGCGAGAGCAACATCCTCAAAGGCAGGATGCTCCGCGACCGCCGGGTCGCCTTCATCAAGCACGAGTTCGACTGCGTGGACGAAGGGTTCGGCGAGGATGTCCCGGTGGACGTTGTGGTCCGTCCGGAAGACATCTACTTCACCACGGACCCCGCCCGCTGCCAGTTCAAGGCCAAGGTCAATTCCTGCATCTTCAAGGGGGTCCATTATGAGATGTGGGTCGATACCGACACCGGCTACGAGCTGATGATCCAGGACTACGACCCCTATCCGGTGGGCAGCGAAGTGATGCTGTACATCGACCCGGACGACATCCAGGTCATGAAGAAGGAGCGCACCCGCAACACCCTCTACGGCACCGTCAAGGACTCCGAGACCGTGGAACTGCTGGACGCCGAATTCCCGCTCCCGAACACCTTCGAGGCCGGGACCGAGGTGAAGGTGGAGGTTCCCTTCGAGGCCATCGACCTCATGGACAACCTGGACGACGGCGTCATCGACGGCGAGGTCCACTTCATCCTGTACATGGGCAACCATTACCACCTGACCATCAAGACCGAGGGCGGCAGTTTCCTCTGGGTCGACACCAACGACATCTGGGACAAGGGCGACCTGGTGGGCGTCCGCTTCCTCCCCGACAAGGGCATCAAGATCTCGAAGAAAGATGAGTAAGAGAAGCACTTGGAGCATTCCGTACGTCGTCTTCCTGGTCTTCTTCGTCGTCCTGCCGCTGGTCCTGGTGATGGTCTATGCCTTCCAGGACGCCCAGGGACATTTCACGCTGGAAAACATCGGGAAGTTCTTCACGGACCGGGATGCGCTCTCGACCTTCGCCGTCTCCATCGAGGTGGCCCTCGAGAACACGGCCCTGTGCATCCTCCTGGGCTATCCCGCCGCCTGGATCCTCGCGAACAAGCAGTACAACAAGAGCGCGGTGACGATCGTCCTGTTCATCATGCCCATGTGGATCAATGCCCTGATGCGCACCCTCGCCACGGCCCAGCTGTTCACCATGCTGGGGATCACCCTCGGGAAGGGAACGCTCCTGTTCGGTATGGTCTATGACTACCTGCCGTTCATGATCTACCCGATCTACAACGTCCTCGCGAAGATGGACAAGTCCTACGCGGAGGCGGCCGTGGATCTGGGCGCCACCCCGTGGACGGCCTTCTGGAAGGTCACCGTGCCCCTCTCGATGCCCGGCGTGATGAGCGGCATCCTGATGGTATTCATGCCCACGGTGTCCACCTTCGCCATCTCCGAGTTCCTCACGAACAACAAGATCAAGCTGTTCGGTACCATCATCCAGGAAAACATCAACTCCTCCATGTGGAACTACGGTGCGGCCCTGGCCTTCGTCATGCTCATCATCATCGGTATCACCACCCTGTTCGAGAAGGACAAGGAAGAGGCGGAAGGAGGCCTGATCTAGCCGTATGAAGAAGTTTTTCGCCAAACTCTACATCTGGATCCTGCTGGTCGTCCTGTACGCCCCGCTGGTGTTCATCGCCATCTTCTCCTTCACCGAGAGCAAGGTGCTGGGCAGCTGGGAGGGTTTCTCCACGAAACTGTACCAGAACCTCCTGACCGGCCAGATGCAGGGGAACGCTTCCCTGCTGGCCGCCGTGAAGAACACGCTCCTGATCGCGCTGGTTGCCGCGGCCGTCGCCACCCTGCTGGGGACGATCGCCGCCATCGGCATCCACCACCTTAAGGGGCGGACGAAGAAGGCCGTGACCTTCCTGAACAACATCCCGATGATCAACCCGGACATCATCACCGGTGTCTCGCTGTTCCTGCTGTTCGTCTTCCTGCACTTCAGCCAGGGCTACCTGACGGTCATCCTGGCCCATATCACCTTCTGCACCCCGTATGCGGTGCTGAGCGTGATGCCCAAGCTCCAGCAGATGAACCCGAACATCTACGAGGCCGCCCTGGACCTGGGCGCGACGCCTTCCCAGGCGCTCCGGAAGGTCCTGGTCCCGCAGCTCAAGCCGGGCATGGTCTCGGGTTTCATCCTCGCCTTCACGATGTCCCTGGACGATTTCGCCGTGACGTTCTTCACCCGCGGAACCATCGGCCTGGACACCCTCTCCACCTATATCTATACGGACGCGCGCAAGGGCGGCCTCACGCCGGAACTGCGTCCGCTGATGACCCTGATTTTCCTCGTCATCCTCATCCTGCTGATCATCATCAATGTCCGGCAGGACCGCCTTCAGAAACAAAACCAGAACCGATGAAAAAGAACTACCTGATTTCCCTGGCAGCCGCGGCCGTTCTCCTCGCCGGCTGCTCCGAGGACCGTTCGCAGATCCTTAAGGTCTATAACTGGTCCGATTACATCGACGAGAACGTCATTCCCGAGTTTGAGCAGTGGTACGAAGAGCAGACCGGGGAGAAAGTGACCGTCATCTACCAGACCTTCGACATCAATGAGACCATGCTCTCCAAGATCGAGAAGGGACGCGAGGACTACGATGTCGTGTGCCCGTCCGACTACATCATCGAGCGCATGCTCCAGAGCGACCTCCTGCTGCCCCTGAACCGCGATTTCGGCGACACCCCGAACTATATCGACGAAAACCTGTCCCCGTACATCCGTGCCTGCTTCGACAAGATGGACGGCAAGGGAAAGAACGCCAATGACTACGCCGTGGGTTACATGTGGGGCACCACCGGCATCCTGTACAACGCCAAGTACGTGACCGATGAGGAAGCCTCCACCTGGGACATCATCCGCAACCCCAAGTTCGCCGACCGCATCTTCATCAAGGACTCCGCCCGTGATGTCTATTCCCAGATCATCCTGAAGATCAAGGAGAAGGAGATTGCCGACGGTTCCGTGACGCTGGATGACCTGATGAACTACACCTCCGACGCCGACATCGCCGCCGTGGAAGAGTACATGAAGCAGGTCAAGCCCCTCGTGGCCGGCTGGGAGGCCGATTTCGGCAAGGACCAGATGGTCCAGGAACTGGGCTGGGTGAACCTCACCTGGAGCGGTGACGGCGTCTGGGCCATCGACGAGGCCGCCGAACTGGGCGTCGAACTGCGCTACGCCCTCCCGAAGGAAGGCTTCACCGTGTGGTTCGACGGCTGGGTGATCCCGAAATACGCGCGGAACGCCAAGGCCGCCAGTTACTGGATCAACTTCATGAGCCGTCCCGACATCGTCATCCGTAACGTCGAAGAGACCGGCTACGTGTCCGTGAGCGGCGCCCCGGAGGTCCGCGAAGCCTTCACCGACGAGGAATACGAACCGCTTGACCTCTCCTACTTCTTCACCCCGGCCGACACCGCCGTCTGCGCCAACCCGGTCCTCTATCCGGACAAGGCCGACATCGAGCGCTCCACCCAGGAGCACGACTGGGGCGACAACACCGCCAAACTCATCGAGATGTGGTCCCGCGTCAAGGGCGACAACGCCAACGCCTTCACCTACATCTTCATCGGTGTCGTCATCCTGGCCCTCGTCGCCGCCGCCTTCTTCGCCCGCGCCTCCAAGGCCCGCCGCAAGAAGAGCCGCCGCAGAAAGTAACCGCTCTCCGCATACCTGACCATAAGGCCGACTCTCCCGAGCCGGCCTTTCTGTTTGCCTTTACCTTACGAAACGGAGGAAGGGAATACCCTCCCGGAGGACTCCGTTCCGCGCTGTCGCGCTCCACTCCGGCCCCTCCTACCATCTCCTGCGTCATTTGCTGCGCAAATAACTTGTATCTGGCGGGCCCCTCCCCCTGCCCGTGTCCGAGGGTGGACACGCCTCCGGGAGGGTACTCCCTTCCTCCGCTACCAGTATAAAAAAGAAGAGACTGACCCGAAAGCCAGTCTCTTGCAGAGATTTCTAAAGAGGGAATTACTTCACCTCGATGATGACGCAGCGGTTCTTGGCCGGGGTGTCGAACACGTTGTCGGTGTCACCCTTGGCGACGGTCTCGATGTTGGCGGTGTTGGCGCCCATCTTGCCGAGGAGAGCCTTCACGGTCTCGACGCGCTGCTCGGAGAGCTTCTGGTTGCCCTTCGCGGTGCCGGTCTGCTTGTCGGCGGAACCGGTGAGGAGGAGCTTGGTGCCATCCTCGACCACGTTGTTGGCGAAGAACTCGAGGTGAGCCTTCTCACGGGCGGAGAGCTTGGCGGAACCGAGGTCGAAGTAGACGGTAGCCGGGGAGGCGACCTTCGCCTCGACAGCGGTGAAGCGACCATTCTGGAACAGATAGGTCTGGCCATCGACGAGGTTCTTGAACGGAGCAAGCTGGTTCTCCAGGTTGGCGATCTTGTTCTTCAGTTCGGCGTTCTCCTTCTCGAGAGCGGCGACCTTGTCCTTCAGGGCGTTGAACTCAGCCTCGGTGAAAGGCATGGGGATGATGACGGGCATCACGGAAGCCAGGCGGTCGAAACCGGTGCGGCCGAGGTTGAAGGAGAGACCGAGGGTAGCGGTCGGGATACCGACATAACGCTTGATGAAGCCGTTCATCTTGTAGGCTTCGCCACGGGCGGTGATCAGGCCGAGGTCGATATTGAGGTTCACGCGCTCGCCCAGACGGAGCTGGTTGAGGAGACCGATACCGGCGGCGTACTCCTGATCGGCGTTCTTGAGGTCGAACATCTTGCCGTTGTTCTTACCCATGAAGAGGACACCCATGGTGGCATAAGGGACGAAGTTCCAGAAACGGGTCTCCTTGTAGCCGTCAATGCTGTTGGAGATGTTCCAGAGGAAGTCGCCGTGGAAATAGTGCATGCCAGCCTTGGTGACCTTACCACTCTTGGAAGAGTTCTGGAGACCGTGCCAGCCCAGACGCATACCGACGGCCGGGGAGAACCACTTGCCGAAGTTGAGATCGGTGGCAAGACCCATCTTACCGAAGCCGTAACCCTTTTCGATAAAGGAGTTGATACCGGCGCCGACACCGATGAAGGTGTTGTCGAACGCGCCATTGGTCACATAGGGACCGCGGACCACGTTACCATCCGCGTCGCGGTTGGCGTCCTCCTGCGCAAAAGCGTTGAAGGAGAACAGAACGCTTGCAACTGCAAGGATTCCAATCATTTTGATACTTTTCATAAGGCTATGCTAAGTTTATTGTATACAAAACACCAGTGCCTATAGCACCACTTAACTGCAAATGTACGCAATAAAATCGAATTTGACAAAAAGGAACACAGTTTTTTCAGTATATTTGTGTGTATGAAATTCCGTCTCCAATCCGACTATCAGCCCTCCGGGGACCAGCCCGCCGCCATCGACGGCCTGTGCAAAGCCCTTCAGGACGGCGTCCCCGGCGTCACCCTGCTCGGCGTGACCGGATCCGGCAAGACGTTCACGATGGCCAACGTCATCCAGCGTCTCCAGCGCCCCGCCCTGATCCTCAGCCACAATAAGACGCTCGCCGCCCAGCTGTATGGCGAATTCAAGGCCTTTTTCCCCGACAATGCGGTGGAGTATTTCGTCTCCTACTACGACTACTACCAGCCGGAAGCCTATATTCCCACGACCGATACCTACATCGAGAAAGACCTGAGTATCAACGATAAGATCGACGAACTCCGCGTCAGCGCTGCCTCGGCCCTGATGTCGGGCCGGCGGGACGTCATCGTCATCTCGTCCGTTTCCTGCCTGTACGGCATCGGCAACCCGGACGATTTCCACGACCAGACGGTCACCGTCCGGAAGGGAGAGGCGATGTCCATGACCCGGCTCCTGTACAGGATCGTGGACGCCCTCTACTACCGCACCGAAACGGACTTCAAGCGCGGATCCTTTCGCGTCCGGGGCGACACGGTGGACATTTACCTCGGCGGCGCCGACTACGCCGCCCGGATCGAATTCTTCGGCGACGAGGTGGACAGCATTTCCCTGGTGGATCCGGTCACCGGCGCCCGCTTCGAGGAACTGGACAAGATCGACCTGTACCCCGCCAAGAACTTCGTCACCTCCAAGGAGAAGGGCTCCAAGGCCGTCCTCCAGATCCAGGACGACCTCATCGACCAGGTCAATTACTTCGAGAGCATCGGCAAGTCCCTGGAAGCCAAGCGCCTGAAGCAGCGGGTGGAGTACGACATGGAAATGATCAAGGAGATGGGCTACTGCCCCGGGGTGGAGAACTATTCCCGCTATTTCGACGGCCGGAAACCCGGCCAGCGGCCGTTCACCCTCATCGACTATTTCCCGGACGACTTCCTGTGCTTCATCGACGAAAGCCATGTCACCCTCCCCCAGATCCGGGCGATGTTCGGCGGCGACCACTCCCGCAAGGCGACCCTGATCGAATACGGTTTCCGACTCCCCGCTGCCGCCGACAACCGTCCCCTCACCTTCGACGAGTTCGAGGCCGTCACCGGACAGACCGTCTATGTGAGCGCCACCCCGGCCGAGTACGAGCTGGAAAAGTCGGAAGGACTGGTGGTCGAGCAGATTGTCCGGCCCACCGGCCTCCTGGACCCGCCCATCGAGGTACGGCCCACCCAGAACCAGGTCGATGACCTGATGGAGGAGATCCGGAAACGGGCCGAAGTGGACGAGCGCGTCCTCGTCACCACGCTCACCAAGCGCATGGCGGAAGAGTTGGACAGCTACTTCGGTCGGATGGGAGTCCGCTGCCGCTACATCCACTCCGACGTGGACACGGCCGAACGCGTGGAAATCATCGAGGACTTCAAGAACGGACTCTTCGACGTCCTGATCGGGGTGAACCTCCTCCGCGAGGGGCTGGACATCCCCACCGTCTCTCTGGTCGCCATCCTGGATGCCGACAAGGAGGGCTTCCTGCGCAGCGGACGCTCCCTGACCCAGACTGCCGGGCGCGCCGCCCGCAACGTGAACGGTCTCGTGATCATGTATGCCGACACCATCACCCAATCCATGGACGAAACCATCCGGGAGACCAACCGGCGTCGGCTCAAGCAACAGGAATACAATCAGTTACACGGAATCACCCCGCAGCAGGTGCAGGTGCGCGCCAATATCCTGATGTCCGAACTGGTCACCTCGAAGGAGGACACGACCCACGTCAGCGGGTTCCTCAACGAAGGCGGCGGCCTGTCCGGCTCCGCCCTGGGCAAACCCCTCAACCCGCGCCTCCGCAATACCGTCACCGGACACGTCAGTGCCGAGGATTCCGTATCCGCGCCGACCTATGTGCCCAATCCCTCCGACCTGGGCCGCGGTACCGTCTCCGTGGGCCTCGGGCACGACGCCAAACGGGAAGGGACCTCCGCCTATGTGGACGGATATATCGCCGCCGACCTGGCCGCCGTCCTCCAGGACCCGGTCATCCGCTCCATGTCCCGGCCGCAGATCGAAAAGGCCGTCGAAGAAGCCCGCCGCAAGATGCAGAAGGCCGCCGCCGACCTGGACTTCACCGCCGCCGCGAGATTCCGCGACGAAATGTGGGCGCTGCAGGAGTATTTGAAGGTCTGGAAGCTATAAGCGGTTGACCTTCACCACGTGCTTGAGGATCCGGAGCTGGGAGAGCACCTTGTCCAGTTCCAGGTTGGACGGAACGGAGAGTTTCATCCCGATCTCATAGGTCCCGGCACGCTGGTTCTCGTTCACGTTGAAACTGCGGATGGAGGCCTTGAACTGGCCCACCACCTCCATGATCTTGTTCAGGACGGAGCCCTCCAGGTCCGTGATCACCTTCAGGGCCACCTGGAAGGTCCCGCTGGAAGGCGTATCCGCCCAACGGACCTTCTGGATGCGGTAGGGATACAGTTCCAGCAGGCGGGCCGCATTGGGACAGGTGATCCGGTGGATCTTGATGCCATCGACCCGCGTGACGAAGCCGAAGACGTCGTCACCGAACACGGGATTGCAGCACTTGGACATCTTGTAGTCGATTCCCTTGACATTGCGCGCATTGAGCACCAGGATGTCGTCCTTGGACTCGGAATGTCGCTCCGGCCGGGCGGCCAGCGCCGCCTCGGCGGCTTCCATCGACTGGGCGTGGCGCTCCGCCTCCCCCAGGATGTAATCCTTGATGAAATTGACATCCACCACGCCCTCGCCCACCGCGGCGTAGAACCCGGTGAGGGTCGGGTAATTGAGCTTCTTGCGAAGTTCCGTGAGCATGTCGTCGGGCAGTTCCAGTTTCCAGTTCTTGAGCCGCCTCTCGAGCAGTTCCCGCCCGTCCAGGGCGCGGCTCTGCTCCTGGGCCGCCAGGGCCTGCTTCACCTTGGAGCGGGCCTTGGACGTGACAACCCAGTTCAGCCAGTCCTGGGTCGGGCGCTGGTTCCGGGAGGTGAGGATTTCTACGACGTCGCCGGTCTTGAGCCGTTCCCGGATGGAAACGGCCTTCCCGTTCACCCGGGCGCCCACGCAGCGGGCGCCGATGTTGGTGTGGATCCCGAACGCGAAGTCCAGCACGGTGGAATCGGCCGTCAGGATGCGGAGTTCCCCGGTCGGCGTAAAGACGAAAATCTCCTTGGAAGGCGGCTTGGGCAGGTCCTCCGTGTTCTCGTCCGGATGCTCCAGGGCGAAACGGACGGCATTCAGCCACCGGTCCATCGTCTCTTCGCGCTTGATCCCCTTGTAGGACCAGTGCGAGGCAAATCCGTTCTCCGCGATGTCATCCATCCGCCTGGTCCGGATCTGGACCTCCACGTAGGCCCCGTCGCGGTTCTTGACCGTGATGTGCAGGCTCTCATAGCCGTTGGGCTTGGGATTCGTGACCCAGTCGCGGAGCCGTTTGGTATCCTGCTCGTACTCCTCCGTCACGAAGCCGAACACCTTCCAGCACAGTTCCTTCTCCAGGGCATGGTCCTCCCCGTCGCAGTCGATGATGAAGCGGATGGCGAACACGTCGAAGACCCCCTCGAAGGGGACCTTCTGCTTGACCATCTTGCACCAGATGGAATAGGCGGCCTTCGTACGGATCTTGAGCTTGTACCGGATACCCGCGTCGGAGAGCTTCACCTTCAGGGGCTCGATGAACTCCGCCATCAGTTTCTCGCGGTCCTTCTCCGTCGCCTTCAACTTATTGGTAATGAGACGGTACTGCTCGGGTTCGGCATAACTCAGGTAGATATCCTCCATCTCCCGCTTCATATTGTACAGCCCCAGCTGATGGGCTAGTGGGATATAGAGCATCAGGGTCTCCAGGACCTTCCGTTCCCGGTCGGCCTTGGGGAAGATGGCCAGGGAGCGCATGATCTCCAGCCTGTCCGCCAGCTTGAGGACCGTCACGCGGGGATCGGCGGAGTACTGGATGATCAGTTTCTTGTAGTTCTCGGCCTCCAGGCGGGTATCCCGGGGCTTGATGGTGGAAATCTTGTTGAGCCCGTCCACCATCTTATAGACGCTCTCGTCCAGCTTCAGGGAACGGATATCCAGGTCCACCTTCCCGCCTCGGGTCGCCTCGTGCAGGAACACGGCGGCCACGCACTCGGGGGGCAGGCCGATTTCGTCGGACACAATCTTCGCGACGGCGAGGGGGTGCCCGAAAAAGGGCTTCCCGTCGCTGCGCACTTCGCCCGCCAAGGCGTTCTCGGCCACGTCATACGCCTTTCGGATCAGTTCGCGGCCTTCCTCGGAGTAATTCCGGAATAGTTCAGGGTCCATCATAACCTCAGCGCCTGGTCCGTGCATCCAGCGCTCGCTGGAAAGCACGGGCGTTGTCCAGATGTTCACGATAGGTCGCCGCGAAGCGGTGGGAGCCGTTGAACGAAGGGTCCGCGCAGAAATACAGGTAGTTGTGGTTCTGCGCATACAGGACGGCTTCCAGGCAGCTCTTGGGCGGGCAGGAGATCGGGCCCGGGGGCAGGCCGGCATACCGGTAGGTATTGTAGGGAGAGTCCACGTCCAGATGACGCGTCAGGATTCGGTTCAGACTGTATCCGTAGCAGTAGGCCACGGTGGGATCGGCCTGGAGGGGCATGCCGATGCGGAGCCGGTTCAGGTACACGCCGGCGATGGTGGGCTGCTCGGGCTTGTACTGGGATTCACCGTCCACGATGGACGCCAGGGTGGAGACCCCGACCGGGGTCAATCCCTGCTTCCGGGCCAGCTCCACGCGGGCGTCGGTCCAGAAGGCGTCGGCCTCTTTCCGGAAACGGTCGAAGATTTCGGAGACGGAGGCCGTCCAGAGAATCTGGTAGGTATCGGGAATGACAATGGTGAAGAGCAGGGCCGGCGTGATGCCGTACCGGGCCAGGGAATCCGCCGACAGGGCGAAATCCGCCACGGCGGCGCTGTCCACCAGCATCTGCGTCCCGATCTTGCGGGCCAGCACCTGCGGGGTGCGGATGGTCCCCGACAGGGTCAGGTTCACCGGCGTCTGCCAGCCGTTCGCGAGCATCCGGGCCACGTACTTGCTGGAGGACTTGGAATCGACGGTATAATGGCCTACCTGCATGGAAGCCAGGGGCTCCAGGGTACGGCGGAGGCTCTTCTTGTTCAGGACGATCCCGCTGGCGAGCAGCGAGTCCACCACTTCGGAGGGTTCCATGCCCGGACGGACATAGAACTCCCGCGTACCGCTGAAATTGGGCACTTTCCGGTCATAGTATTCCCGGTACAGGCGGAACCCGAAGAACAGGATGACAACCAGGACGCCCAGGGCGATGAAGATCCACGCCTTCCCGCCTCTGCTTACCGCTTTTTCTTCCATAGCTTACTGAGTTTGGATTCGGGACGGAGGCGTATTTCATCCCCTTCCCGCGGTTGGTAACCGGCCGCCAGGCCGTTCAGTTTCCGGATGGATTTCTCCCGGACGGCAAAGCGCTGGCAGATGGTGTGGAAGGACTCCCCGTCCCCGCCGACGATGTATTTGTCCAGGCCCTTGACCGTGGAAGCCTTCTTGAGTTCGAGATAGACGATGTCCCCGGCGTGGAGTTCAGCGCCCTTCTGCAGGTCGTTGAACCGGTAGATTTCCGTGGGAAGCAGATGGTATTTCTTGGCCAGGATGGCATAGGTCTCTCCCTCGACGGCATAGACGAAGGGCACGCCGTTGCGGGAATACAGGGTCCGGGTCAGCGAGAACCGGTATTCTTCCCCGGCGGGTCCGGTGACGATCTCGCCGGCCTCGATCTTGAGCGGGGAATCCGGGATTTCCGACAGTTCCTCCCGTTCCACGGGCTGCTCGGCCTCCCGGCCGCCATCGGTCACGGCCTCGTCGATGGTCATCCGGTCGAAACGGGACAGTCCCCAATCCTCCACGCAGCGGATGAGTTTGTCTGCATAAGCGGGATCGGTGGCGTAACCGGCCTGCTTGAGGCCGTACGCCCAGGACTTGTAGTCGGTGGTCTGGAAATCGAACAGGAACTTGTACCGGTCGCGGTAGCGGAGGAAGTCGGAATGGTCGCGGAAGCTTTCCTCCGGGGAATCATAGGCGCGGAAACATTCGTTTCTCCGGTCGTCGTCGGCCCGCATGGTGCGGCCGTTCCAGCTGTTGTGGCACTTGATGCCGAAGTGGTTGTTGCCATCCACGGCCAGGGTCGACTGGCCGGAGGCGGATTCGATGATGCCCTGCGCCAGGGTGATGCTCGCCGGGACGCCGGAACGGTACATCTCATTCACGGCAATCGTCGAAAAACGGGCGATATAGCGTTCCTGGGGCGCCCGGCCGTCCTGCTGCGCGGACGCGGCCATTCCCAGGGCCAGGGCAAGTACGATCAGAACCTTCTTCATATCCTCAGTCGATTACAGACTCAAAGATATGAATAAAATTTAGATTTCGAACACGTCGCCGTCACAAGCGGCATAAGTTTCGGGAAAGACCTCCCGGCATTCCGCCTCGTACAGGCGGTGGTCGGTGTTCCGGGAAGAGTAATGGCCGATGATGAGCCGGGAGACGCCGGCATCGGCCGCAACCTGCGCCGCCTGCCGGGTCGTGGAGTGGAAACGGGCGGCCGCCTTGTCCTCGTGCTCCTGGAGGAAGGTCGTCTCGTGATAAAGGACCGTGACGCCGCGGAGGACCTCCGCCTCACCCGGGAAAACGGCCGTATCCGACACATAGGCATAGCTCCGGGGCGTATAAGGCTTGTACGCGGCTTCCGCGCAGGAGACGACGGTCCCGTCTTCGCGGACCACATCCTCTCCCCGCTTCAAGGTGCCGATCTCGGTGAGGGTGAGCCCAAATTCGCCGATGCACTCCTTCCGCACGTTCCACAGGGGTTCCTTCTCCCGGAAGATGTAGCCGTAGGTCTCGATGCCGTGCAGCAGCGGGAAAGCGACGACCTCCACCGTACGGGTTTCCATCACCACTTCCGGGAAGCGGGTATTGACCTGATGGAAAACGAGTTCGAAGGGAAGCCACTCGTTGTAGGAGAGGAAGAAGTTGATGAACGGGCGCAGGTTTCCGGGCCCGTAGATGTGCAGGGGCGCCTGCCGGCCGCCCATCCCGAACGTGGAGAGCAGGCCGAACAGGCCGAAGATATGGTCCCCATGGACGTGGGAGATGAACACGGCTTCCAGTTTCATCATGTTCACGTGGAAGCGGACCATCTGCGCCTGCACCCCTTCGCCGGCGTCCATAAGGAACAAGCGCCCACGCACTTGTAATGCCTGGGCGCTTTGAGTCCGGTTCACGACGGGCATCGCCGAAGCGGTGCCGAGCGTAGTGACCGTAAAGGATTCCTGCGGATTACTCACCCTTCTCGAGCTTGTCCTTGAGGGCGGCGAGGGCGGAGATGTCACCGAGGGTGGTCTTCTCGACGGTGCTGTTCACCTTCTTGATGGCCTTCTTGGTGGTATCGGCCTCGGCGTTCTCACGGGCGGCACGGGCCTCCTGATAGGTGCGGAGGTGGGAAACACGCACTGTGCGGGTGCTGCGGCGCAGCTCCACGACCTTCACCGGCAGGGTCTCACCGACAACGGCCTGCTTGCCGTCTTCCTTCACCATCTCGCGGTTGAAGGCAGCGGCCTCGGTGCCGTCCTCGAACTTCACGGTGTAGCCCTTGTCACCGGTGGTGGCGACGGTGGCGTCAACCACGGTACCGACCGGGTACTTGGCCTCGAGCTCGTCCCAAGGGTTCGGGGTGAGCTGCTTGTGACCGAGGCTGAGCTTGTGGTTGTTCTCATCGAACTCGAGGATGACGACGTCGATGACGTCACCGGAAGCGACGAGCTCGCTCGGGTGCTTGAGCTTGTTCCAGGAGAGGTCGCTGATGTGGATCAGACCCTCGACACCGTCCTCCAGCTCGGCGAACACGCCGAAGTTGGTGATATTGCGGACCGTGGCCTTGTGGTTGGAACCGACGGGATACTTCTCGCGGATGCTCTCCCAAGGGTTCTGGGTGAGCTGCTTCAGACCGAGGGACATCTTGCGGGCCTCGCGGTCCAGGGTGAGGATGACGGCCTCGACCTCGTCGCCGAGCTTGAGGAACTCCTGGGCGCTGTGCAGGCGCGGGCTCCAGCTCATCTCGCTCACGTGGACAAGACCCTCGACACCGGGCTCAACCTCGACGAAGGCGCCGTAATCGGCGACCGCGACGACCTTACCCTTGACGGTGTCACCGACCTTGAGGTCAGCGGACAGGTTCTCCCACGGGTGGGCGGAAAGCTGCTTGAGACCGAGGGCGATGCGCTTCTGGGCCTCGTTGAAGTCGAGGACGACGACGTTGATCTTCTGGTCCAGGGCGACCACCTCTTCCGGATGGGAGATGCGGCCCCAGCTGAGGTCGGTGATGTGGATGAGACCGTCCACGCCGCCGAGGTCCACGAACACGCCGTAGTTGGTGATGTTCTTGACGGTACCCTCGAGCACCTGGCCCTTCTCCAGCTTGGAGATGAGTTCGGCGCGCTTGGCCTCCTGCTCAGCCTCGAGCAGGGCCTTGTGGGAAACGACCACGTTGCGGAACTCCTGGTTGATCTTGACGATCTTGAAGTCCATGGTGGTGTCGACGAACACGTCGTAATCCCGGATGGGCTTGATGTCGATCTGGGAACCCGGGAGGAAGGCCTCGATGCCGAACACGTCGACGATCATACCGCCCTTCGTGCGGGTCTTGACATAACCCTTGACCACCTCGTTGTTCTCGTAGGCGGCATTGACCATATCCCAAGATTTGAGCTGGCGGGCTTTCTTGTGGGAGATCACCAGCTGGCCCTTGCGGTCTTCGGCGGACTCGACGAGGACGTCGACCTTGTCACCGACCTTCAGGTCCGGGTTGTAACGGAATTCGGGGGCGGAGATGACGCCTTCGCTCTTGGCGCCGATGTTCACGACGACCTCGCGCTTGTTGATGGCGGTCACGACACCCTCGACCACCTCGTTCTCGACCACCCGCTGGAGGGTCTGGTCGTAGAGGGCGGCGACTTCCGCGCGGTTCTCACCGGGGACGGAATCCTGCTCGAACGCATCCCAGTCGAAATCCTCGGGGGCGATGGAGGCGTTGAGGGGGGCCTTCTTGGTTTCTTTCTGGACAGGAGCCTCTACCTGAGTCTCTTCTGCCACGTTCTTGATTTCTTCAGACATAGTTTTTGGTTGTGAAAACTAGTAGTTTAACAATATTTTTTGTGCCGTCCGGAGGGGCCAAAAAAGCACGCCCCGGAAAAAGCGTGCAAAAATACAACAAATAATCTGGATTTCAAAGCGGTAACCTAGAGCAATTTCTTCTTTTTGAAGACAAACCAGATCACCAGGCAGGACAGGGCCATCACCCCCAGGATGATGATCCAGTTCCAGAAGGAGGCGTTGGGCTCGTCGGCCGCGATCATGGGCAGCCGGACGTTCATCCCGTAGAAACCCGCGATGAGGGTGGGCGGCATCAGGAACACGGACACGACCGTGAACACCTTCATGATCTTGTTCTGCTCCAGGTTGATCAGACCCAGGACCGTATCCTGCAGGTATTCCAGACGCTCGAAGCAGAAATTCGTATGGTTGATCAGGGAGGAGATATCCTGCAGGAGCACGTTCAGGCGCGGTTCCAGGGAGGCCGGGACCTTGTTGCTCCGCATCAGGTTGGAGATCAGGCGCTGCTTGTCCACGACGTTCTCGCGGACCATCATCGTGTTCTCCTGGAGCTGGGAGATGTCGATCAGGAGTTCCTGGTCGATATCCTCCTCCTCGTTGATCCGTTTCGCATACTGGGAAATCTCCTTGGACAGGAGCTCGATCATATCCGCATCCAGGTCGACACGCTGGTCCAGGATCGTGGCGAATACCGTGAAACCGGAAGGATACTGCCGGGGGTTCACCTGCAGCCTGCGCTGGAGTTCGGTGAAGCTGCGCAGCGGGACCTCGCGGAGCGTGGTGAGCGTCTGGTCCACGAGGGTGAACGAGACCGCCTGCATCATATACTCCTCCGAGCCCGGGGTCAGGAAGTTCGTGTTGGCGAAGATAGCCTCATCCGTCTCGAAATAACGGGAGGAGCTCTCGATTTCCTCCGCCTGGGCGCGGCTCTGGATCTCCGTTCCGAGGAAGGCCTCCACGGCACGCTTCTCCACACCGGTCGGATCCACCAGGTCGATCCAAACGGTGTCTTCGAGGGAAATCCGGGCAAACGCCTTCTCCGACTGGGAGACTCCGATCTTTCCGTTTTCTCTGTAGAAGATATTCAGCATATCGTCCAAAGGTAAGGATAATAATTGAATCTCACAACGAAAGGGGTCAGGATTTTCCTCCTGACCCCTTGTCGGGATGATCCGACTCGAACGGACGACCCCTACGTCCCGAACGTAGTGCGCTAGCCAACTGCGCTACATCCCGATTGCCCTGGTAGAGCCGGGCCGGCTGAATGTCTGAAGCTTAGGAAAGCTTGTTGATGTACACCTGAAGGCCACTCTTAAGGTTGGCAGCCTTGTTGTGGTGGATGACGCCGATCTTCGCGAGCTTGTCGATCATCGCGAACACCTTCGGAGCGTTCTCCTGGGCAGCTTTCTTGTCGGTCGTGTTGCGGAGGTCGCGGATCGCGTTCCTCGTGGTCTTTGCATAATACTTGTTATGCAATCTGTGCCTCTCGTTCTGGCGGGAAGCCCTCTGAGCAGATTTCGTGTTAGCCATTACTCTATTTTTTTATTTCTGGTAGTGGGTAGGAGAATCGAACTCCTATTGCGGGAATGAAAATCCCGAGTACTAACCGTTATACGAACCCACCAGTTCACCCCATCCGGACAAGGCCGTCCGATAAGGGATTGCAAAGGTAAGAATTATTTCTTAACCCGCAAAATTATTTTTCATTATTTTTCCATTCGAAGGAATAAAGGATGGATTCCACCTGCCGGAGATAGGACCGTTTGTCGTATTTGGGCGCATAGACGAAGGCTTCCGCCACGATAATGTCCTTCCCGTCCGGGCTGTAGAAGGAATGGGAGACGAAGGGACCGCCCATGAAATCGCCGTGGACTTCCCAGAAACCGCGCGTCTGCACGAAATCCAGTCCGCGGTATTTCAGGGACTTGGTCGTCGGAAGGATGGCCTGGGAGGTGGTCATGTACGAACCGTCGAACATCCCGGGGACATTGGCCTGCATCACCTCGTTGCGCTTGGCGATGATGTTCTCCACGTCGAACGGGTTCTCCTCCGGCACCGGATAGCGGTAAACAAGCACCACCTGGTTCGTATACTGCTTGTCGTCGGCGATCCAGACGAAGTCGTCCGTCACCTTCCGGAGCTTGTAGCCCGAAGGGAAGTGCATGATGCCGCCCGTCAGCTTCTCCACGGGCTCGCGCAGGGTGAGTTCCTCATAGAGGATGGAGTTCGCGATGATGCGGTCGCGCTCCGCCGCTTCGAAGAACTCCGGCAGCTGGTCCTTGGCCTCCTCGATGACCGCCAAGGCTCCTTCCACGTCGTACGCGTTGACCTGCGCCACGCTCTGTGGATGGGCCCACTGATCCCGCTTGTACATCATCCCGACAGATTGGTTCTGGGGGTTGATGTTCAGGATCAGGATGTTCCGGTGCATCTTGAACATATTGTTGAAGCTGCCCGGAGGGACGTTCGCCAGGGCGAAGAGGGGTTCCCGCTGCGCCAGGTAGGGGCAGTCGCAGGCCAGGATCTCGCGGAAGGCGGTGCCCACGTCGCCCTCCCAGTTGTCCTTGTCAATGACGACCACGATCTCGCCGGCCTTGCCACTAACGTTCGGGAGCAGCGGTCCCTTGCCGCGCCCCTTGCAACCCGCAAGGGCCAGCACCATCGCCACGAGGGCGGTTATCTTATACCAAGTACGCATATCAGTGTGTGTTTAACGGATCAATCTTCCAATATCGTTGCCGAAGGCCAGCAGCATCAGCAGCACCAGCAGCAGCATGCCTACCATCTGCGCGGCCAGGATGAACTTGTCGCCGGGCTTGCGGCCCGTTATCATCTCGTACAGGCAGATGACGATGTGGCCGCCGTCCAGGGCCGGAATCGGCAGGAGGTTCATCACGCCCAGCATGATGGACAGCAGGGCCAGGATCGTCAGGAACCGGTACCAGTCCCATTCCGCCGGGAATACCTGTCCGATGGCGATGAAACTGCCCACGGACTTGTAAGCCTCCGTCCGCGGCGTGGCGACAAGCCGGAGGTCCTGCAGATACCCGCCCACCGTGGAGAAGGTCAGTTTGAACCCCGCCGGGATGGCCTCGAGGAACGTATATTCCCGCCGCTCGTAACCCGGCAGGATGGTATAGACCCCTACCCGACCCGTCGAGTCCACCTGCAGGGCCGTGCGCAGGGAATCCGCCCCGCGGACAAACCCGACGGACACTTCGCCGCCGGCGTGCTCCGCCAGGAGCGGCCGCGCATCCTGCAGATACGCAACCGGCTGCCCGCCGACATCGACGATGCGGTCACCGCGCAGGAGTTTCCCGGCATTGGGCGTCCCTGCCGGGATCGTATCCACGGTAAAGGGCACCGCCAGGTCGAACATGCCCGGGGAATTCAGGACGTCACCGATCCGGGACTGGTCGATGTACAGGTCCAGGGTGTCGGTTCCGCGGAGGACCTTCGCCACCCGGACGTCCCGGCGGGCCAGGTCCACCTGCAGGCTGGCGAAATCATCGGGCACATAGTCGTCGAACCGGAGGATCCGGTCGCCGGTACGGAAGCCCATCTCGTAGGCCAGTTCATTGACATAGATGGCATTCCCCTCATTCCGGAGATAGGTGTCGCCCCAGATATCCAGGATCAGGATATAGGCGAGGACGGCGAAGATGAAGTTGTTCAGCACGCCGCCCGCCATCACCAGCAGGCGCTGCCAGGCGGGATGCGAGCGGAACTCCCAGGCCTGGGGTTCCCGTTTCAGGGATTCGGTATCCAGGGACTCGTCGATCATCCCCGCGATCTTGCAGTAGCCGCCCAGGGGCAGCCAGCCGATGCCGTATTCGGTCTCCCACTGTGCCGCCTTCGGGAACAGTTTCGTGAACCAGCGCGACTTCGTGGAGAACAGTTTCACCCCGCCCAGGTCGAAAAACAGGAAGAACTTCTCCACCCGGATCCGGAAGAGCTTGGCCCACGCAAAATGCCCGAACTCATGCAGGACGATGAGTACGGAAAGGGCCAGGATGACCTGGAGCGTCTTGATTAATACTACCATAGAAGGGTTCGCGCGTGGGCGAAGGCCGCGTCGTTCGTCGCGAAGACTTCGTCCAGGGACGGTTCCGCTACAAATTCCGTGCGCGAAAGTGTATCGGCCGCCACGGCCGCGATATCATAGAAGCCGATCCGGTCCTCCAGGAACGCCGCAACCGCCGCCTCGTTGGCTGCATTCAGGGCACAGGGGAGGTTTCCGCCGCGCTCTATGGCGTCGAATGCGAGTTGCAGGCAGGGGAACTTTTCCAGGTCCGGCTCGAAGAAAGTCAGGGCGCCGAGGGTACCGAAATCCAGTTTCCGGTTGTTCAGGGAAAGCCGCTCCGGGAACGAGAGGGCCAATTGGATGGGCTCCCGCATATCCGGGCAGCCCAGTTGCGCAAGGACGGCCCCGTCCACGAACTCGACCATCGAATGGATGACCGACTCGGGATGCACGACCACGTGGATCCGCTCCGGTTCCACGTCGAAAAGCCATTTCGCCTCGATGACCTCGAAGCCCTTGTTCATCATGGTGGCGGAGTCGATGGTGATCTTCGCGCCCATGTTCCAGTTCGGGTGCCGCAGGGCCTGGTCCTTCCCCGCCGCCGCGATCCGCTCCCGGGTCCAGGTGCGGAACGGGCCGCCGGAGGCCGTCAGGTGGATGCGCTCCAGGCGGTTCCCCTGCGCGCCCAGCAGGCACTGGAAGATAGCGGAATGTTCGGAGTCCACCGGAAGGATCTTCACCCCGTGACGGACCGCCTCCGCCATGACGAGCGAGCCGGCGGCCACGAGGGTTTCCTTATTGGCCAATGCGATGTCCTTCCCGGCGCGGATAGCCGCAAGCGTGGGCCGGAGGCCGCTGAAACCCACCATCGACGCAACGACGATGTCCACCGCCTCCCCGGTCACCAGGTCGCAGGCGGCGCCGATGCCGGCATGGACCTCGGTCCCCGTACCCGCGAGGGCGTCACGCACCTTCTCGTACTGGCTCTCGTCGCAGATGACCGCGTGAGGGACGTGAAAAGCAAGGGCCTGCTCGATCAAAAGGGTCGCATTGCGGCCCGCCGTAATCACTTCCGCCTCGAAGCGTTCCGGGTGCTGGCGGATGACATCCAGCGTCTGCCGGCCGATGGATCCCGTCGATCCCAGGATGGCTATCTTTCTCTTTTCCATAATCTTGTCAGAAACTGATATAGGCGGTGGGGTCCACGGCCTCCCCGGCATACCAGAGTTCGAAGCGCAGGTGGTCGCCCTTGGTCAGGGAGCCGGAAGAGCCCACAAGGGCCACCGGCGTGCCGGCCTTCACGGTGTCACCCGCCTTCTTGAGAAGTTTTTCATTATGCTTATACACCGACAGGATGTCGCCGCGGTGCTGGATGGCCAATGTATAGCCGTCGGCCTCCTCCCAGCCTGCAAAGACGACGGTGCCGTCCAGCACGGCCATCACGGCCGTCCCGGTCGGGGCCGTCACGTCAATCCAGGGATGGAGGGTCCGGTCGAAGCCCTGCGAGACCACGCCCTTGAGCGGGGTATAGAACGAAAGGGCTTCGATGGGCAGGTTGCGCCGGGGTCCCGAGACCTCGAACTGCTCGGCCTCGGCCACGCGGGCCCGCAGCAGCGAGTCGCGCTGGAGGAGGAAGGCTGCATCCACTTCTTCTCCGGCCGCCTGCTGCCGGAGGATAAGGCTGTCCAGCAGGAGCGGTTCTTCGCCCGCTACCACCCGTTTGAGGTTCTCCGTGTACAGCTCCCACTGGAGGATGCTGGTTTCCAGGGAGTCGATGCGGAGGGCGTTCAGGGCCGCCTGCCGGCGGGCCTGTGCGTCGGGATACCCCGGGATGAAGGTCCGCAGCGGGGTGAAAGCCACCAGGAGGAAAAACAGGACCAGCAGCAGGACAACGGTGGAAACGGCGGCGACGATGAAGCCGGAACGGGTGAAGACGACGGACCAGAGGCGCTCGTGGGAGACGGCGTCGGTCAGGGCCGCCCGGTATTTCGGTGTCTGATTATTATTGTCTTTCGCCATAAAAAGTGTTATCTTTGCATCCTATGGACAGACTGATCGGAATCGATTACGGACGCAGACGCACCGGCCTTGCCGTGAGCGACCCGCTCCGCGTCTTCGCCTCCGCCCTGGATACGGTCGATTCTGCAAAGTTAATAGATTATCTGAAAACTTACGCGGAAAAAGAGACGATTGAGCGCTTTGTCATCGGATATCCCGTCAATATGGACGGCTCCCCCTCCGAGGCCCAGGCCGACGTGGACGCCTTCCTGAAGGTCCTCGGGAAGGCCTTTCCCGGCATTCCGGTGTCCCTGGAGGACGAGCGCTTCACCTCCGTCCTCGCACACCGGGTGATGATCGACGGCGGGATGAAAGCGAAAGACCGCCGCGACAAGAACTCAGTGGACCGCATCAGCGCAGCCATCATCCTGCAAAGTTACCTGGACCGGAGTTCGGGCGCGACTTTTGCAGTAAATCCCGATTCCGTACCGGAAAGCCTGTCCCGGAACAAGACAAAAAGAAGGAAATGATCCAACCCATCTACCTCTACGGCTCGGAAGTGCTCCGCAAGAAAGCCGCCGACGCCGACCTTGACAAGAAAGAAGAACTCACGACGCTCATCCAGGACCTGAGGGACACCCTGGCCCGGGCCGACGGCTGCGGCCTCGCCGCCCCGCAGATCGGGGTTAGCCTCCGCGTAGTCATCGTGGACGGCGACGTCGTCTCCGACACCTATGACTACCTGAAAGGCTTCAAGCGCGTGATCATCAACCCCGAAATCCTGGAGGAAAGCCTGGAGAAGACCACCTATTCGGAAGGCTGCCTGAGCATTCCGAACATCTACTGCGACGTGGTCCGTCCTTCCAGGATGACCATCCGCTACTACAACGAAGAGTTCCAGCAGGTCACCGAGACCCTGGACAAGTTCGCCTGCCGGATGGTCCAGCACGAGCTGTCGCACCTGGACGGGAACCTCTTCACGGACAATGTCCCGCCCATCCGCAAGAAGATGATCTCCTCCAAGCTCCAGAACATCGCCCGGGGCAAGGTGCACCCGCACTACAACAGCAAACTGAAATAACCACACCCGCATAACACTAAAACCACATTACCATGGGCGCTTTTCACGCATACGACATCCGCGGCATCTACGGCAAGGACTGGGACCGCGAAACCGCTTACAAAGTAGGCTATTTCATTCCCCGGCTGCTGGGGGCGGACAAGGTCCTGGTGGGCCGCGACTGCCGCGTCTCCTCCCCGGAGATCCACGACGCCGTGATCGAGGGCATCAACGATGCCGGCGCCGATGTGTACGACATCGGCCTGAGTTCCACCCCGATGGTGTATTTCGGCACCGCCAACTACGGATTCAACGCCTCCATCCAAATCACTGCCTCCCACAACGCCGCCCCTTACAACGGCATGAAGGTGTCCACGACGGACGCCCAGGCCGTCGGCTATGACGCAGGCCTGAAGGAGATCAAGAAGTGGATCGAAGACGGTGAACCCACGCCCGTCGCCCCCGTGCGCGGAAAAGTATATACGAAGGAAATCCTCGCCGACTACCTGGCCTTCATGCGCAAGTTCAAGAAGGACCTCTCCGGCATCACCATCGCGATGGACCTGTCCAACGGCATGTCCAACCTCTTCGCGAAGGAGATTTTCGGCACCGGCGGGAATATCCACTACCTGTTCGACACCCTGGACGGCCGCTTCCCCAACCATGAGCCCAACCCGCTCATCGAAGCCAACGTCGTCCCCCTCGAGAACCTGGTCCGCGAGGTCATGGCCGATGCCGGCGTGATCTACGACGGCGACGCCGACCGCGTGGTCTTCGTGGACGAGAAGGGCGGCTTCATCTCCCCCGACCTGCTGATCGCCCTGATGGGCCGCTACTACGTGAACGAGCGGGGCCTCAAGGGCATCGTCCTGCAGGACATCCGTTCCTCCAAGGCCGTGGGCGAATACCTCGCACCCATGGGCTGCGAGATGTACACCTGGAAAGTGGGACGCGCCTTCGCGGCCGCCAAGCTCCGTGAGATCGACGGGGTCTGGGGCGGCGAGCTGGCCGGCCACTTCTATTTCCGCGATTTCTTCTACAGCGACAGCGGTCTCCTGGCCTCGATGATCGTCCTGGGCATCGTCGCCGACCTCAAGAAGGAAGGCAAGACCCTCAGCCAGGCCATCGCGGAGATCGTCCGTTACAAGAACTCCGGCGAGATCAACTATCGCGTGGAGGACAAGAAGGGCGCCATGGATGCCGTCAAGGAGCATTTCATGGCGAAGGAAAAGGCCACGGCCTTCATGGACTTCGACGGTTACCGGGTCGAGTTCGCGGACTGGTGGCTGAACATCCGCCCTTCCAATACCGAACCCTACCTGCGCTTCCTGTGCGAAGCCACTTCCGATGAACTGCTGAAGCAGAAGGTCGCGGAGGTCGACGAGATCCTCCTGACACGCTTCGGCGCAACCCGTTAAACCTTCCGATGAAAGTCAAGACGTTACTGACAACCTGCCTGTTTATTTCCCTCGGCCTCTCCCTGCAGGCGCAGGAGCAGCGCGAAGCGGACTCGCTCCGGCACGATTTCGGCCGGATGGCCGTCCGCTCCTCCCGCAGCACCGGCACGCCTTACGCCGACACCCTGGAAACCGAAAACCCCGCCGTCAAGGTGGTCCTGTTCAACAACGGAACCTTCCGCTACATCAAGGATCCGAAGATCATTGCCGACAGCAAGATCTTCACCGAAAACTGGGACACCCGCAGCGTGAACCCCTACCACGATGACAAGCCCCTTCCGGACCGCTTCTCCCTGTGGATCGTGGACACGCTGGACTCCTACTGCTGTCCCCACAAGACCACCCCGTCCTCCAAGTTCGGTTACCGGCACGGCCGCCGGCACCAGGGCATCGACCTGCCCTACCCCACCGGCACCCCGGTCTATGCCGCCTTTGACGGCAAGGTCCGCGTGTCCGACTATGTGGGCGGCTACGGGAACCTCGTCGTGATCCGCCACGCGAACGGATTGGAGACCTTCTACGGCCACCTGTCCCGCCGCGACGTGCAGCCCGGCGACTGGGTCAATGCGGGCGATGTCATCGGCCTGGGCGGCTCCACCGGCCGCTCCACCGGTCCGCACCTACACTTCGAGACCCGCTACCAGGGATACGCCTTCGACCCGTCTTGGCTCATCGATTTCGAAACCGGCACCCTCCGCCACCGCCTCCTGCGCCTGCGCAGCTGGTATTTCAACCCCAACAGCCGCTATGTCCAGTCCGTCGATGACGAAGACGAGATCTTCCGCACCGACGAGGAAGACCGCCTCCTCGCCGAGGAGCAGGCCAAGAAGGAAGCCGCTGCCCGCGCCGCCGCGGAACGCGCCGCCATCAAGTACTACACCGTCCGCTCCGGCGACACCCTGAGCAAGATCGCCCGCAAGAACGGCACCACCATCAAGGCCCTCTGCCGCCTCAACGGCATCAAGGAAACCACCACCCTGCAGATCGGCCGCCGTTTACGCGTGCGGTAACATCGGAATAAACCAAAATCAGAAAGAGGTTGACCCTGAAGGCCAACCTCTTTTATGTATTTGGAGGAGGGGCCGGAGTGAAGCGAAGCGGAACGGAGTCCTCCGGGAGGGTACTTCCTTCCTCCATAAAACCCATAAAAAAAGGAACCGACCCGTTATGGGGTCAGTTCCTTTATTGTCAGCGTATCGGTTGCTAGAAATTGAACCGGATCATCTGTTCCACACGGTGATTCAGGACCCAGTGGCCGGTATCGTACAGGCCGCCGACGTTGCGGTCGCCTTCACCGAACCAGGCGGCGGTGCAGTTGTACTCGAGCGCGAAGGTGAGTTTTCCGAGGTTGTAGGCCAGCGTGGGCGTGGCGCGGACGGCGCGCTGGATCTTGTTGTCAGCGGCCGTGTTCAGCCAGATCGTGTTCAGGCGTTCGGTGGCCCGATGGGCGAAGACCGTCCGCGTGGTGCCGAGCTGCTGCATGTAGCCGGCCATGCACATCACCTGGAACTTCTTTCCCCACTGGAAAGACACGAAGGATGCCCAGTCCTGCATCGGCGTGTATTCCAGGACATGCTTGGACCAATTGTAGGTCGCAGCATAGCCCGACAGCAGGTTCAGGTGCTCGCCGCTCTGGGCCAGGATGCTCTTGGCCCGGATCTGGAAACTCCCGTGCGTAAACTGCAGGAACAGGAAGGGAGAGAGGGCGAATAGGCGGGCCTTGTTCTCGGAAAGGATATCGTAGTTAAACGCAAGTTCCTTCGTTTCCTCGCTCACGACCCGGACCTGCGGAGCCTGCCAGCGGGGCATGATGGAGAAAAAGTTCACGCCGGCGCGGGCCAGGAAGCCCTTATGCTGGAAGGAAACTCCCAGATAGACTTCCGGAATCAGGCCGTACTTGGCGAAATCGCCGCTCTTGGTCGTACTGTAGGTCGTCTTGGGCTCGTACTGCTCCTCCGATGCATTCCATACCGGACTGGTAGACTGGGTAGGGCCCACCGGCAGGTACTGCATCGGATAGAGGATGCCGCCCGTCCAGGTGAACTTGCCCACGGCCCAATGGGCCATGATCTGCGGGCTCCGGTTGAAGGGATTGAACGGGGCGCCGGTCTCCAGGTTGGTGATGTGCGGCATATCCGCCGCCAGCGGGTGCCAGGTCTGGCCCACATTCAGCGTCAGGTCGCCCAGTTCCAGGTTGTCCCACAGGAGGCTTGCATAAGCCTGCCGCATCCGGAAGGCGGCCGTGGAGCCGCTCATGCAGTAGAAGTCGCCCTCCACGGCACCGCTCACCTGCAGGTCGCCGATCCGGTAACCGGAGAAACTGAGGCCCAGGCGCGAAGTCAGGGCCAGCATCCGGAAAGACATATTGGCATTCTGGTCCACGCCATCGACCAGCTTGCGGTCCTTGGGCATGTAGAAATACAGGTCCTGCGTACCGGCGCTCACCTCGTGGGTGTCGAAGACAAGGTAGTTGCGGACAAAGCCGTACACCTTGAACTTGGACGGTGTCTCCACCTTCTGTTGTGCGGAAACCGTGCCCGCACACATGGCCGCCAGGGCGGCGATCAATCCGACAAGAAGCGTCTTTCTCATACCATCCGGGCGAAAAGGGGTGATCAGAAGGTAAACTTGGTCATGCAGATGAACCGGTGGTTCATGATCCATTCCGGCGTACCGTCATAGATGCCGCGGGCGTTGCGGTTGCCGCGGCCGAACTCGGCGGCCGTCAGGTTGTACTCCAGCGACACGGTGAACTTGCCGATGTTCCAGGCAATGGTCGGGGTGGCGCGGAAGGCCTGCTGGATGCGGGCGTCCGCCGCCGTGTTCATCCAGAACATGTTGGTGACGTCCATCAGGTCGGCGGTGGTACCCAGCTGCTTGAAGTAACCGAGCGTGCCCATCACCTGCACCTTCTTCCCGTACTGGAAGGACACGAAGGAGGCCCAGTCCTGCATCGGGGTGTAGGTGAAGGTATTGGAACTCGCGTTGTAGGAAGCGACACCGTAACCGGAAAGGAGGTTCATGTGTTCGCCGGCCTGGGCGAGGATGCTCTTCGCACGGAGCTGGAACTTCCCGTCCGTGAACTGCAGATAGACGAAAGGAGAGAAGGTGGTCAGGAGGCCCTTGGCGAACTTGTTGTCATAGGTCCGGTAGGGGCGCATGTTCACCATGTCCAGACCGGCCTTCGCAACGAGCTTGCTTCCCTTGTAACCGAAGCCCACATAGAACTCAGGCAGGCCGTACTTGTAATACTCAACGCTCTTGCCGTTCGGGCCCGTCGGCAGGAAGTGATTCAGGTACAGGAGGCTGGCGGTGAGGCTGAAGCCACCGCCCAGGTTCACGTCAGCGGTCACCTGCGGGGTGCGGCTGAACGGGTTGAACGGGGCGCCGGACTCCAGGTTGGTGATGTGCGGCAGGTCCACGGCGACCGGGTGCCAGGCCTGGCCCAGGGTGAGGGCCAGCGGGCTTTCATCCCAGTCCAGTTTCACATAGGCCTGGCGCAGGCGCAGCTGCGGCACGATGGCGGACGTGGAGGTTCCGCTCAGGCTGTAGAAGTCGGCCTCCACCTTGCCGGAGAGGTTCATCGACCCGAACTTGTAGCCGGAGACATCCAGGCCCAGGCGGGTGGTCAGGGACAGGTAGCGCCAGTTAAAGCCCTCGTTCAGGTCCACGCCGTTTTCCATCTTGTGGTCCTTGGGCATGTAGAAATAGAGGTCGTTCGTGCCGGCGTTCACCTCACGGGTGTCGGCGATGAAATAGTTGCGGATGAAACCGTAAAGCTTGAACTTCGCCGGTGTCTCCTGCGCAAAGGCAGCGCTTCCTGCAAGGAGCGCCGCCAGAGAAATAAGAAGGGTCTTTTTCATAATCAGGTGAACGGGAACAGTTTCGTGAGCCAGAAGTAGCCCAGGACAAAGCCGATGATACCGACCACCAGGCCCACCTTGGTCATATCCTTCGTCTCGACCATACCGGTGGAGGAGGCGATGGCGTTCGGCGGGGTGGAAATCGGGAACAGCATGGCGATGGAGGCGCAGACCGCGATGAAGGAAATCATGGCGCGGGAACCGGTGGCACCCAGGTTCATACCCTCGGCGACCACGATCAGGATCGGGATGAGGAGGGCGGCCGTCGCACTGTTGGAAATGAAGTTCGACAGGAAGTAGCAGACGACGCCGGCCACGATCATCACGAGGACCACGGACATCGTATTGAACGGAATGGCGTTGATCAGGACCTTCGCCAGGCCGGTGCTCTGGAGGCAGGTACCGAGGGCGAAGCCTCCCGCGACGAGCCAGAGGACGGTCCAGTTGATCTGCTTGATGTCTTCCTTGGTGAAGATGCCGGTGGCAGTCAGGACGCCGAGCGGGATGAGGGCCACGACGTTGGAGTTGATCTTGGTCCACTGCTCAGTCGCCCAGAGGAGGATCGTGCCGATGAAGGTGATCCACACGACGGTGGTCTTCCAGTCCTTCTTGCGGGTGTTCTCGGGGATTTCGAGGACGATCTTCTCGGACTTGAAGGGGAAGAACAGCTGGAGGACGACCCAGGCGATCACGATCATGATCAGCACGTAGGGGATCATGCGGATGGCCCAGCCGCCGAAGGTGACGTCGTAACCGGCCTCGGCCAGGAACTTGACGGCGGTGGCGTTCGGCGGGGTGCCGATCGGGGTGCCGATACCGCCCAGGTTGGCGGCCACGGGGATGGACAGCGCCAGGCCGATCTTGCCCTTGTCATCGGCCGGGAGCTTGGAAAGCACCGGCACGAGGAAGGCCAGCATCATGGCGGCGGTCGCGGTGTTGGACATGAACATGGAGAACACGGCGATCACGATCAGGAAGCCCAGGAGCACCATCTTGGGCTTGGTGCCGAACAGGGACAGCAGGGCGCGGGCCATGGTGACGTCCAGGCCGTATTTCTCCGCCATGATGGCGAGGACGAAACCGCCCAGGAACAGCATCACCACCGGATCCGCGAAGGCGGCCATCAGGCTCTTGTAACTCACCAACTGGCCGAACTCGGGCTTGCAGAAGAACCCGATACCCTTGTCTGAGACGGTCAGCAGGGCGATGACGATCACCAGCACGGACGTGGTCCAGTTGGGGATGATCTCGAAAATCCACATCAGGGCAGCGAACACGAACAGGGCGATGACCCGCTGCTGGACGACGGTGAGGGCCTCGATCCCGAAGAAGGAAGTAGGAACGGCCCACAAGAAGATTGTGATAAGCAGCACAATCGGCAAAAAAACACAATACTTGAGGTTGACTTTGTTTGCCATTATCTGATAAATATAAATAACTTCAGTTTTATCCTGCAAATTTAGCAATTCTATTCCAATTATCCCCCTTTTTCGACCAAAAAGAGACCCGGCACGTTTCCGAGCCGGGTCCCGTCTTTCCCGGCCTGACCGGGAATCTAACTCTTGATCGATCCCGTGAAGGGATATCCCAGGATGGAGAAGGAGTCCGTTTCCAGGATGTCGTTCATGTCCTCCACGAAGGTGTAGCAATAGAGGACGCGGTTGCGGAAGTCCACGCCTTCTATATATACATATTCCGGGGCGGTGAAGTCCATGGTCTTGAGGGTGAGTTCGTAGAGGAGTTCGCCGGAGCGGAACTCGACGTTCGCCACCTCGCCGCGGGTTTCCCGGCGGAGGATGTCGATGAAACGGCCGATGCGGGGGTCATCGGCCTCGAGGTTCCACGATTCCACGAAGTCGCGGACGCCGGCATAGGCGCCCACGAGGGTGATGTCTCCGGCGACGACGTCCACGTCCGCCACCTTCAGCACGTCCGGCAGCCCGGAGAGGGAAACCCTCCCGTGGCCGCGGCCCGGGACGAGCAGGACGCGGACCAGCCCGCCTCCTTCATCCACCGTGACGCCCTTGATCTCGGCGCCGGTGAGGTCCTTGACACAGGCGGAGAGCCTGTCTTTGAAATCCTTTTTCATGCGTGTTCGTTTTATGGGTGCAAAGATAAGAACATTCGCTTAAAAATTGTTGGTAGATTACTTTTTTCTCTTTACATTTGTATGATTTTTTACGCAAGATACATTATACATTATAATTAAACACTAAACGAAAAAAAACTATCATGAAGACACAAGACATCATGGCAAAGCTCCAGGCCAAGTACCCGCTTGAGAAAGAGTACCTTCAGGCCGTGCAGGAAGTCCTCGAATCCATCGAAGAGGTCTATAACCAGCATCCGGAGTTCGAGAAGGCGAAGATCGTCGAGCGGATGGTCGAACCCGACCGCATCTTCACCTTCCGCGTGACCTGGGTTGACGACAAGGGCGAGGTCCAGACGAACCTCGGCTACCGCATCCAGTTCAACAGCGCCATCGGTCCCTATAAGGGCGGTCTCCGCTTCCACCGTGCGGTCACCCCGTCCATGCTCAAGTTCCTCGGCTTCGAGCAGACCTTCAAGAATGCCCTCACCACCCTCCCGATGGGCGGTGCCAAGGGCGGTTCCGACTTCGATCCCGTGGGCAAGTCCAACGACGAGATCATGCGTTTCTGCCAGGCTTTCATGCTGGAGCTGTGGAACTGCATCGGCCCCGACCAGGACATCCCCGCCGGTGACGTGGGTGTGGGCGGCCGCGAGATCGGCTACCTGTACGGTATGTACAAGAAACTGGCCCGCCAGTACAACACCGGCGTGCTGACCGGCAAGGGCGGCACCTGGGGCGGCTCCATCCTCCGTCCGGAGGCCACCGGTTTCGGCGCCCTCTATTTCACCCAGCACCTCCTCGAGAAGGCGGGCAAGGACATCCAGGGCAAGAAACTCGCCCTCTCCGGCTTCGGTAACGTGGCCTGGGGCGCTGCCACCAAGGCGGTCGAACTCGGCGCCAAGGTCGTCGCGATCTCCGGTCCGGACGGCGTCTGCCACATCCCGGACGGCATCACCAAGGACATGATCGACTATATGCTCGTCATGCGCGCCTCCAACCGCAACATGGTCGAAGACATGGCCACCCGCTTCCCGGGCAAGGCGTTCTTCACCGCCGGCAAGAAGGCCTGGTCCATCCCTGTGGACATCGCCCTCCCTTGCGCTTTCCAGAACGAACTCTCCGAGGACGACGCAAAGGAACTGGTCGCCAACGGCTGCTGGTGCTGCTGCGAAGTCTCCAACATGGGCTGCCAGCCGGGCGCCATCCACTATTTCCAGAACAACGGCATCCTGTTCGCTCCCGGCAAGGCCGTGAACGCGGGCGGTGTCGCCACCTCCGGCCTGGAAATGACCCAGAACGCCGAGCACATCTCCTGGGACGCCAGCGAGGTCGATGCGAAGCTCCACTTCATCATGAAGTCCATCCACGAGCAGTGCGTGAAGTTCGGCACCCAGCCGGACGGCTCCGTGGACTATGTGAAGGGCGCCAACATCGCCGGCTTCATGAAGGTCGCCCAGGCGATGCTCGAGCAAGGCACGATCTAAACGACGGAAAACTTCAGTCGGAGACCCGGTACGGTTGCGTGCCGGGTCTCTTTTTGTGTCGATGGGGGGGGTAGCACGGTCGATTTCTTAACGGGTTAATATCCAGCAACTTAGAAAAAGACACGTGCTAACCCCACCCCAAAAGGACGGGGGTCAGCACACTGGCGTGCTGACCCCTCCGCATCAAAAAACTCCAGCCCGAAGGCCGGAGTTTTTTGTTGTCTGTATGTCCGCGGGACGGCTACTGAGCCTGGGCCTGGGCGGCAAGCTCCTGCTGGAGCTGCTCGAGGGTGCGGCTGTCGGCGATGCCCATCGCCTTGCGGGCGGCCGGGGTGAGGTCCACGACGGCGGCCTCGTCGAAATAGAGGGCGGAACCGGAATCAAAGACGGCGACGATGCCCTGGGCCTTGGCGAGGTCCTGGACGGCCTTCTGGGCCTTCTCCATGATCGGGTTCATCAGTTCGGCCTGCTTCTGCTGCAGTTCCTGGGAGATGGTCTGCTGGAATTCCTGGATACGGGTGTTGATGTCGCTGAGCTCCTTCTCCTTCGCCTCCTTGATGGCGGCGGTCCAGGAAGCGGACTTCTGCTGATACTGGTTGTACTTGCTCTGGAACTCCTCGACCATGGAGGAGTAGGTCTCCTGCGCCTCATTGGACATCGCGTTGATCTGTTCGCGGGCGGCGTCGGCCTCCGGGGCCAGCTGGTAAAGTTCGGTGAAGTTGACACGGCCGAGCTTCTGGGCGGAAGCGCCGAGGGTCAGGAATGCCAGGGCGGCAATTGCAAGAATCTTTTTCATATGACGTTGTAGTTTTTAGATTTCGTTTCGGGTTGGGGTTAGGCAAATATCGTTCCAATCCTTAGAACTGCTGTCCGATGACGAAGTGGAACTGGCTGCCGCCGTTCGTGGCATCGTCGAAGCCGTAGCCCCAGTCGACGCCCAGCAGGCCGATCATCGGGAGGAAGACGCGGACGCCCACACCGGCGCTCCGCTTGATCTGGAACGGGTTGAACTCGCGGATGTCCGCCCAGCAGTTACCGCCCTCGAGGAAGCCGAGGACATAGATGGTGGACTGCGGCTCCAGGATCACCGGGTAGCGGAGTTCGACCGTGAACTTGTCGTAGATGTTACCCGCATACGTAGTGTTGGTGCTGTACGGGGTGACACGCATCGGGGTGAGGGAATAATCCTCGTAACCGCGCAGGGAGATGATTTCGGTACCGTAGGTCATGTAGCCCGACATACCGTCGCCGCCCACCTGGAAGCCTTCGAACGGGGAATAGCCCCAGTTGCGGTTGTAGTAGCCCAGGAAGCCGAACTGCGCGCGGCTCATCAGGACCAGGTCGCCGATCAGCTTGGTATAGACGGCGCCGCTGAACTTCCACTTGTGGTACTCGATCCACTTGTACCGGTTCGCCGAGCTCCACTCGTTCTGGATGTTGCCCAGGTTGTCCACGTAGGTGGCATCGTAGTTCACGTCCTTCCAGCTGCTCACGGCCGTCTTCTTGCCGTTCTTGTAGGTATACTTGCGGAGCAGGGAGTACGGCGGGGTGAGCTGCACGGAGGCAGAGAACTCGGATCCCTGACGGGGATAGATCTGCTGGTCGGTGGAGTTGCGGCTCAGGGACAGGGTGTAGCTCAGGTTGTGGGAGATACCGTCCGTGAAGGCGAAGTAGCTCTGGTACCAGTTCGTGAGCTTATAAGTCTGCCAGCTGAGGTTGTTGTACAGGACGAAGTAGTTGTCCGGCCACTTGAGGCGGTTGCCGATGCCGGCGTTGAAACCGAAGACCTCGAACATGCGGTCCGTCGAGAGGAGGCCGATGTACAGGTAGGAGTCGGTCATCCTGGAATAGTAGCCGGAAAGGCTGAGGGAAGTCGGTTTCTTGCCGAAGAGCCAGGGCTCCATGAAACTGGCGCTGAGGGTCGTGTAGTAACGGCCGTTCGTCTGGAAGCGGAAGGACAGGGTCTGTGCATCGCCCAGCGGGACCGGGCGCCAGGCGCCCTTCTCGAACATCCGCCGGGTGGAGAAGTTGTTGAAGCTCACACCCGCCGTGGCGACAAAGGTGTTACCGCCCCAACCGCCGGAGAGTTCCAGCGTGGAAGAAGGCTTCTCGGTGACGTTGTACACCAGGTCCACGGTGTTGTTCAACTGGTTGGGGATGACGGAATAGCCGCCGGGGCCCATGATGGCTTCCGCGTCGAACTGGCCCAGGGAGGCGATTTCGCGGATGGACCGCTCGAAGTCGGACTGGCTGAACAGGTAACCCGGACGGGTCATGATCTGGCGGCGGACCACCTTCTCGTTGGTGAGGTCGTTGCCGTTGATGACGATGTTGTTCAGGATGGCGGGCTTGCCCTCGGAAATACGCATCTCCACGTCCACGGAGTCGTTCTGGATATTGACCTCCACCGGGGTGACGTTGAAGAACAGGTAACCGTTGTCCATGTAGAGCTTCCGGACATCGTATTCCGTCTGCTTGCCGCCGCCGTGCAGGCGCTTGTCCATGGTGACCATGTCATAGACGTCGCCCTTCTTGATCTGGAGGATTTCATCCAGGACCTCGGAGGGATAGACCGAGTTGCCGGTCCAGGTCACGTTGCGGAAGTAGTATTTCGGGCCCTGGTCGAAGACCATGTCGATGGCCAGGTGTTTCGGGTCGATGTAGTAGATGGAATCCTTCACCAGGCGGGCGTCGCGGTAACCGGCCTCGTTGAAGGCTTCCAGGACGGTCTTCCGGTCGGTCTGGTATTCCTTCTCCTTGAACTTCTTGGACTTGAAGAAGTTATACCACTTCGCGGAGTGGGTCTCCTTCATCGCCTTGGAGAGTTTGTATTCCGAGACGTCGTCGTTTCCCGAGAAGTTGATGTTCTTGATGCGGACCTTGTCGCCCCGCTTGACGTCGAAGTTCACCCGGATGGCGCTGCGGATCATCGTGTCCTTCTGCACCTGGGTGTCCACCTCGACCAGGAGGAAGCCCTTTTCCTTGTAGTAGCGCTTGATGATGTCCTCGGAAGTCTTCTGCACATAATCGGAGAACTCGCGGCCGGGACGGAGGTTCAGGCGTTCCTGCAGGTCCTTCCTTTCGCCGGACTTGACGCCGGAATAAGTCCAGCGGGATACGCGGGGGCGCTCCTTGATGACGACCTTGAACCAGGCCGTATCCTGGGCGACGTTCAGGGAGTCCACGACGAGGGCCACGTCCTCGAAGAAACGCTGGGCGACCAGGCGCTTCACCACACCCGTGATGTCTTCGCCCGGCACCGTCACCTGCATCCCGGCGCGGAGACCGGTCAGCTGGAGGATCTGGTTCTCCCCGAAATACTGGTTCCCTTCCACGCCCAGGCCGCCGATCACGTATTTTTTCGGATGACCGTAGTCTATTTCAATGGATTCCCGCCCCGTCTGCGCCCGCAGGGTGATTCCCGCGAGGGCGAGCAACAGGAGGCAGGCCATCTTGCGTATCTTCATTCCATTTCTCATTATCCTGCAAAGATAGCTCTTTTATTTCACTTTTCCGAATCTGCGGTCCCGGGAGGCATAGGCCTGGAGCGCCGCCCGGAATTCCGGCTTCCGGAAATCGGGCCAGAGCACGTCCGTGAAGACGAACTCCGTGTAGGCGCACTGCCAGAGGAGATAGTTCGAGATCCGCTCCTCCCCGGAGGTACGGATCAGCAGGTCCGGATCCGGGATGCCCGCGGTCACCAGGTACTGGCTGAAATCCTCCGCCGTCAGGTCCTGCATCCCCTCGGCACCCCTTTCCGCCGCAGCCTTTTTCATAGCCTGCAGGATGTCCCATTTCCCGCTGTAGCTCAGGAAGATGATCAGGGTCATCCGGTCACAGGCGGCGGTCTGCTCCATCATTTTGTCAATGGCGGCGTTCAGCGCATCCGACAACCGGGCGCGGTTGCCCAGGACGACGAAGCGGACGCCGTTGTCCAGCAAGGTTTTCAGTTCCCCGTGGATGGCTTCCATCATCAGTTCCATAAGGCGGTTCACCTCGGCCTCGGGCCGGTTCCAGTTCTCTTCGGAAAAAGCGTAGAGGGAGAGATACTTCACCCCTTCCTCCACGGCGGCCTCCGTACAGGCGCGGACGCTTTCCACGCCCGCCGCATGCCCATAGACGCGTTCCTTCCCGCGGGCCTTCGCCCAGCGGCCGTTGCCGTCCATGATGATGGAGACGTGCTGCGGTACGTTGTTCATACGATGTCTATCCGTTGTTTCTCATGTCCTCGCCCCAGAACAGCCTGGACGTAAGGGCCCGGACGAAACCGGACTCGGCGAGCCGGATCCTTTTAAGCGAAAACTGTGCCATCTCGACGTGGATGGTCCAGTCCTGCTGGATTTCCATCGTCCGGTTGTCCGTGGTCATCACGGCCACCGCGTCCCGGCTCTCGAAGGAAATGTCCACCTTGGCGGTCTCGGGGAGCACCAGCGGACGGACGTTCAGGTTGTGCGGGGCGATCGGGGTGATGATGAGCACCTTCGTATCCGGCATGCAGATGGGGCCGCCGGCGCTCAGGGAATAGGCGGTGGATCCCGAACTGGTGGAGACGATGAGGCCGTCGGCCCAGTAGGTCGGGAGGGTCTCCCCATTGACGGAAACGCGGATGCCCAGCACGGACGGGCCTTTGCGGTGGATGGCCACCTCATTGACCGAATAGGGCAGCATCCCAATCTTCTTCCGGGCCTCCGGGCCCTTGAGCGTGGCGTTGAGGACGGTCCGGTACTCGATGCTGAAATCCCCTTCCATCAGGGCTTTCAGGACCGCGTCGGGGCGGTTCTCGCACAGGAAGCCGATCCGGCCGAAGTTGACGCCCAGGATGGGAAGGCCGATGTCCGAGACTATGTGCGCCGCCGAGAGGAAGGTGCCGTCTCCGCCCATCGACAGGACCAGGTCCGTTTCCGGCCGGATGTCGTTCTTGCTCACGATCGGATAGACCTCATAGGACGCGGCCTCCAGCTCCGCCAGGAGCTTGGATACATGCGGGTCCTCCCGCAGCCCTTCGTTCAGGATGAAATAACCTATTTTCATTCGTCAGTTTCAAATCAACCGCCAAAAATAACACTTTAAATTATAAAAATCACTATTTTTGTCGCAAAATGGAAGGAATCATGACTCGACTGAGCGTAAATATCAACAAGGTCGCCACCCTGCGCAACGCCCGCGGCGGCAATATGCCGGACGTCACCAAAGCCGCGCTGGACTGCGAGCGCTTCGGTGCGGAGGGCATCACGGTCCACCCCCGTCCGGACGAGCGGCACATCCGCTACAGCGACGTCCGCATCATCCGTCCCCTCGTGCAGACGGAGTTCAACATCGAAGGCAACCCCATCCCCTCCTTCGTGGACCTGGTGAACGAAGTCGTCCCCGACCAGGTGACCCTGGTCCCCGACGCCCACGACGCCATCACCTCGAACGCAGGCTGGGACACCCTCCGGAACAAGGGTTTCCTGACGGAGATCTGCCGCGAATTCAAGGCCCGCGGCATCCGGACCTCGATCTTCATCGACCCGGATCCGGCGATGGCCGAAGGGGCCGCCGCCTGCGGCGCCGACCGCGTGGAGTTGTACACCGCGGACTATGCGGCCGACTACCCGGCCGGGCCGGAAACCGCCATCGCCCGCTACCTGGAGACCGCGAAGGCCGCCCGGGACCTGGGCCTGGGCCTCAACGCCGGCCACGACCTCTCGCTGGAGAACCTCGCGTACTTCATCCGGACCATTCCCTGGACCGACGAGGTCTCCATCGGCCACGCCATCATCTGCGACGCCCTCTATATGGGCCTGGAGCAAACCATTGGGGCCTATCTTGCACAAATCCGCAAAAAATAGTTATCTTTGCACTCTTGTACCGAATAATATTAACCGTACTATAATGAAAAGAATCGCTTCTATCCTCAGCGCAGCCGCCCTCGTGGCCGGTTTCGCCCTCACCGGCTGCAACAACGCGGCCACGCCCGTCGCCAACGACACCAAGTCCGACACCACCGCCGTCGCCGGCAGCATCGTGTTCTTCAACATCGACAAGGTCGTCGAGAGCTATGACATGGCCAATGACCTGCGCAGTGTCGTGGAAACCAAGGTCAGCGGCATCCAGGCCGAGATCGACCGCCGCGGCAACAAGCTCCAGAAGGACGCCAACGATTTCCAGAACAAGATGGACAAGGGCCTGCTGACCTCCTCCGTGGCCAACGCCCAGTACCAGAAGCTCCAGCAGCAGCAGAACGACTACCAGCAGTACGTCGTGCGCAAGCAGCAGGAGATGGCCGAAGAGCAGCAGGTGATGCTCAACCAGATCATGAACGCCATCGCCGAGTTCGTGCAGGAGTACAACGTCGAGAAGCAGTACGCCCTCATCCTCACCACCTCCGGTGACATCCTCCCGGCTCCGGTCGTGACCGGCAGCGCCGCCCTTGACATCACCGACGACATCCTCGCCGGCCTGAACGCGGCCTACGTCAAGACCAAGGCGGCCGAGACGAAGTAAACCGATGAGGGTCGCCATACTGTCCAGTTTCTATCCCCTCCGGGGAGGCATTTCCCAGTTCAATGCGAGCATGCTCGAAGGACTGGGAAAGTTGCACGAAACCAGGGCCTTCTCCTTCAAGAGGCAGTACCCTGCGTTTCTGTTCCCGGGGAAGACACAGTATGTGACCCCTGAAGACGAGGCCGTACCGGTGGAGGCGGAAGCCCTGCTGGATACGGTCAATCCCTTTTCCTGGGTCCGGACGGCCCGCGCGATCCGCGCGTGGCAGCCGGACCTGCTCGTGATGAAGTACTGGATGTCGTGGTTCGCCCCCTCGCTGGGGTGGGTGGAACGCCATCTCGGGCCCCGCTGCAAGGTGGTGCCGGTGCTGGACAACGTCATCCCGCACGAGCCGCACTGGTTCGACAAGCCCCTCACGAAGTGGTTTCTCGCCGGCTGCGACGGATTCGTCACGATGTCCCAGCGCGTGACCGACGACCTACTGGCCCTGAAGCCGGACGCCCGGTACACCCTCCTCCCCCACCCGCTGTATTCCCATTTCGGGGAGAAGCTGCCGCGGGAGGAAGCAGCCCGTAGCCTTGGCATTGACCCTTCCCGCAAAACCCTCCTGTTCTTCGGGCTCATCCGCGAGTACAAGGGGCTGGACATCCTGCTGGAGGCCTTCCGGGACCTTCCGGACGATTACCAGCTGGTGATTGCCGGGGAGCCCTACGGCTCCTTCGAGAAGTATCAGGCGATCATCGACACCCTCCCCGGGAAGGACCGGGTGCGCGTGTTCCCGGATTACATCCGCGATTCCGAGGTCAAAACCTTCTTCTCGGCGGCCGATGTGACCGTCCTCCCCTACCGCAGCGCCACCCAGAGCGGCATTTCCTCGGTTTCCTACCACTTCGAGGTGCCGATGATCGTCACCGACGTGGGCGGTTTGAAGGGAACGATCGGCGACCGTGGCACGGGAATTGTCGCACCGTCCCCGGAGCCCGGAGCCATCCGGGAAGAAATCCTCCGCTACTTTGCCGACCCGGCCCTGAAAGCCTCCTGCGTGGAAGCGATCCGCCGCGAGAAAGTGCGTCTCTCCTGGGACCGCTTCTGCGCGGACCTGACCGCTTTCGCCGAACAACTTTAAAGCACGACAGCCATGAAAACCAGAACCATAGCCCTTGCCGGAATCCTCTTCCTCCTCGCCACGGCGCCCGTGCCCACCGCGCTGGCGCAGACTGCCGTCCCCGTCCAGGTATCGACGGTGCAGGTGCAGGTGGACGGGAAAATCTACCTGGCCCATTCCGTTCTGGAGCACCAGACCCTGTACGGCATCACGAAAGCCTATCGGGTGACCGAAGACGACCTGTATGCCGCGAATCCGCTGCTGAAGGAGAAAGGCCTGCAGGCCGGGACGACGATCCTGGTTCCCGTCGCCGAAACCCAGGCCCCGGCTTTCCGGGAGCATACCGTCCTGTGGTATGAGGACCTCGACGACATCGCCTCCCAGTACGGCGTCTCCGCCCAGGAGATCATGGAGGCCAATGGGATGAAGACCAAGAAGGTCACCAAGCGGCAGGTGCTCAGGATTCCCGTGAAGGGAGGAAACTGGCAACCGGCCCAGACGCCCGCCCCCGCCGTCAATACGGCCGTCAACGAGCCCGCCGTCCCCACCCTCGGGGAAACGGCAGTGCCGGTAACCGGCGAGCAGGTCATCGCCCAGGAGACGGAGAAACCGGAAGAGAACGCGGAAGGAGGCATTTTCGACTGGATCACCGGAAAGGGAAGCGTGGAAATGGCCCTCCTGATGCCCTTCAACGCCGCCGGCAAGGCCAGTGAAACCAATATGGACTTCTACTCCGGCGTCCTGATGGCCCTGCGCGACCTGGAAGCCGAAGGATTCAAGGCCACCATCAACGTGTACGACCTCCAGGACGGCGTGCCGACCGGTTTCGAACTGAGCAAGAACGACTTCATCCTGGGTCCCGTTTCCGCGAAGGACCTCACCACGGTCCTCGAGCGGACGGGCGGCCGGACGCCGGTCATCTCCCCGCTGGACCAGCGGGCCGCGGAACTCGCCGATTCTTTCGGAGGTTTCATCCAGGCCCCCTCACCCACGGACAGCCAGTATGCGGACCTCGCCGCCTGGGCTGCCGCGGATGCCCGCCCCACCGACCGCATCATCCTCGTGACCGAGAAACTTTCCTCCGGCAGCACGGCCCCGGCCATCGGCGTCCGGGAAGCCCTCCTCGCTGCAGGCACGACCTTCGAAGGGGTCAGCTGGACCGCGGCCGAGGGACGCTCCCTGCCCTCCTCCCTCACCTCCCGCCTGACCAAGGGCGGGGTGAACCGCATCATCGTGGCCTCCGAGAAGGAGTCCTTCGTGGGCGACATGGTCCGGAACCTGGGCATCCTCCTCGGAAAGGGATACAAGATCGCGATGTACGCCCCGTCCCGGGTGCGCACCTTCGAAACGGTGGACGGCAGCGCCTACCACCAGAATGAACTGCATATCAGTTCCCCCTATTTTGCCGATTACGAAGCGGAACAGGTCCGGAAGTTCGTCCGGAGTTACCGCGCCCTGTACCGGACTGAGCCCAGCCAGTTCGCCTTCCAGGGGTATGACCTCACCCGGTACTTCGCCGGCCTGTGCGTGAAGTACGGCAACCGCTGGACCCGTGCCCTCAGCAGCACCACCGGTTCCGGCCTCCACACCGATTTCCGCTTCGAACAGACGCGCAGCGGCTCGTTCCGGAACACCGGCATCCGCCGCATCATCTACAACACCGATTATTCCACCGAACTCGTCCGATAATATGGAAACAGTCCGTTGCCTCATCCTCGGCGGAGGGCCCGCCGGTTTCACCGCCGCCATCTACGCAGCCCGCGCAGGGCTGTCCCCGGTCCTCTATGAGGGCATCCAGCCGGGCGGCCAGCTCACCACGACCACCATCGTCGAGAACTTCCCGGGGTTCCCGGGCGGAATCGACGCCAACACCCTGATGGACCGGATGCGGGAACAGGCACGCAGTTTCGGGGCCGATATCCGCAGCGGCTCGGCAACGGCCGCGGACCTGTCGGAAAGGCCTTTCAAGATCGTCATCGACGGGGAAAAAGAGATCGCCGCCGAGACGCTGATCATCGCCACGGGGGCGACGGCCCGGTACCTGGGACTGCCTTCCGAGGAGAAGTACAAGGGAGCCGGCGTGTCGGCCTGTGCCACCTGCGACGGTTTCTTCTACCGGAAGCGCACCGTCGCCGTGGTGGGCGGCGGCGATACGGCCTGCGAAGAGGCCCTGTACCTGGCTTCGCTCGCCAAGAAAGTGTATATGATTGTCCGCCGCGACGTTTTCCGGGCCTCCAAGGCCATGCAGGAGAAGGTGTTCGCGACGGAGAACATCGAAGTTCTCTGGAACTGCAATACGCAGGAAGTGCTGGGAGACGGTTTCGGCGTCACGGGCACCCGCCTGCTCCGCAAGGATGGCACTGTCTTTGATATCGACATCGACGGCTTTTTCCTGGCCATCGGCCACCACCCCAACTCGGAGCTTTTCGCCCCCTGGGTGAAGACCGACGCGGCCGGTTACATCGTCACGGAAGGGAAATCTTCCCGCACCTGCGTGGACGGTGTGTTCGCGGCCGGCGACGTCCAGGATTCCGCCTACCGGCAGGCCATTACGGCCGCCGCCTCGGGATGCGCCGCCGCACGGGATGCGGAGAAGTTCCTGCTTGAGATTTGAAAACGAAGATAACAAGATGAATATCAGAACGCTCACGATTACCCTGGCTGCCCTCGCCGCCCTGGTTTCCTGCAAGTCCCAGTACGAGACCCTGCTCTCGTCCAACGACGTGGACGCCAAGTACAAGGCCGCCATGGAGTATTTCAACAACAAGAAGTACCTCAAGGCCGGCCAGCTCTTCGAGTCGATGGCCATCCTGACCGACGGCACCGAACGGGACGACACGGTCCGCTACTACTGGGGCCTGTCCAATTACCGTTACCGGGATTACTATACTGCGGAATCCAACTTCGAGAAGTTCATCATCAAGTATCCGCAGAGCCCGTTCACCAGCGACGCCCGTTTCCTCCGGATCGACTGCCTGTACCGGGCCACCTACCGCTGGGAACTGGACCAGACGCCCACGCGCTCCTGCCTGGCCACCATCCTGGAGTATGAGCGGGAATTCCCCGACGAGACCGAGCACATCGAGGCCTGCGAACTGATGCGCGCCGACCTGAACGACCGCCTGGACCGCAAGGCCTTCGAGAATGCCCGCATCTACTACAAGATGGAGGACTACCTCGCCGCCCGCGTCGCCCTGCGGAACGTCTTGAAGGACAATGCCGAGAACGCCTACCGGGAGGATATCCTGTACTACACCGCCATGGCTTCGTACCATTACGCCCGCATGAGCGTCCCGGCCAAGCAGAAGGAGCGTTATCTGACCTTCGTGGACGACTACCTCAATTTCGCGGGCGAGTATCCCGAATCTGCGTACCGCCGGGAACTGGACGCGATGTACCGCCGTTCGCAGCGGGCCCTGGGCAAATACGACGGTTCCGACGAGGAACTGGAGATGAAGGCCAAGGACTTCGAGCGGGAGCGCAAGGCCGCGGAAAAGAGTGTCAAAAATAAATGAAACCCCGTCCGGTAAAGTGCAGTATTATTATTGGTAACAACAAAAGAACGAAAGAAAATGGACGCCAACAGCAAGAAGAAAATTCCCGGAAATACCATCACCCGTGATATCCGTACCCTGGCCGCCCCGACGGGCAACATCTACGAATCCGTCGTGATCCTGTACAAGCGCGCCAACCAGATCGCCGCCGCCGAGAAGAAGGAACTCACCAAGAAACTGGAAGACTTCCGCAACGACCGCGACACGATGGAAGAGGTGTTTGAGAACAAGGAGCAGATCGAGATCTCCAAGTTCTACGAGCGGCAGCCCAAGCCGGATCTCGTGGCCATCTCCGAGTTCGAGAACGGGGAACTGTATTACCGCCGGGCGCAGAGCGCGAACCCCATCGACATCAACGGCGAGGAGTAATGCTCCGCACCCTCCACGTCCGGAACTACGTACTGATTGACTCTCTGGAAATCCGTTTTCCGGAGGGTCTCGTCATTATAACCGGACAGACCGGCGCCGGAAAGTCCATCCTCCTGGGCGCCCTGGGCCTGGTCCTGGGCGGGAAGGCCGATGCCTCCCTGCTGGGGGCCCATGGGGACACCTGCGTCGTGGAGGCGGAGTTCACCACCGGGCCGGATGCGGCCCTGAGCGCCCTCCTCGCGGAAAACGACCTGGAGGATACCGGCACCCTGACCATCCGCCGGACCGTCAACCGGTCGGGACGCTCCCGGAGTTTTGTCAATGACGAGCCCGTGTCCCTCCCGCTCCTGCAGGCCCTGTCGGAACGGCTCATCGACATTCACGCCCAGCACCAGACCCTCCGTCTCGGCGACCCCGCCTTCCGGATGGCCATGCTGGACCATTATGCCGGAAACTACTCTCCCGCCCTCCCCGGCTCCTCTTCCCCCGTCATTCCCGGCTTGACCGGGAATCTCCCCGCCTGCCGCAAGGCCTGGGACGCCCTCCAGCAGGTGCGCAAGGAACTCGCCGAGGTCACGGAGCGCCTGGAGCGCCTGGCCGCGGAAAGGGACTATAACCAGAGCCAGTTCGACCGGCTGGACGCGGCGAAACTCCGCGACGGCGAGCTGGAGGAACTGGAAGCGGAACAGAAGCAGCTCTCCCACGCGGAGGAACTGAAGGAACTCCTGAACGCGGGCGAGGACATCCTCTCCCCGGCCGACGACCGGCAGCCCCTCACGGCCCAGCTCAAGGAAGCGGGCCGGCAGGTGGCGCGCGCCGCGAAGTTCATCCCGGCACTGGATGCACTGGTGCAGCGGATGGAATCGGCCCGGCTGGAACTGGAAGACATCGCGGACGAACTCGACAGTGCGAACGCGCGGATCGAGGTGTCCCCGGAACGGCTGGAACAGGTGGAGGACCGGATGTCCCTCCTGTACGACCTGATGGGCCGGCACGGCGTGAAGACCGTGGCAGAGCTCATCGCCCTGCGGGACCGGCTGTCGGAGGCGTTGTATGACTCCACGGCGTTGGAAGAGAAGCGTTCGAAGCTGAAGAAAGCGCTGGCGCAAGCGGAGAAAACGTACGCCGATGCGGCCGATGCGCTGCGGGCGGCGCGGCAGAAAGCCGCGGACAGCTTTGCGGCGGCTATCGGAGACTCGCTTGCCTTCCTGGAGCTGGATCACGCCGTGTTCCGGGTGGAGCTTGCCGAGGCCCCGGAAGGGCCCACGGGACGGGATTCCGTCCGGTTCCTGTTCTCCTCGACCGGCAAGGCGCCGCAGGATCTCGCCAAGGTGGCCTCCGGCGGCGAATTGTCCCGCATCATGCTCAGCCTCAAGGCGATGATGGCCCGTTTCACGGCCATGCCCACCCTCATCTTCGACGAAATCGACACCGGTGTGTCCGGCAGCGCTGCCGACCGGATGGGGTCGATGATCTGCGGGATGGGCGAGCACATGCAGGTCTTCGCCATCACCCACCTGCCGCAGGTCGCGGCGAAGGGGCAGGCCCATTACCTGGTGATCAAGGAGAACGACGTCACCTCCATCCGCCTCCTCTCGCAGGACGAGCGGATCCGGGAGATCGCCCGACTCCTGAGCGGCTCCGTCATCTCGGATGCGGCCATCGCCAACGCGGAAGCGCTCCTGGGCGTTTCCCTGTTTTGAATCATTCAAAATTAATCCTATCTTTGCACCCTATGGCTGCACAGACTGTCAATACCATGCCCTCCATCGACGAGTTCCGCACCCGTCTCAAGCGCCACGACCTGAAGGCGACCCGCCAGCGGCTGGAGGTACACGAGGCGATGATGGCCCTCGGCCACGCCTCGGCCGACATGGTCACTGAGGAAATCGCCCGCCGCGGTGTGGTCAAGGTCACCGTGGCATCGGTCTATAATATCCTGTCGCAGCTGGCGGACCTGAAGATCTACTCCCGCCGGCTCAGCAGCAACAACAAGATGTACTTCGACATCAACAATTTCCGGCACATTCACCTCTACGACCGGGAGAACCACCGGTTCCGCGACCTCATGGACGAGGAACTGATGGAGATGGTCCAGGCGCACCTGAAGCGGCGGAAATTCAAGGGATTCACCATCGAAGACATTGACATCCAACTCATCGCCCGTCCCACCCGTAAGTCCAAGAACGCATGAAACGCCTGATTTTCACCCTGCTGGCGGGCAGCCTCCTGCTCCTGGCCGGCTGCAATCAAAAGGACGCCGTCACCTACTCCGGCACAGAATCCGGATTCATCGAGCAAGGCATCTTCACGACGGACAACGACGTGAAGATGACCGTTGTGGGCAACACCCAGAAACACGATGTGACCACCCCCCGCCGGGTGCTCCTCGCCTACAGGACGCAACCCGTCACGGATGCCGACCACATTGACATTGACGTTCTCGGGCTGCTGGCCGCCATCATCCTCGATCCCTCTTCCGCCGCGAGCCTTCCGGACACGCCTGAAGGCGAAAGCATTACCCTCTCGGAAGCCTGGTTCGGCGGCGGCTACCTGAACCTGTATGCCACCTTCAAAGGCAAGGAATCCGCCCAGCACACCTGCACGGCCACCTATAAGGCCGATGAGGACGGCATCACCATCCGCTTCCTGCATGAAAGCACCGAAACGCTGGCCCCTGGCACGACGGATGGGTTCAACGCCTTCTTCTCCATCCCGATGGACGACGCCATGCTCTCCTGGGAGCACGCCTGCCAGGCCGTCGGCAAAAAGGTCGCCTATCCCGTCACCGTCACCCTCCAATGGACGGACTACGTCCTGGACAACGGCCCCCTGACCCTCTACGAGAAGAAAGGTTCCTACACCCCCGCCGAGTGATTTTCACCCGCAGCACCTGATTTTTAAGGTTTTTTCCCCGAACCCCTTGCAAAGAACGTTTTTTTTCGTACCTTTGCAATCCCTTACATGGTGGATGTAGTTCAGCTGGTAGAGCATCGGATTGTGGTTCCGAGTGTCGTGGGTTCGAGCCCCATCATCCACCCAAGAAAAGCCTCAGATATGCCTTACAACGCGTTCTGAGGCTTTTTTTATGTGGCAAAACGGCGGGATTTGTAGCTGTTTGTGACGTAATCTGTGACAAGAAGCTCATTCCGACGGAAATCCGTCACAAAAGTTACGCTATACAATTAATTATTAACCATTTAGGGTAAAGATGCTTGGTTCCCGTTTCCATGTGCTTATCTTCGTTTCAGTGTCGCACAAAAATAAGCATTTTCCGGGGAATGTCATTATCTTTTCAGCGAGGTGAGGTATATCGCATTTGGACGCGAGAAACGCAGTTTTTGTGACATTGACTTCGGGATTCGGGAATGAAAGCCGATAATCAGCGGACAAGGGACACCTTTCCTTCGGGGGAGAGGTGGATTTCCTTGACCGATTCGTCCGTCAGGATGGGAGGAAGGTGATGCCTTTCCTGATCCATCAGGGGATCGCGTGCGGGCGCCTTGCTGGTGGCTTGGGCGAATTCTTGCGCCTGCTTTCGACCGGCCTCGTCCACGGCGACGAAAGTCTCATAGTCGTACTCCCAGTCCTCGCCGACGCCCCAGCGCATGATGAATTTGTAGATGGCTTCCCGGCTGGGGGGATTGAAAACGATCCCTTTCGCGAAGTCATCCCTCATCATGCTGTTCTCCGTAGGACGGTAGATCCCGAGGGCGTAGGTTGCGGCACCTTCAAAGAAGCCGAGCTGTTCGGGGTCGTAGCGGGAGTCATTCAGGAAGTGCGACCATCGGACCGTCGACGGGTCGTTGCGCCAATCGACATTGGACCAGGCGTCCCAGGAGTAATAGCTTTCGACGAGTTCCTGGGGATCGTCAGGCGCCCCGGTGTTACCATCCGGGTATTCATCGGCCAGTTTGGCGAATCCGTGTCCCCCGAGCTCATGATTCAACACAGACGGACGGTAGTCAATACCGTCCAGGATATACGCATAACAATTGATTGGAGACATGGTGCAGAAACTGTTCCTCCCGACGTTCTCTTCATAGTTCACGAAAGTGGCTACCCACTGATACCGCCCTGTCGGAGTCGGAACCTTTCTGGCGTAGCTCAGGCAAACGTCGGACCGGCATGAGAACACGCCCCAAGAATTATCATAGGTCAGTGCCCTGTCGGAATCCGTTGACTGATAGACATAGTTCTTGGAAACGACCTTGACCGCATAGACATTGAACCAGTTGCGGAAGGAGGCGAACGGCTCATAAATGAAGAACTGTTCCATCCATCGGGCCATCAGGGTCTCGAAATGCCCGCCAGGGCCCAGCTCCTTGTCGACGAATCCGTCCCCGAGAAAGACCAGGTCGATGCCCTTGCCTTCCGTCGCCTCCTGGAGGCAGAGGACCTCCCCGTCCATGGAGTAGTCCGTGGAACTGTAGAAGAATTCCCTGGCTTCATGCCCCTCCTCGGTAATCCGGGCTGCGTAGGTTCGCCATCCGTCGGCGTCCTGATATAAGCAGGCCGTCCCCTCCGGAACGTAAATCTGCGCATTGTCCGATTCGAGAAGGGCGGCCAGGCCTATCTGGCAGGGTTCGGGGGACAGGCATACCACCCGGCTCAGGGCCGCACATCGGCGCATGGCCCTCGACCCGATGTTTTTCAGGTTCATCGGGAGGGTGATGCTTTCGAGGGAAGAGCAAGAAAAGAACTCACGCACCGCGAGCTCCGTCAGGCCGGTGAAATAGGCCAATTCGTCGAAGTATTTGATGGCCTTGTTCTTTTCGAAGACCATCCCCAGGGTCGTCACGGCCGCCGCCTCGTCATAGGACAGCTCCCCGTCCCGATCGGTGTCCCAATTTTCCACGCAGATCGATTTCACGGCAGCGTCCACAAACACGATCATCCCTGCGGGAGTGGAGATATTCATCGGTGACATCTTGGACAGCTCGTTCCTCTCGATGGTGATGCTCTTGGACGTGGATCTCATAACGACCCCGCCGTCAGGGTCGGTCACTTTGATCGTGAAGCCCTGGCTGAATGTGACCGGAGGAACGACAAACCAGAAATCCTTGCTGTCAGCCGCCGTCGGGCCCAGGGCCACGGGGGTGTCACAGACCAGGGTGATTTCGTCAGTGGCATCGCTGCGGAAGGTTGCCGTAGGAGTCCCATCCAGCGGCATGGATATGGTCGCCCGGCCGGCGAGCAGTTCTCCGTGATTGCCCTTCAGGGTGATGGAGGAGACGGTGCATCCTTCACCATACAGGCGGATCCGCAAGTACCCGCACACATTCTTGAATTGGAGAACATTGTCGGTCGATACGGATACCATCGTATTGGCGCCCAGGCCGAAGGTGTTCCCGGCATAAGACTGCTGGGAGGGTAACATCACCGTAAGGACCTCTTTTTCAGAAATGACCGTTCTTCTCTGATACGGATAGACGGAAACGACATGGGAGAGGGGATTGCCCGTCGCGGACTCGGAAGCATCGGCCTCGATGAAACTACCGGCATTGTCGCCCGTCTCGCCGGTAAACACAAACTGCTGATTGTACGTATTCTGGTTGAAGATGCTCACCCGGTCATCCGCCGTCCAGCGGAGATACAGGTCTTCATTGACATAAACCTTCGATTCCTCAGCGGGTTGCTCGAAGGATGCCAGGAAGCACACCTCATCCTGCCGAGGGGCTTCGTAGTTCTCCTCCTGGACAGTACATGACACCATCGACGCGATGGCAATCCCCAAATATAAAGCGATTCGTTTCATATCAAGTTCAGGTATTTACCAGTCAATTTCAGGATCATCCCCACCTTCTATAGGTTCGAGGTTCGACTGGAGAAATGATGTCTCCAGGATTGTATTGATGAGTCTCAAGGAAGGGGCTTGATAGTCGCTCCTTGACTCGTTAGGCGTGTTATACTTCATATGCGGTTAGCGTTGACTC
>Ga0310690_10000844_pt1 | contig 60530 bp, 95 predicted proteins | sample AusTroGonzalo_MG_2_FD_207661 | JGI IMG/M metagenome (GOLD analysis project Ga0310690, IMG submission 207661) | Bovine rumen microbial communities from tropical cattle in Woodstock, Queensland, Australia - Gonzalo_04 (v2) (version 2) | ecosystem: Host-associated > Mammals > Digestive system >... | reverse complement strand
AGATTTTGATGACAAAAAGTCAGCTAGTGAAACTAAGGACTCTGTATCCGATGCTTTGGCTTTTAAATTCCCAAACTTTTATTCTATTCCCAAAGCTATTGCCTCATTAAAATACCTTAACTATGATAAAGTTGACTCTCGTTTTAAACGTGATTTAGACAAGCTTATTAAACGGAAGTCAGATGAAGATAGTCCCTTTACCCAGAAATGGTATGCTCATTGGTATTTGAGTATTGAATTAATCAATCAACGCGCCGATATTTTCAGTTATTTTTTAGCTTCTTTTAAAGAAACCGATAAATCAACTAAAAGCTTGGCAGAAACTTTTTTAAAGTACAAAAAACAGTTTCTTGGTAATATGGCAGCCGGCATGTCTAAAGACTTATTGGCAGCTTTAGGAAAAGAGACAGGTTTACCTCTTGAGATTGTAAAATCAAGAGTCAGAGTTTATATGCTTAAACATAAAATGCCTACAAATGATTATGATATATATTCTGATATGATTGTGTATAAAAATCTTACTGGAAGGGAATGCACACATATTTTAGATGGATATAGAAAACTTAACGGTCCAAGGGGTTTTGGTAATTCTATTTATGATAAATTCAGACGAGTTTATTTTGTACCAAAATGTGTGACAGAAGACCAGTTAGCTCTTTTAGATGAAGCGGCTAATATAAAGTTCACCAAAGAAATTGATGACGAGTTAAAAGAGATTATCTCCCGAAAAGAAGAGAAGAGAAAAGTCGAGGAAATAAAAGAACAACAGAAACAGAAAGCCGCTGAAAAAAGAAAACAGAAAGCTATAGAAAAGAAAGAAAAGGAAGAGAGAGAATCCAGAGAAAGAGAGCAAAAAGAAAAAGAAAGGAAAGAATATCAGGAAGAGCGTAAACGCAAGGAAGCTATAATAAAAGCATGGGAAAAAGTAGAGGCAAGAGTAGCGGACATAAACGCTAATAAAGACGAACAAAACACGGCCACCGAACCTGTTATTAATATTTCCGGCAGGACAATAGATAATAATATCAAATTCGATTCGTCTCTTGCGGACTTCTGCAATTACATGAAGATAGAATTGTTTAATAATGGCTCGTGGCAAATGTCTGATTATAAAGAAGATAATATAATTCGGCTTATTTCAGATTATCTTGCTCTTTGTAGTGCCATACCTTCTAATAATCAAATAGCGAAAAATAATGAAGCTTGTATTGAAGTGTCATCTGCAAAACCGGTTGTTTCACAAAGCAGCTTAAAAGAGCCGGATGGGAAAGTCAAAGAAGTTGATGAATTAGCATTGGTAAAGCTGATTAAAGCCCATGTTAATAAAGATGAAGAGTCTTTTAAAGAACAAGCCAGAACTTTGGTTAAAGATATATATGACATTCGCAAAGATGAAACTATTGATTATATTCTTTTTAGTGATAGAAAAGAACCGGAGATTGCAAATAAGCCTATCGAGGCTGAAATCAAAGAGCCTTCTTTCGAGAAAGATTATTCTCGTAAGTGCCTCAATGCCTTGACAGTTTATTTTATCTTTGGAATTGTCTTATTGTCTTGCATTTTTGCTTACACCGTGTTAAATTAGTTTTGAAAGGACAGGTGAAAGAGATTTGAAGAAAAGAAAGAAAATAAAAAATCGAAACGTCTTTGCCTTTGCATTGGAATCGGCAATTTTCAGACAGCGTATTAAAGAGAGCAAGAAGAAAAGATATTGCCGATGCAAAGAGAAAGACAAAATCAAAGAGGCGGTTCGAGAGGGAACCGCCTCTTATTTGTAAATCAAAAAGATTAAAAAATCATTAAAAACTTGTTTACTTTTGATTTAATTTAATGAATTTTTCTTAATTTTTTTGGTCGCTAAATGATAATAGACTTTTGCATAATTGATGTCCAAACATGCTGAAATCTCTTTGAGAGTCAAATAATTTTTATTTTTGCAAAGATTTACTAATTCCAGTATCTTTTCTTTTGACACCTTGATTTTTGATTCTCTATTATATCTTTGTTCTTTATCTAAAACAGCTTTTACGGCATCATCAAAAGAATATCCTTTCTGCATTAATCTAACAAATTTAAGATACTCTTTAGAACTGACATCTAACCCAGTCACGGCTTTAAAATTCTGTCCTTTGTCATTGAGATACTTGCCTTTTTTACCTCTTTGTGCTTTAAACAAACATTTTTCAATATCTCCGTATTTATGCAGACGCTGCTGTAGTGTCACCAGAGCAATTCCAAGTTCTTTGGCAATCTCTTTTAAAGGCTTTCCTTTATATTCTTTAATCGTAATCCTCTTAATCTTTTTTGAGGGAAAACTGATGTCTTCCAGATTCCCATATTTTTTATAACGCCTTCGCATAGTTTCATAAGATACGCCTTTTTCTTTCGCTAATGCTCTAAGACCCGGCACTGTTTCGTTATATCTGGTTTTGTTTGAAAAACAGATGTCTTCCAGATTCCCGTATTTTTTGTATCTTAAAAGCATTGTTGCATAACTAACCTCATATTTTTTAGCTAGTTCTTTTAATTTTTCTTTTATTTTCTTATCTATCATTTTGTCCTGCCTTTCCTCTTATTATCTGAACCTTGGGGCTCTTTTTTTGAGTCCCTTCTCTACCTTAGTTTTAATCTAGCACAAAAAGCAATATAATGTCAACACAAAAATTATAAAAATATCACAATTTTTAATTAAAAATAATTTAATTAATTATTGACATATAATATGAATAATGATATTCTGAAAGTGTAAGGTAAAGAAAACCTTATAACCAACCAAAAAAGAAAGGAAAAATATCATGATAAAATTAAACGAAAATAAAACTTTAAAATTCAGAACCTCTATCATTGAGAGATTCTTAAAAACTTCTCATTGGATTGCCGGAGGTAATATGTTTGGTTGCATCTTTGTTACGGATGAAACCAATGATAAAGGTGAGAATTATCGCCGGTATGCCACTACCAATGGTCATTATATGATTATCATGGATGACCATGAAGCTGACAAAATCGGAGGCGATAAAATTGAAGGTTTTGTTGCCTTACAGAAAGACAAAAAGCTCTCTGATTCTGTAAAAGAGTCGAAAGGTAAAACCAGAAAGCTTTTTGACTGGGATAGCCTTGCTCATATTGAAGTCAGTATTAACGCAATCGGAGAAGGTGATAAAGTCAATATTACCAACGATTACGATGTAGTAGACTTCCAGAGATTTATAAAAACGCCGGATAAACCGGTTCGGGATTTCGTTATGTTTAATCCCAAATACATTGCTCTGTTAAACTGGATTATGTGTGGTGAAGAAGATGGTTATGGCAGATGCCCTTATTATACAAATGCCGATGGAATCATGTTCAAATGGACGGAGAATAAAGATTGCGTAAAGGTAAATTACATCTTAATGTGTTTAAGAAGTGGCCTTGAAATTGAACGCATTGATTATAAAGAAGTCAATAGCGTTTTGAAACTGAAAAGAAGGGAGCCTGAAAAATTCCCGGATGCTGCCGAGAAACTTTTAGAGAAAATCATCAAGATGCTATAAACTAAGGCAAAAAAGTAACTCGACCGGAATAAAAAACCGGTCGAATTTTTTTGTATTTGTCAACACAAAAATTATAAAAATATCACAATTTTTAATTAAAAATAATTTAATTAATTATTGACATATAATATGAATAATGCTATTCTAAAAATGTAAGGTAAAGAAAAAGATAACCTTACAACCAACCAAAAGAAAGGAAAATATCATGATTAGCAATGCAAATAAAAAATATGTATTAAACGTCAATGCTCTTTTAAGAGTTGATAGACTTAAAATTTCCTGCCCTGCCAGACCAGGAATGGAAATAAATCTTTATATAAAAGACTTTACCGATGAAGAGAGTGGTAAAGTTTATCGCCGTTATACTGTCACGGACGGGTTCTTTATGGCTTCCGTTGATGATTTCGGCGTGGGTGCTTTGATTGAGAGTGGGGAATCAGATAAAATCGAAGACTTCTTTGTTCTTTTAAGAAGTAAAGAGTTTTCCGAGACCATTAAGACTCTTTCAAAGATTAATAATAAAATTGTTATTCAATTAAACGCCGAGGGCGAGATTATCGACACGGTTGGTGTTTTCAAGCAGAGTGATGCTATTCGCCCTGATATTGAGGCCAGAGTTATTGATGATGTGAAAGAGGATATCAGAGAAGCTAAATTCAGAATGCTCACTCCATACTATTTAGACCTCTTGTCAAAAACAATGTCTAAGAATAACAAAGAAGTTTATTTCGATATGCCTGTTGCTCATAGAAATAACAAGTCTTTCAAATGGGTCCGCAACATTGATGATTTAAGAATAACGGTCATCATATATTCTCAGATTATGGTCTAACATTAGCTTAATTGAAAAGAACTCAGCCGGACTCAAAAATCCGGCTGAACTTTTTGTTTTCCCTGCCAATAAAAACAGAGGAAATTTTTTGTATATATATTTACAAGGGAGATGCTTTTTAATAGACTAAGACATTCTGTTTTAGAATACTCTTTAAAATGGCTGTCTCGAAAAATATTTCTATAATGAAAGGAAGTTAGATGTCAATTTTACGTCATATACAAATGTTAAACAAAGAAATTCATTCGGTTACTATTAATGAGCGTGAAGAGATGACTACCGAGAACGCAGTATCTCTTGGTCTTACAGCAGAGTTATATCCGGTAGAGAAGGGTTATGATAATGTATGGTATTTGGAAGGTTATGCTCCGAAAAAACCTCTTGACTTCGCAAAAAATGAAAAGATTGCTGAGTTGAAACGAAAGAGAGACGAAAACGAGCAAGACTATTTTGTTTATGACGGCCATAGATATAACTCAGATTCAACTTCTTGCCAGCGAATCACTAATACTGTTATGGTAGCATCAGCAATGGGTGAAGCTTTCAAGATGGATTGGACTGATTATGAAAACAATGAAGTTCCTATGAATGCTCAAGGTATGTTTGGATTACAACAAGCTCTTATGCAACATTCATTAGCTTGTCATACTCAATATAGGGAATTGAAAGAGTCTGTTACTAAGGCCAAATCTGTTAAAAAAGTAGAGTCTATTGAATGGACATATATTACAGATGGTTGGGTAGAAGACGAAGTGCCTGTGGATAATGAGAGTTCTGAGTCTGCCGGAACCAGCACAATAACTAATTAATTTTTGAACTTTCTCTTGTAATATTTAAAAAATTTTTGTATTATAAAAAGTGTTTATATTTTATATAAATTTGAAGGAAAACAAAAATGAAAAAACAAAACAAACAAGTTAAGAAAACAAAATCCATTGTCAAACAAGACAAAAAAACAGTAAAGCTGGTTAAAAAAGCCGAACCTGTAAAAGTGGCCAAAGTAAAACATAATAAAGGTATTAAAGAAGAGGTAATTGTTTCTATGAATAAAACCCAGAAACAAAAACCATTGCCGAAAAAATTGAAAGAAAAATTGCAGAAAGAGACTCGCAATCTATCTTCTAAAATTTCCAGAGTTCTTAGCTTTATGATGCTTCATAACGGCATTACCACTATACAAGCGATTAATGAACTGGGAGACACCAGGCTTTCAGCATCTGTCTTTGAATTGAAAGCAAAAGGTTACAATATCGGAGATGTTTGGATGGAGGTCACGAACCGATATGGCGAGCCTCGTAGAATTAAAAGGTATTTCTTGCTTCAAGATAAATTGAATACCAAAAAGGCTAAGAAATAATTTTTTGAATCCTTTTTAATTTTAGAAAAAATCCCTCTTGTAAAATGGAGGGATTTTTTGTTATATATATTTACAGAAGTTATCTCTCTCTGACTCTTATATTGTATGTTAGGGGAATAATAAGTAAACTTAATATAAAGGAATTAAAAGATGATTAAAAAGAAGTTTAGCAGACATCCGATTTTTAGTGCTGGTTCGAGAGTAGCGGGCAAAAAGTTTAAAGCTTCAGATATTATTAACCCGAATGATGAGGGAAAACTCTGGGCCATATTTATGTGGCCTGGTTCTGGCTATTTGTTAAATACGACTTTAGTTCGTGCTGACGATTATTATGATGCTATTTCAAGAGCATTGGTTTATGAGTATAACCAAGGTAATTATGCACTTGTGCAAGATGATATAATGCTTGATGAGGAACTGAGGGAATATTACAAAGATGAACTGGCTAATATGAGCGAAGACGAGCAATATGAGTTTCTTGATAACATTATACGTGAAAATTATATCAGTGGCGAAGGTATGGTTTCCGGCGGTGAAGGTGCCGACACCTTATATACTCGTGCTGAAAATTTCTCATTTGAAGAAGTTCCGGAAGAAAACATTATTTACGATACAGTATCCTCATTCAGGCGTAGTGTAAGAGCTGGATGTGGCAAATGGAAACACATTAAAGAGTATTATGAAAAGAAAAAGAAAGCTAAAAAGAAAGTAAAGTCTCAAAGAATGACTTTATCCTCTTCCAAAGACCCTCTTGCTTGCAGTGAACCGGAAAAAATCAATGGTGGTAATTGGAGACCTGGCGACCCCAGAGAGGGTTATATTGTAAGATATGATTTATCTGACAGATTTGGTTGGCTTTGTGCACATACTTGTAAAACTCTTGATGAAGCCAAAAGATTTATCAAAGAGAATAACTTGCATATAATCTAAGAAAGACAATTAAATGATAAATAGATTAAGACATAAGATACTTTCAGCTAGAAAATCACCAGCTTATCGGGTTTCGTTTATGTCTGCCGAATATAACAATAAGTATGATGAAATAGAAGCTGTTATTGGAGATGAAAAGATTGTCCGCACTTTAAGAGAGGCAAAATCCTTAGCAAAAGAGTGGATAAGTAAAACTTTTAATAATAAAGACTTCTATTATTGCACTATTGAAAAAGGCGAGACGGATTGGTACTATGGAGATGAATTTAAAGAAACTGACTATCTCGTTTATACCAATAAGCCTTATTATGAATCGTATGATTTCTTAACAACTAATCGTTTGTTAGGTGAATATGATATTAATGAGATAATTCCCGCTAAAAAGATTCAATCCAGTTTCATGGATAGAAGACTTAAAATGAGAAGGAAGTTTTAACAAAAACTTTTATGAAAGCTAAATAAATGAAGCAAAATATAACAGGTGTAGGAAAGAGACTTAAATTAGGCACTACGGTTACGATAACCGGAGCTAATACAAGTACGCTGACTATTGAATCAACTACAGGCTCCACGGGTAATATTCTCGTTAATAACGTGGAAACAAGCACAATATTATCCGGCTCAATGAAAGATAACGCCGCTAATGTTATTATTCAAAATAATGCTTTAATCGGCACAGCAGTTAAATTCGCTACGGGGACTGCTGATGTTGTAAGTCAGGATAATAATTTAACTGATTTAAACACTTTTGATGCTACGATTACTACACCTGCTTTGCTTCCAGAAGCTAACTTTATTTATTTTTCTCTTGGCTATCAAGGTACTGTGCTTAGCACGATAACAAAATTAATTAATCTTACAGACGAAGTTGAAAACAAGATTAATAATATAATGACAAAGTTTAGCATTCCTTACGAAGTTTATTATGATGCAGAGAATAACGTTTTATCATTCTCAAAAACTTCCGAGGACGAAAATGTCTTTATATACGTCTTTAAGATTTATGATAATACTTATGGTGCGCAAATAACCGGCAATAATGACGGCTCTATTAATGCTACTGCTAATCTGGCTAATGGTTCTGTTGCAGTTACGCAAACGCAGGGCGACAATTCAACTAAGGTAGCTACTACTGAATATGTAGACACGGCTGCGGCTAATGCGGCTATTAATTTGGAAAACTATACTGTATAGGAAAGGAAATAAAAATGATTAGGAATTATAGAAATAGATTTAATAGATATAAATCACTTTCTGCTATAAGTGATTTACCAACTAAATTGAGAGATGCGCTGGATAAGACGAAGGCTCCATGGAAGAAAGACTCTTGAAGTGCAGATAAATTAGGTTACAGATTATGGCGAGTTTTAATTTAAAAAGATAAGGATTTAAAGAATGAAATACTATGGTTTGTTTAACGAGAATGAAATAGAAGAAAATGAAGAGTTAATTGACCGCTTGGAAGATATTTTACAGGATATCAGAGATGGTAACGTTCAAATCTTTATAAATAGCGGAAAATTGCCGGAGGATACCGTTGAAGCTATTGCTTTATGCGTCGACGATTATATTGAAGCAAATCATTACAGAGAAGTGGATGTTACTGATATAGACCGTGAAGTAGCTTTATTTGTAAAGTTTATGATTAAATATCTTAATGAAAAAGAAATGTACCATAAAATAGATTCCGATGAAAGAGAACTTTTAAAATCTCTTACGGAGTTCGACCTTTCTGGCTTAGAGATTTATGATAATCATAATGTTTCGTTACAAATAGTTATCGACAGGCTTATAGACAAATATAGAAGATAATTTTATGGCTCAAAAGTATAGCACAAGACAGCAAGATAGAATTGATGCTTTCAAAGACGCTTTGGAGGAGTTAGATAAGTATTCTCCTCCAAGCGAGGGCGGCTCTGATATGTATAGAGGGAAAGCCAGCTATGCGTGGCAGAGAAATATTGATGACTTGCTTTCTATCGAAGAGTTGTCCGAAAAGCAACATGCCGGCTTGGCTACTTTAAAAGCTATCCGTCATTTTATCCACAAAAACGGTAATGATTTATTTTATACCGATAATAGTAATGGTTCTTTGATTTTTGATTATCTTTTTAGTGGACAGATAAATAATTTATTAAATGAATCTGATTTACCTACCTTAGATATTCCGGTTAGCGAGTTTGACGTAACTTATGATGAAACTTATGAAGACGATGGGTATAGTGATATCGAAGATGCAAAATCCGCTAACATTATTTTAATTGAAAAAGCTAATAAAGCCATAGAGGATTATTTAATGATGATTGACAGAAAATACGGCACTAAAGCCTCCCCGTCCGGCGTGCCAAGATTAAAAGCCACGTTATCAACATATAGGGTTTTAAGCGGAGTAGACTTAAAAATATCATCGGAAAATAAAAAAGAAATTCAAAGACTGGAAGACTTGCAAGAAAAATATAATGTAGGTGAGAATCTTCGTGGTGATTTCTTTGGAAGTAAGTTTGATGAGTTTGCCGAGAATTATGCCAGAAGCAAGTTAGAAGATGATTATGAGGATGCTTGGCTTGAAGCTGTCATTGATGGTAATTCTGATGCAGACGAATATTTGGAAGCTATTGAAAAAGAGATAAACGAGAATCCTAAGAGTAACAGATTCGGTGTTGATAAAATGCCTGACAATCCAGTTAAGATTGTTGAATTAATGAAAATCTTAGAGCCGGATTTGTTTAAGCCGGATGATGACGCTGTTAATGGTGAGCTTAACAGTTATGATAGTAGAAAATGGGAGCAGTTGAGGGAGAAATTTACAGAAGGCGTTGACAGAAACGGTTTCTTTGATGATTATGTTCGTTTAATTGAAGATATAATGTATGATAATGGCTTTAAAACAGGATGCTCTTCTGAAAGCCGAATCTCCGATAGTCGTTATATTGACGTTTATGAAAAAGATTTTTCAGACGAACCGTTTTCGCAAATAAGAATATCCGACCATGATACGCATAATTTTTATGGCCATCATATCAATCTTTACACATACGAGCCCGTTAGTGAAGAGATTGAAAAACTCGTTAGAACTTTTAAAGAAGGTAAATTTGGTGTTAACGAGACTGTCTATTCTAAGCTTAACCAATCTATTAAAAACAAAACGGTAGTTTGGGATAATGAAAAAGGGTTAGGATGCACGGGTTTTAACAGAGATGCCCGAACTGAATACAGAAACATCTTTGTTAAAATGTCTCCGAGAGATTTTTTGAAACTCACTACTTCTAAACCTCTCTATGATAATGGTTCGACAGCTTACATCGAAGAACAAATTAAAGAAGACAAAGGAATCGCTATGCCTTTTCTTATTGTTGACTATGTTTCGGATAACGGTTATGCCGTAACTGGTCATGAAGGCAGACATAGAGCACAAGCATTAGTTAATCTGGGTATAAAAGAGATGCCGGTGATTGTTAATTGTGTCGACTTTAAAAAATGGATGAATAGAGACGAACGCCTAGAAGCTATTGAAGAGAATGACAATATCGTATATCTTTTCGGGCAATTTAACATATTAAATACTGCTGAAGCTTTTATGATAAGCAAAGATGAAGCTTTGAGGGTTTGAGAGATGCCTACATATACTAAAAGAGTGTATACTATAATTCCAGAGAATACGATTGATACTGTTCAACTAGATTATTCAACTGGGGCTATTACTATTGATAATGAGAATAATACAGTTGCTCTTGCTAATCCGGCAGGAAACATGACTAATCAGCGGTTTTATCCATACTCAAGGTGGACAAAAAACAATCTTGCAGAGGCAATGCTTTCTGGCGACCCTTGGGAATTACAAATTAAATTTAAAGCATCTGCTAGTGCTGGTACATTAGGCATTTTATGGAGTACGCCAGCTTTAAATCCTAGTCATATAGGTTTAACTGGTGTTGGTGGTGTTAGAATGACACTATCTTTAAATGGTAGTACGGGTTGGAGTTACGACAAAACCGTAACTGCCGGGTGGACTCTTAATACAATTAATTGGGTAAAACTAACTTTTGCAGGTTCTAATGACCCTTCTAATAATGGCTATCAAGTATGGTATTCTAGTGACGGTATAAACTTCACAGAGATTATGCAATATCAAACGCAGTATGTTGTTACGATTCCTAACAACAAAATGTTTACTAATTTAATGTTTAACTGCGCTTATACATCGTCTTGGCCTTTTTATGGCTTACTGTATCTTGATGGTTGCTATTTTAAATGTAATAACGAGTTATTATGGCAACCTTGTAGTAGTGACGGACCGCTTGTTTTTTATGATGATATTAAAAAGTGGTATGTTCAAAGAAAAGGTAATAAATATTTTATGTAGGAGAAGGTAAAATGTCTACAACTGTTTCATTAACAAAGATAAACTTAATGAGTGCTTCTGATTATGAAGGTATAGAGAATCCTGTAAATACTCAGCTTTATACAGTTGATATTGATACAGACGTTGATTTACATAGAAAGATGTTTAGTTGGGGAGTTCCTGACCTTGCAAATGAAATATCTTTAAGTGGAATGAGTTCTTATACTACGCCAGGAAATGGTTACGTTAAATTAACTTGTACAACTTCCGCTAACGTTGTAAATGTTAATGGCAATACTGTTTTGGCTAATCCGGCTAGTTATATGAATACGGCTATTTTATATTATCCTGTAAATAAAGGCGATGTAATAACTGCTACAAGTTTAACTAACGTATCTTTTATACCTAGTTTTGGAAACACAGCACAAACTTAAAGGTGTTCAAATGCGTGTAAAAACAACTAAAGACATAAAAGAGTATTACGGTTTTAATCCTAACTCCATGGTAATTAGTGATGACGTTATGTCTAATCTTAATATAGATACTAATACCGGAATTGTTTACGCTAATACTAATAGTAGTTATGCAACTTTACCTGGTGGTGCCGGCCAACAGTTTTCACCTTTTTTGCCTACTTATAATGATTGTGCTTATCAGTTAATTAGTAGTGGTGCTGCTTGGGAAATCATAATAAAATTTCGTACAAATTTTAGATTGCCTAATGCTTATGCTGCATGGAAGTGTTTATGGTGTATACCTCACACATCAAGTACGAGCCGTGGTGTTTATATGTATAGCGATAAGAAAGTTTATCTTATGCTTCCGACCGGAACTTCACGAATATCATCTAATGTGACTTTAGCAGATAATACTATTTACTGGGTTAAAGCACAATTTACAACTACTCAGTATAACTTATTTTTATCAACAAGTGGCATTCAATATACTCAAGTTGCTAGTGCAAATACTACCAATATCTATTCTTTTTTAAGTGGTTACGAGTTCGTCAATCTTATGTATAATCCTTATGTAGCTATGGGAGCTCAAGCAGCTTATGCTAATACAGGCGATTTTTATATGGATGGTTGTCAAATGCGAGATGGTAACGGTAATATTGTATGGCGAGCGGATAATTACCGAGAATACACAGTTGATGTAATTAAAACTTTTCTTTAAAAATTTTCCTTGAACTTTCTTGAAAATTTTTGTATTTTCATTTTAGCTATTGAAACTAAGAAGGAAAGCAAAATGAAAGTTCTTAATAATTTTATTCTCGTTAAACATCTTGAAGATGATAATAAATTGTCTAATAAAAGTAGAATATTAACAGTTACTAACGAAAAGCAATTTATCCGTAAGGCAGAAGCTATAGTTACCCGTATTAAAGATGGCGAAAAAACCGCTGATGTTTTTGCCGGTGACACTATTTATTATCCTGCGGATGTTGATATGCTGATTAAAGATGACCTTTACGCAGTCAATCTCGATTATGTAATTTGCAAAGAGTAGAAGGAAAACAATATGGCGAATCAAGTAAATTTATCGAAAGAAATCAAATCCGAGCAAGAAGCCAGAACGCTCATGTTAGAAGGTGTTAATATTCTTGCCGATACCGTAAAGCAGACATTAGGTCCCAAAGGACGTTTTGTTGTTATTGAAAAAGGGTATGCAGTCCCTCATATTACAAAAGATGGTGTTACGGTCGCTAACACAATCTTTTTGGAAGATAAGTTTAAGAATCTCGGGTGTCAGATTATTAAACAAGCAGCAGCTAAGTCTGCTGAAATGTCGGGTGACGGCACTACAACTTCTACTGTTATTGCACAAAAGATTATTCAAGAGGGTAACAAGGTTATTAATTCAGGTCTTAATGCAGTTGAAGTTATTAAGGGTGTCAATGACGCAACAAAAACAGTGGTGGAGTTTCTTAAAGCAAACGCTAAGCCTGTTGAATCTAATGAAGACTTAAAGCACGTTGCTACCATCTCAGCTAATAATGATGAAAGCATAGGTTCTATGATTGCTGAAGCTATTGAAGCGGTTGGTGAGTTTGGCACTGTTACGGTCGGTGATTCGCCAGATACGAATACTCATCTTGTAGTAGAAAACGGACTTTCTTTTGATAAAGGATGGATTAGTCCTTATCTTATGAATAACACATCTAAGTTAGAATCGACTTATGAAAATTGTTATGTACTTTTGATTAACAAAAAGCTTTCTAATTTTAAAACCGATTTACTTCCCTTATTCTCACAATGTGTTGACGAAAATAAATTGCCTTTGGTTGTTATTGCCGAGGATTTTCTGGGTGACGTACCTGCTAATATTGTGCATAACTATCTTAAAGGTGGTTTACAGATTACGGCGGCCAAAGCGCCAGGTTATGGTGCCAGACGTTCTGAATTAATCGAAGACTTGGCAGTAATTTCAGGTGCCACTGTTATTTCAGATGATAAGGGGTTGGACTTGTCAACTGTTACAACGGAAGTTTTAGGTAAAGTGGCTAAAATCAAAGTCGCACAATATGAGACTGTTATGTTTGCTTATGATGATTTTAAGACGGCAATTGAAGAAAGAGTCGTTACATTAAAAGCACAAATGGAAGCCACTATCTCTGATTATGATAGAAACCAGTATGCAGAAAGAATCGCTAAATTAACTGGTGGTATTGCGGTTATTAAAGTTGGTGGTAATACAGAAGCAGAAACGAAAGAGATTAAAGACAGAATTGATGATGCTCTTGGTTCGGTAAAGGCCGCTAAAAAAGAAGGCATTATTGCAGGTAGCGGATTGATTCTTTACTTTATCTCGGAATACTTAACCGAAAAGATTAATAAATATATTGAAGGGAAATCTTTTGAATATCAGCAAGGATTCAGAATTATTCTGACCGCTATTGCAGAGCCGTTGAAACAAATTCTCAAAAATGCTGGTGTCCACAATATGGATAAGGTTATGAGTCAGCTTGACTATGGTAAAGATGCGGATGCTAATAACCATGTCTTTAGTAGTCAGGGGTATAATGCTAATACAATGCAATTTGAAGATTTGTTGAAATCTGGTGTTATTGACCCTGTTAAAGTTGTCAGGTGTGCCTTAGAAAATGCAGTAAGTGCAAGTAAAAGTATGCTGATGACTTCCAGTGTTATTATTAGTAAGCATACGAATGAAAATCTGAATGTAATTTAAAATCTTAAAGATATAGAAAAGCTCCTTTGATTAATTTCTTAGGAGCTTTTTTGAAAATTATATGGAATTATCTCCCCACACAGATTATTTCCAGACAAAATATTTTCTTAATCTATCTGAAAGAAAAATTCCCTCTCGTAAATATATATAACAAAAATCCCTCTTGTTTTATCGGCAAGAGGGATTTTAGAGAAACTGCTTAATCTTTAAGGACTAACCGTGAACTTTATCTCTTGCAAAGTTATAGAGTTCACGAATGTAATCTTTAATCGACTCGGCATCTTCTAATAGTTCTCTTAAACTGCCAGGCTCGCCGTTATTTGCTCCATACCACATACTAGCGTGCTCATCAGGGTTAAAATTATCATAATAATCCCAAATACCTTGAACAACGTCTCTTGGTTCTTTTATATCATAAATTGAAAAAGAAAAATCCTCGCCAGCATCTGAATAGAAACCAATTTCATATTCACATTAATCCCCTAAAAGGAAGATGCCATCCCTTTAGGGTGGCATAGGAATTTTAGTTAATCCCTACCATAATAAAATACAAAATATTTGTCAACTTTAATTTTTCTTATTGACAGAAAATTTAATTAGTGATACATTAGAAATAATAGGTGAGTGCTATGAGTGAATTAACATATAACGTGATATTAAAATTCGAGAAGCAAGAAGACCATAACTTTTGGCTAAATCTTCTTATTGAACAACGTGATATGTTTAACTATGCTTCAGAGATGGTTTTTAAAGAAAAACCAAAACTCATTCTTCCAACAATAGCTAATTTAATCTATTATCCGATTAGAAAAAAGGCGAAGCTTTTAAATGCTCAGGCTGTTTGTAAGATTGAAAGAGAAGTCTTAGCAACATTTAGAAGTATAAAATCTAACAAGCATAGAATAGAATCCGCACCAATTAAAAAGAATCTTTGTATGAGGTTAGACAAGAGACTTTATTCAAAATTTTCTAAAACTGGTATATCTTTAATATCCGGAAAATCCGGGATTAGATGCAGAGCGTCTTTAGCTCTTTATAAGAAAATTGAGAATTTGTTTAATCAATATCCTACAAGTGACCCCCTTATCTTTTATAGAGATAATAATTTCTACTTATCAATCCCCTTTAAAGTGACTGATAAAGTTAAAGAAAATGAAGATACTTTAGGGATAGACTTAGGGTGTAGGAGATTAGTGACTACTTCTGATGGGCAAGCTATAAAGGCAACTGACTATTTAAGATATAAGAGAAAAATTAGATATCTCAAAAGAAAGTTAGCATCCAGAAAGAAATCCAGTCATTCAGCTAGAAGGAAACTCAAAGAGCTTAAACGGCGTGAACGTAATTATTCTAAACAATATATTGAAAAAACTGTTAATTCTATTCTCAATAGCACTAAGCAATCTATTATAGCAATAGAGGATTTAACTAAGATTAAAGAAAATACTAAGAGAGATTATGGTACTCATAACAATAGAATATCTCAAATACCCTTTTATATGTTCAAACACATATTAACCTACAAGGCAACTCTTTCAGGGAAAGAGGTAAAAACTGTTAGCCCTAAATACACATCTCAAATTGATTGTTCTACAAATAAACGAGATGGAGTAAGAAAGGGGTGTAGGTATTATTCAATCAACAACTATGTTTTAGATGCTGATTGGAATGCTGCTATTAATATTAAGAATAGGGCAGAAAATATTAAACACCTTGTTTCGTATGCTATTTTGCCGTTAGACGGCACATTATCTATACTGAACAAGCAGGTTGCTGTCAACCAACCAATCGTAAGCAGAGATAATATCAAGCTTGCAAGCTGTCACCTTTTAAGGTGTCAGTAGTTGACCCTTACCTGTCTCATCAATGCTAATATCAAACTCTTTTTCTAAAGCTTTCAACAATTTTTGAACGCTAAGGTTTTTAGCTGCTTGAATAACAACAGGTTTTCTTGAAGCTAATAATCTTTTCTTGTTTCCTAAATATTTTCTAATCATCTATCTCTCCTTAATATTAAGTTAACTTATTACCCCCCCCCCAACTCACATTGGGGTCAGGAGAGATAATCTATAAATATATATAAAAATTTTGGAAAAATTATTTTCTAAGAAAATTAATTTTTAGTTTGTTTTTATAAAAAATTTTATATATAATAAAATTATAAAATAAATTAGAGAAAGGAAAATAAAATGAATACAAAAAATAGAATAGCAGAATTTTTAGCGATAGCTTCTTTTACAACAGCAATAAATCTCTGCTTAATAATTCTAATTTTTGTTTAAAAAGGAGGCCATCATGACAAAGGAAGAGTGGAAAACCCAGAATCACAATAGCCGTCTTTCTGGGCGAATGCTCACTAAAGGAGCTACCAAGCCGTTTGTTGTCGAGTTTAAGAACTTTGATACTTATCAGCATGGCAGGGTTATTACCAGCTTTGGTGATATTGTAATCGTCAAAGCTAGAAACCCTTACGGCTCACATAATCTTATAGTTGCTGATTACAATGGGGATAGTGATGAGTTAGTAGCTTTCCGGCATGGCAACGCAGCCTCATTAGCATGGGTGTTGTCTTGGGCTCCTGAAAAACAATTCCGGAAACTGATGCACTATGCCAGAAAAATTGGTATGGATTTAGGCGTTGCTAATGACAGATAAAATATGGAGGCTAAAATGGCTAAAAAGTTGAAAATAACAGTAGGCGATGTCTTTGAAGATAAAGACAGTAAAGAAAGATTTGTTGTGATTGGTGAAGACATTGATTCTAAATTTTCCTGTTTGCAAGAAAAGCATTTAGCTTGTAACTTGCATTCTAAAGTATTCTTAAATCAAAACTGTGAGTTTATCGGCACTGTCGGCCACGTTGATAATCTCATTAAAGAGTTTAAGGAGAAAATCTTTCTAAGAAAGGAATAACCATGAAGCAACTTTTAGTAAAAGAAATCAGGCAATATCTTCCATCTTGTAGAAGACTGGTGATTAATGCTGAATCTCAGAAAAAGATAGATGACAAAGGCGACTATTTTGAGATAACGGTGTTTGACGGCGATTTAAGAAATTGCGCTGTTATCGTTTTAGAAAAATCACCTTTGTTTAATACTACATTAGATGTTACTAGGTTTTTAACAGAAGATGTAGAAGTATTTGTTGACGAAGGATTGCCCTATACATTAGATGATATTAGGTTAGCAGAAGACGTAGAAGTATTTGTTAGTGAGAAGGGGTTGCCTTATACTAAAAATGTGCAGGTATGCGGCGTTGATTTTGCAATAGCTGTTAAAGGCTTGTTAGATATTGACGGTAAAGATACATCTCTCTATACCTGCTTTAATGGACTTACAATATGGGGGAATGTAGAAAAAGTCTTAGTTAATGGTATAGAGAAAAATTATTATAAAGATATTCAAAAACTAAGACGTAATGACCGTATTGATATTTTTACAGATAGCAAGCATCTTGGTTTCGAGGTTATCAGTGCAGAAGATAAATTTTCTTTAAGAATGAGAAACGATATTGGAATTTATCTTGATTTAATAGAATTAGAGCTTAAAATAGAATCCGGCGAGATTCCATTAGTGAAGTGGATTCTAACAGAGAATATTGAAACGGAGAAAACGGATGCTGAAAAATAAACCTAAGAAAAGAGTGGTCCGCAAAAAGCGTATAGTCCCACCTTTAATGGTTAATAAAATAGTTGCGAGTATGCCGTATAAAGCAGAAGCAAAAGAGATTTCTCAAGTCACTATACTGTCTGAAGATATAAAGAGTATAGCTGACAAAGGTGCTTTCTTTGAAATAATTACAAGCTATGCCAGAATCGAGATTGAGAAAAAATTAGAAATGTCTCTGCTTACGGTTATGGACTTCTTTTCAAAGCATTCGGTAGCTAACGTATTTTCGTGTAGCAAAGAATTGAAAACTAAGGAAGACATTAATTTTATTCTTGGTCTTTTTGAAAATAAATCTAAAAGATTCAAAATTATTTATGATAGACTAAAGGATATTTTAGATGTGGATGAGTTAGTGGCAGATAACGTAACATTAAACAAACAAGCATTTGTTGAAATGAGAAACTGGCTACAACGACAGACCTTTGATTTTGAAACGATATCTGTTTTTGTTTTAGATAGCGGAGATTGTTGTATCGTAGATAGTAGAGAAATTCAGCATGATTTTTAAAATTTTTGAATCCGCTGAATTTTAGTGTCTTAGTTTTTATATATATTTATGGAATGGAATCAAATCTAACTTCGAGATAGAGAATGACACTTTATAAGGGAAACGATAATCAATCAACTTATGCTTTAATTAAAACCGGCACTAAATTAACGCATAAAAAAGATGAGTTGGTTCAAAACTTCAGCGTTCCGTTTTACCCACGTGGAGGTTTCTTTTATGACTACCACGAAGACGATTTTTCGTACATGGGTGGAGGTAGTAATTTTGAAGAAGGTATTGTCAATAATAACTTTGCAACCGGTAGTGGCAACGCTACTTATGGGCGTTTATGGTCATTAATTCCTCTCCCACTCAATTATCTTAATAGTATTAAAAACGCAGATAGTTGGGAAATTGGAATTAAATGTAAGTATATGGACGGAGATTACTTAGTTCGTCAAATTCTAATTGCTGACATTCAGGACGGTAATTACGGAATAAATAATTTCGGTCTCGATGTAAGAAATAGGCATTTCTCCTTAAACTTAAGCAATTCAGGGTCAGCAGTATCAATAGGAAGTATTGTATCTGATGAAATTGTAAGTAATACTATTTACTGGATTAAAATATTATTTACCGGAACTTATTATGAAATGCTTATTTCTACTGATGGTGTTAATTATTCTAGTTGTGGGACATTAGAATCTTCAGAAAAGATAAGTCAAGAATCATGCGAGTATGCCTTTTTAGGTAGTACAACTCCTAGGTGGAGAGGCTTAATCTATTTAAGAGATACTTATATTAAAGTTAATAATGAATTTGTTTGGAAAAACGTTGACAATAACGGTGAATATTGTGCGATGTATAGATGTAACTATCCTTATATGTGGACATATACAAAACGTTTTTTATGTTTCAATGGAAGCGATTCAACATTTGCAATTCCGCTACCTAACTCTGATTTTACAGAAGCCTTCACAAACGCTTCAACTTGGCAGATGCAGTTTAAATTTTTCTTTCCGGCAACAGCTTTAGCAAAAATAATATTATAATTAATCAAGGCTATAATGCTAGCCCTACTAACGGAGCTTTTGCTGTAGTTAATAATCTTTCAATTAATACTAATAATGTTTTAGTAGCTAATTTAGGAAACGCGTGGTCTTCCTCTAATATCGGCACAATAACAGGGCAAACAACATTAATAGCAAATAAATGGTATAAAGTTATTTTAGAATTTACTGGCACGGCATATAACCTTTATTTAATAGATGATGCAGAAAATACAACATTAGAAGGTTCAATAACATCATCTGCTAAATTAACATTACGTAAAGGTTTTTGGGTTATAGGTGGTAAACGAATACTATACGGAAAAAATGCTCAGCAAGGTTCTTCTAGTATATTCATTGACTTGAAAGATTCTTATCTTAAATGTGATGGTGATTACTTTTGGAAAGGAATGAGTCCTGATTATGTGACATATATGCCGTTTACTCTTTACAGCGGTAAATATATAACACTCGATAAAGATTTTCATTTATTTACTGGAATCTACAATAACTCAGATAAAGTTAGACCTGCCGGCGCATTAGTAAAATCTAACATTTTTGCAGGACACTCTACTTGGACTATGCAGTTTAAAGTTACTCCATGCGCTATGGGAATGCACTACCAACAACTTAATACCCCTTATTATATCTTAAGTATTACAAGTAATAATTCTTATTCTCAGAATAGGCCTAACTCTAACCCCGTTCTGTATATGTATTGGGTGTATGTTTCTTCTAGCTACGCCTTTGTTTTTTATTTTACACCATATAAAAATAATTCCAGCGATATACTAACGATTAATAATTATTTAACAATATTAGATAAAAATAATTCAATTGTAGGGACAACTAATATTGATATGGGCAGGAACTACTGGATTAGAGTTACTTATGATGGCGAAGCTTATAAAATGTATTTAAGCACAGATGGTGAAAATTTCACTCAAGAAGGTAATACATTAACAACTGTTTATAATTTAGCTACACAGGATTCTATTCCAACGAAACAGTTATGCTTGTTAGGAGCGCCAGGGCCGAATGTCTCCGATTTTTCTAATCAAAACTTTGCTGGATATATTCACATGAAAGATTGCTATCTCGAATCGGAAGGTGTTAAGTATTGGTTTAATCAATATGCAGAAAACGTCTATGAAGATTATACTGATTACCATTTAATAACGAAAGGTAATACTCAATTTTAGGGAGTTAAAATATGTCAACCACATTTTCTTTGAATAAAATTAATCTTTTAAATCGTACTCAATACGATTCGATAGAGAATCCATCTAATAACGAACTTTACGCTGTTAAAGTTAATGATGATACAAACTTTCATTCGTTAGTGAGAACTCTTAATACTCCTGATTATGTAAACGGGCTCCTAATATCAGCTACTAATTTCACAGCTCCTGTTGATGGTGTTATTGTTCAAAATTCTGGTGCTGCTAATACTAACGTTACAGTAAACGGCGTTACGGTGGCTACAAGTTCGGCTGTATATACAGTTATGATACCAGTAGCCAAGGACGATTATATAACAGTAGGAAACGCCACTAACTTTGTTTTCTACCCATATAGAACAACGTCTTCTTAGTCTCTGTCTCTTAAATAAATTTTTTGCTTGCCTTTTTCTTAGAAAAAGTGTAATTAAAAAATTACACTCTTTTTTAGTTTATTTTTATAAAATTTTTATATATAATAAAATTATTATATACAAGAAAGAGGGGGAGGCAACAATAATGCAGACGTTGAAAATAATAGAATTGGGTGATGTTTTTATAAAACCTTATCAGGGTGATTATCTCGTTTGTAGTTTCCCTGGTCATTTAGACCAACAGATGAAAGGAATCTTCGAGGACATCATTTGTTACGCTATGCGTGATAAGTGCTTTATAACAATGAAAAGGGACGAACTCCTTAAAATGGAGTTTGCTTATAATAATAGGGAAGCTCTTGAAAAGATTAAGAAAATCTTTGATAATCCAGACACCAAAATTATTTTTGAATTAGAAGATAAAGTTGAAAATAAGGATAAAAAGTAAAATGCTTCTTTATCATCTCTACCAACAAAACCAAGATTTTTACATTGAAGATGAGAGCCAGAACTTTCGAGTTAAAATTCAATTCTCGTCGACAATAGGGTTTCACTACTATAATAACCCTGACAAAGACCAAGTTTTATTGTGTCTTACTGAAAACAAAGAGTTTTATGTTTTCATTAAAAGAAATTCTACTGATGCTAATATAATTGAAAACTTTTTAGACGTTCCCGGCGATAAAGTCGATTTTAGCGATTTTGAGTTTATCCCCCTGGAAATAAAAGAAGAGATGATTAAACTCTTTAAATTTAAGATGTTAATTGAAAAATGCAAAAACGCCTAAAATTGTTGTTTACTTTTATTTTAAACTTTATTATAATAAAATTATAAACAACGAAAAAGGAAGGAAAAGTTTTATGACAAAAAAGTACAAGTTCTTTATTGAAGGCAAACCTGTTAAAAAGCTTTTAACAGCCAAACAATATTGCCATTTTACTTATCTTATGGACCGATATAAATTAACTTGCGAAGAGGCTTATAAGTCTATTATAGAATCTTCGTATAAGGGCAGTCAACATACTAAGTATACTATCAATGGTACATCTGTCAGGGAACTTTTAAATGATACGGAATACAGAAAATTTATTTCCTTAATTAAAAAGATGTCCGTTCAAGATGCCTACAGTCAAATCTTATTTTATAGGGAAAACCCTCGACACTTAAATACTAAGCATTACATTAACAATATACCTGTAGTTAGTTTATTAAATGACCACGCTTATCAAATTTTTAAGCGCTATATTTCCGTAAATAAGTCTTCAGCAGATGAAGCTTTCGACCATACAATTAAAGTTATAAATACTGAAAGAAAGAGACTAGGATTTAAGCCACTTACTAGGAATAATGTTTTAAAGGGAGCTTTACGTAAGGGTAAAAAAGTTAAAAGAAGCAAAGCCTTAAACGAAGGTATATTAAAGGAATATCTTGCTAAAAAATACGATGTAGAAAATAACCCTAAATTATCTGAGTGTTTTAATCTCGCTTTGTCCTATAGTTATGCAACGGGTAATCGTCAACAAATTGAAAAATATTTTAAAGAACTGGTTTGTTTAATTAAATAGGAGGATAGTCATGCAAATAAAAACTGTTAAAATTTCTGAAGATAAACTGCTTTGGTTTGGAGGTCATTTCTTTAAAGTTGAGAAAGCTGCTAAGGAAAATTCTCAACTTGAATTTCATCCGAGGTGCCCGTCTTGCGATAATACTCGGAAAATCACGTATAAAGGGTTTGACGGTAATGAATACACCTGCACTTGTCCTATATGTTCTGGTGAAATCGGCAGGGTGTATCGAAACTATATTAAATTGAATAATTGGGAAGTCCATGAATATATCGTTCACGATATAAAGCTCTGTGGACCTTGCCAAGTGTCAATCAGCAAGGATAATTATTTTGCTGATTATGTTACGATGGAAGCTTTCCATAAGTTTGGAAGGTGTGCAGATAATTACATAACAACTAAAGTACCTTCAAATAAAGCATTTATTGACCCTGATTTAAGCAAGATTGATTTAACATTGTCGAAAACTTATGTTTACGACTATATTTTCACTAATAAAAAGAATGCACTGGAATTATGTCGGATGTTTAAAGAGTTCGATAAGAAAAGACTTGAAGATTTTAACAAGACCTTCAAAACAGACTATAATTATCCTTTTTAAGAAAGGTAATCAAAAATAAAGGAGACTCCAAACAAATGAAAAGAGATGAAACTATTAAGCGTTTAATTGATACTTTCAACCTGCTTAATCAAAATGCTAAGTATAAAGATTTTGCAGAGGCTGTTAATTATGCTATTGCCAAATTAGATAAGCCGGTGGCACACTGGCTGCCTACTAAACAGACAATAAAAGAAAGGCTTTTTTGTGAAAAAGCGATTTGCTCTCATTGCAAAATGGAAGCTCTTGAAATAGATGGCGAAGGGAATTTCCCGAATTACTGTCCGCATTGTGGAACTAAAATGGAGGTATAAAAATAATGAAAAACGAAAAGAAAGAATGGCTATTGATGGCTAAGTCGATTAAAGATAAAGACAATCATATGATAGATGATTTGTATATCCGGAAAGATGAGATTGTCAGTAGCAGCTTTAATCAGACGTTAAACACAATTAATCTGCTTTTAAATAATATGACAAACATATATTTAATGCCGGATGAGCGAATTACCTCGATTGTCGACTTTTTTGAGTTCGCCAGAGAATATAAAGAGTTGCATATTGTTTTAGAAAAACAGACAAAAGGCCGGAAAAAATGAAAGATAAGATTCTGAAAGAGATTAAGCAAACATTCCCGAAATTTGAAATTACTCCAAAATTTGGGGAATATGTAGGCGATTTTGTTCACGATATTTTTTTTGGAAGTTAACTTTGAAGGTAACTACCGTGAAGATTATCTTAAAAAATATCGGCCTAGCGATTTTGTTGTGATTGATTGTGCTTTTTATCTTGTCAATAATTTAAAAGAGATTCAGGGAGAATTATATGCAGAAGATTGTGAACTTTTTGTTCTTCTAAAAGAGATGCTTAAAGCTGATATTATTCGGTTTGCGTCCGACTTAGAATATCAAGAGTGTCAAAAAGATTTGTGCAATTATGCCAAGAAAAATAATAAAAACATTTCAAAATTTTAATTTTTTAGTTTACTTTTATAAAATAATTATATATAATTTAATTACTAAATTTTAAACAAATAATCATGGAGACTAAAATGACAACCAAACAAACGAAACAAAAACAAACTAAAAAAGCACAAGTTATTAAATCAAATCTCGAAATAAAATCACCCTATAAAAAAGGCGACTTTGGCTACTGGTGGACAGTTGAAAGAGGGAATACTGATATATGCGGAAAAGATTTCCCTGGCAGTATTACAGTACCTTCGTATATTAAATCATTAAAGGGGTGCCCCGAGTTTGTGCAGGGAAATTTTAACTGTATTTATTGTGGGAATTTAAAAGACCTTACAGGGAGTCCCGTATTTGTCAAGGGAAATTATAGCGTAAGTTTTTGTGCTCTTAAGTCTTTAAAAGGAGCGCCTGTTACTGTAGGCGGGGACTTTATTTGTAAACGGGGTAATTATTTAAAAAATTTTAAAGGAGGACCTGTTGAAGTAGGAGGCGATTTTATTGTATCAGGATTTGATTTAACAAGCCTTAAGGGGATGCCTAAAAAAGTAGGGAAGAATGTTTTTATTGACTCTGCGGATAACAGACTGCTTTCTTTTAAAGGTGTTTCGGATTATATTGGTGGAGATTTTGTCTTCCTAAGTTCTTTAAAAGAAAAGAATATAGAAAATTACCTGTTAGATACTCTTGATGACATTTTTATTCTTGTCGGGAGGCTTTTTACCCAAGACCACAGAGTTTTTTATGGGGGATGTGAAATTAACAAAGACCATCCATGCTATTCCGATTTAGATGATAACTATTATTATGATAAATACTAAAAGAGAAAAATCAAAAATAATTACTTGTATTTTATACTTTAATTATATATAATTTATTTATATATAATTTATTTATGAATTAACTAAAAAGGAGGAAATTATGAAAACTATTCCAGTAATGGCAATAACAAACAAGAATCCAAAGAAGGCTGGATTCACTAGATGCAAGTTATTAGAGGTTAAAAAAGATGAAATTGAGAGCATAAGGCTCTCTAATAAAGCATCTCATATCTTTACTCTCGAAACAAGAGATAATGAAATTTTGGTTCAAGGGTATAAAGACTTTACAGAGGTTGGAAACTTTTTGGAAAATCTTCCAGACACCGTAACATTGGAAGCGGTTAATTCCATTAAGGTTGGTGATTTGTATTATATGCCTGATGCAAATAAATACTTCTATGTCATTGATTCTTATGGAGTTGGTGGAGGTTTTGTAAAATTTGTTGTAATGACAATCAATTCTAAAAAAGCTGGTAACTCTCGTAGAAGAACCGATGGTAGTCGATTCTTTTCCACAGACCCGTCTGATTTTCTTAAAGATGTTTACAATGGTAAACTTATTCGTATAGATGATTTTAAAGGTAAAAAAGAGCTTGCTGAGATTATGGGTAATGTTGCCAAGAATATTAATCTTATCGAAGGTTCGAAATGCTGGGAAACTATGCCGATTGATAAAATTGATGAAGAACTGGAAGAGACGGAGAATGATGATGACTGGTTCCCTGACTTTGAATTAGATGTTTAAGAGAATCAATGGAACCAAAGATAAATAATTAAAAGTCCTTATCACGAGCCGGACCATAGAATTTGGTGGGGAAGGTGTTAGTATTCAAACTAGGTGTGCTGATTATCACACACACATACTAAAAAGCTATATTATGAAATCAGTATGATAATTTGAATCTTATCCAAATTCATATAAGATTATCCGAACTAATTCCTTTGCGTCTTTATAATACAAAAATTTTGGCGAAACAGGATAAATTTTCGTTAAAAATGTCACTTATAGTAGGTTGAACGAAATTTTGGCAATAAGAATTTAAAAATTTCATAGGATTATGCTAAAATTTTGTAAATAAAAACTATAAGAGAGGGAAAAATACTATGACTGAATCCGAAAGCATCAAAAATAATGGCACAAACTATACTTACTACAATATTCGGCGGCATGGTCATAGTATTGAATTATTTTCAAACTTATCCTCTGTATTAGTATATCGTATCCCATATCAAAACCTTTTAAGTAATTCAGAGAGTGAACAGCTTAGAGAAAACTTAGTTAAAAACAACTTTATTGTTTATATCTTGATTGGCGTGAATAATGAGGGGAAAGATGGTAAAGACAGAATGATTTATGTCGGAAAATCTAATAAGGGATTACAAGGCAGTAGGCCTACATCGCACGAAAACAAGTGCAATAATTGGACGTATTGTTATATACTGACAGAAGGAAAGGATAAAGACCACCCGTACTTTAATGACGCTATTATTCAATATATTGAAAACCATATAAATAACCGAGTGAATGGTACAGATTATTATAATAACTATAATAACACTACAAATAAAACAAACTCAAACGCAGCTAACTCCCTTAATATTCAAAGTTGTGATGATTATCTTAAAGAAGCTTATGATATGCTATATATTTTAGGCTTGGATTTAATAACACATAAAGACAATAGCATTAACATTGAGGATATTAACGAGGAAGAGGATAAAAAGTATAAAGCAAAAGATGGCATTTATCATATGGAATGGAAACTTACAAAACGTTGGGGAGGAAACACGGTTAATGCAAAAATGCAGGTTTTGGGTGATAAATATATTGTTCTTGCTGGTAGTACCGTCTGTCCTGATGAAGGTCCTTCTCTGCTTGATAGTATAAGAGAAAAACGACAAAATGCTAAAATTACCAATGATATTTTAGATGAGGATGTTGTATTTTATTCCCCTTCACCTGCGTTAGCTTTTGTTCTTGGAAGTGGTGGTGTGAATGGCTGGAATAAATGGCAAGACGAAGATAACAAACCCATTGGTAGAGACAGAAATAAAAAGAAATAGGAATAATAATGCGCAAGAGATTATATGAAATCCTTAAATCCTGCAAAAAAGAAGAAGAGGTTAAATCAGAGGTTGCTAAGTTCTTTGATTTTAAAATCAATGCGTTAAAGTTAATTGACCATTACTCTGAAACTATTCTATGGGAGTTTAAATTAAACAAGAACTTTAAGAATATTCATAATCTCTCTACGGTTATTGCACAAACTTTGTATTATGTGAGATATTTGAAGTATGGCAATAATGATAATCCTTTACCTCCTTATATACTGGTAATTGATAAGAATAATGCTTTTATTTTTGAAACCTCTAAATACAAAGACTATTATTCAAATGGTTATCATGCTTCTAAATATGATTGGGATAGAGCTGCTAGTTGTCCTTGTCCAAAGTTAGTTAATGATATTGAAAAAGACAAATCCACATCACAAATCTATGTTTATGATTTCTCTAATGAAGAAGACGAAGATAATTTCATAAGAGCTTATAAGCAAAGGGATATAAGGCAGCTGGAACTTTTAGAGTTTGATAAAAAGAGCATTAACGAAGAAAACTTTTTAGATGTATATGCTTATTGGAATAAACTGTTTGGTAATTATGTGGAAAATGGCAGAAAAGCCTCTGAATATTTTTTAGCTGACATTGAGTACAAAAAGTCATTACCTATAGAAGATGAGATTGGGTTTCGGTTGGCAGATAATACTATCATAACAAAGCAATTACCAATGAAAGACTATGAACATTTTTGGAAGATATATGACAAGGTTCCGAGTAAAGATATGTATGCTTTCAGGCAGAGGTCGGATAGAATTTCTCAAGACTACGAGAGAAATTTCCATGGAGAATATTATACAAAGATTGAAATCGCGGATAAAGGTTGGGAATATTTTGAAAGAGTGATTGATAAAAAAGAGTGGTGGAAATCTGGTGAGTACCGTATATGGGATATGGCAGCCGGAACGGGTAATTTGGAATTTAACTTACCCGAATCAGCTTTACAATATTGTTATATCTCAACATTAAGAGAAGATGATGTAAATTATTGTAAAAAGATATTCAAAGGAGCAACTTGTTTTCAATACAACTATTTAGAAGATGATGTAAACATTTTAAATAATCAGTGGCAATTAGAAATGCTTAAACCAAAGATGCCACAGAATTTAATAGAAGATTTAAAGAATCCTGATATAAAATGGGTGATTTTTATAAACCCGCCATGGGGAACAAGTCAAACTTCAAGTTTAGAAAAAGGACATGACTCCAAGTATGATATTTCCAAAACTCATATAAGAGAGGCTATGATACTTGAAAATCTTAAAGAAGCTAGTAGAGAATTATTTACACAATTTTTGTTTAGGATAAATAAGGAGTTTAAAAATAAGTCAGCTTATTTATGTCTGTTTGCAACGCCTAAATATATAACTTATAAAAATGACCAAAAAATAAGGGACAGTTTTTTCAAGTATAAATTTAAGAAAGGATTCTTATTTTCTGTCAAACACTTTTACAGAACTAATAAAAAGAAAGAGAAAAAGAATACAGACTTTCCCGTAGCTTTTGCAATATGGGACTTATCAAAAAATATTCCCTTAGAAAAACAAAAATTAGTGTTTGATGTGTATAATATGAATGTTGAAAAATATGCAATAAAAGAAATACATAGCATAGATAAAAGTAAATTACTAAATGAATGGATAATAGACAAATCACAAAAAAGCACTAAAATACTGCCAACTTTTTCAAGTGGTATAACCGTAAGTATTAATACAAAAGATACAAGGGCAAGTGTAAAGGATGGGTTTTTATTTTGTTTGATGAGTGTTTCACCAGATTATCAACATTCTAACCAAACTAATTTATTATCAGGTCCTTACTCAAGTGCAGGGGGATATTCTGTAACAGAAAAGAATTTTGAAAAGGCTATGGTAATTCATGCTGTAAGAAGAAGCATTAAAAGAAAATGGACTAATGATAAAGACTTGTTTTATCAAGCAAACAAGGCACTTCCGAAAGAGTTTATAAATGATTGTATAATATGGAGTGCTTTTTCTGATAATAGTATGGTGTCACTAAAAGATGTGGTATATAAAGGGAAAATATATCAAATAAGAAATAATCTTTACCCATATTTGATAGATGAAGTAAAAACATGGGAATGTTCAAATTCTGATATTGATTTGCAACTACATACAGCTAAGGAAAATAGATTTTTAGCAAAATATTTACAGGGCGTTGAACTTTCTAAAGAAGCATTCGCAGTATATGAAACAGGGAAAACCCTCTATAAATTTTTCTATAAGGAATTATGCAATATCCGTAGAAAATTATACAAAATAGATAATTGGGATACTGGCGTATGGCAAATAAAAAAAGCAGTAAATGATATACCAGATGGCAAAATTCTTTGGAAAAATTTAAAGACAGTTAATAAGAAACTATATGATAAATTGCTACCTCAATTCTATGAATACGGTTTTTTGTATAAAGATATTGAAGAGTTTACAAATACCGCTGATGGTTGATATTTATTATCTTCCCAAAATTAATTCATTAAACAAGAATGACGTGTCATTCTTCTGGTTCACAAATTTATACCAACTTACATATCTATTGAGATACTTTGTAGCAACTCCGTGAAACTTTATCATAAACTCTTTGAACTTTGAATGATAGTTATTCACATTGTTAATGTGATAAATACCTTTCTTATGAGCCTTAACCAGTTTCACCATCTCCAAACCATTCTCTCTAGCAAAGTCATTGTAAGCGGTACACCCATCTGTTACTAATACAGATTTATTTTCAATTCGGTTACTAAGAATTGATTTAACATCCTGACTTGTAATCTTTCCATTACCATAAACTCTTGAAACTACATTCTTGTTTCTATCAACTGCTACTAAAACTCCCTGTTGTTCGTGAGAGATACCTCTGAAGTTAGCCTTACCACCTCTTTTTCTAGGGGTTACACCCTCAATATGAGTACCTTTATGAGATACTAATACAAGAGTTTCATCAGCTTCCACAATTCCCTCTAATACATCATCATTAAATTTCTTCTCAATAACAGACATTATTTTGTGTCTCCAATTAAAACTTGTCTGTATACATATACATAATTCGTCAGCGATTTTCTTAATTGATTTACCCTCAAACATCTCTTTAATGTATCTTTTCCAGAGATTGATGCTTTTCTTAGTAGAGTTAAAAATTGTATTCCGATATTCCGTAAAATTAGTTCCGCAATCTTTACAAATATACCTCTGATTCCCATACTGTTTACCATTCTTAGATACATGAAAAGACTTACATTTCGGACAGTAAATTACTTTGTCAGTATTGCCGGATAAGATGGAATCTTCATTAAGTAAGAGATTCTTTAACTCTTCTTTCTGAGAGTTTGAGAGATTATTTAAGAGTTTCTGTAAGTCTATCATGGCTATAACTTCTTTCTTACTTATTATACTTTAATTATAACAGAGTCAGAGAGGAGTTACAATAAAAATCATACTAATTTCATAATATAGCTTACTAAAAAAGCAAAGAAATTAAAAGTTAGTATTAGAGCAGGTAGATGTAAAAGATGTTTGAAAGGGGAATGAGATGAGTAGAACCAGCGAATTTTTGGCGATAGCAAGTTTAACGACTTTGTTGAACCTTTGTTTGATAACATTGATTTTTGTTTAAGGAGGCTATTAATGACAAAAGGTGCAAAATATAAAATGACTTTCTGTATTGAAAAAGAATACAAAATAAACAATCAATGCTATGAAATGATGGAAGCCAGAGCAGTTAATGATATAATGAAAGAACTTAATATACCAGACGATGATTTTGTTAAAACACGGAATCTTATGAAAAAGTACATAAAGTTTGAACCATTAATCGAGGAAGATACCGAGGAAGATATTGAACGGCAGGAAAAAGCATTAAAGGGGAAAGACAAGACGCAGAAACAGGACGGAAACTTGACTGGCGATAATTTTGATGACTTTCATTTAAAGCAGCAACTAGTTGCTTTTATGACACGAAACATTGACGAAATATCAGTTAGAGATTTAATAAGGATTGTTAATGGCTTTCAAGAATGTATGGGACAAGCAGAAATATATAGGACAACTCAAGAAAGTATGGAACAAGCAGATGAAGAAGACTAATAACTGGATTGACGACAATGATATACTTGTAACGATTGTGTTTATGGTATCGGTAGAAGTTTATATTGGTAAAATAATAATGGAGATTTGGTAATGGGCATAGACAATTTAACAATAGAAGATGAAATCGAATTAATTGAAGATGCAATTAATATTATTGGGGCATTGTCAACGAAAGAAACCTGTGTGCCGCAAATAATTACACTAGACAAATGTGATAAGAAAGCATTTGATTATCTTAATTTGTTATTGCATAGACGGCGTAAAATATTTAAAGGAGATTAACAAATGAAATTAGAATTGAACGATGAGATTGAATTGTGCGGTAAAGCACTTGATATTGTCAGCTTCTTATATGTTTTAAAACCGGGGGTGGAAATATCATTCGGCGAAGAAGATAAGAGAGCAATCCAATATATAAAAGACCTATTGCACGAACGTGATAGACAATTATGGAAGAAGAAAGACTATGAAGAAAGCGAAGAACAAGAGGTTTTTTACTTAACCAGAAACGGAGAGGATTAATAATTGATAGTTTAACACTTAATTGAAAAATTTTCAAAAAATAATATTTTCTTATTTACTTAATAATTTTTTTATATTATAATAAAATTATAAACAATAAGAAAAGGAACAAAATCGTGGAAATATTAGAAACGAAGATTGGTGCTAATGACCACTGGGTTAAATCTCGTCGCCGTTGGGGCAGTAAAGCCTTGGAAAAAATTATTAAAGATGAGGCAATGAAACCTTATAGAGAAAGGAGACATTACCGAATCATAAAAGACGGAATAATTTATTACGTCGATTGGAGTTTTATAAAGAATAAAATCGACTTACTGAAATTAACCATATAATATATGGGAGGGAGACTACTATGAATACCAATAAAAAATTAGCTTTATTTTTGTATAAATATTTTAAACACCCTCTTTATTTAATGGAGAGGGACGTAGAGTGGGCGTTTGATAGCTGCCCTGTTACGTCACCCGTTTACCACGATGCCGATTCTTGGTTCTTCATCAAGAATTGGTTTAGATTAACCAAACTGTGGATTAAGGTTAAAATCCACTATATGTTTCATAGTGCATAAAGGTAAATGAGATGAAAACATTTTTAGACTTAACAGATGATGAAATCAAACAGATTGTAACTGATATGTTCAAAGCTAAAAAAGTTACGTCTATTAAACGTAATAAAAAGTATGACCGTATCACTTGTAAAGTTTATGTTGAATGGAAATCTTATGATGATAATGATAAAATCATTGTGGAAAAACTTTGCGACGAAATTACTTTAAGCGACCCTTTTAAATATGAAACTATGTCAATCGCTGCTCCATTTTCTCTTAAAAGAGAAGACTACATAAAATTAATGCAGTTTTGTTTTGCTAAAGGTGTCTATGAAAGCTATCTGATTAAGAATAATCCTTATCTTAGCACGGATTCAATTGCAAATTTTGTAAATACTTTAAAAGGCAATCTTAAGGATAAAGATTAAAATGATGATTCAGATGGAGATTGAAGCCATGATGTTTCTAAGTGCATTTAATCTAGCACTGCTTTTTATTACGATTTTCTTGATATTGGCAATGTTTATCCTATTAAAGAATGATGCTGAGAATCTATTAGAAAGAATTGAAAAGGATAAAAAGGAATTTGAGCATGACCGAAAATAATTTTGTTAAGATAGAGCAAACGTCTTTTAATGTTATCCGCTATACTTTTAAAACCGGCGAAACTCAAGAAGTCGAAGGTAGGCTTATTGATAACTGGCAAATCAAAACTTGTAATCTTATTATTGAAATTCCTAAAGAAAAAATAATCTCTGTAAATAATAAAACCTATGCTGTTAATGAAAATCTTGTTATTTCAAAGTATAACATTAAAAGTATAGAGCATATAGACGAAGATAATTGTGCTATTGTTGTTCGGATGCTCCCTATCAAAACAGGCGTGAATCCACAACTACATGTAAACGGAAACATAGACCAAAGAGTTATGCTAAAAATGCCGATGCAAGAATTTATCGAACTTTGTGAGAGATAGAGAGGTGCTATATGAATAAGAGAGAATCTTTTAAGTGTAGGTTTTGGCCCTGAAGATTTAACTGAGAAAAAAGTTCTGTGAATAAAAATACCCAAAGACAAAAAACAGATTGTTGTTTAAACCAATTGGAGAATAGTGATGCAAGACTTAAAACCTGTAAAGCAAGAACTTATCGAGCAACTTTGTTATGACATAGCCAAAGACGATATTGATTTAACCGTTGATTACCGGCAATTCGTTATCGAATTTGTTGATGATGTCTTTATCGAATTTGTCGTTAACGGTGTAGATATTGATTGCTTTACAGAGATATTGCATGGCTGCATAGACTTTCAGCCGGAAAGCGATTACCTGTTTCAGCTATACTCTCTTAAAGACGCTGATAAAAAGCAATCGGCAAGGACTAAGCTCTTAGATTGTATTGTTTGTCTTGCAAATGAATGGCATTGGGAGAGAGAAGCAAACCTTAAACTCGCTGATTTATCCTCACTGATTGATTCAGAAAGAAAGGAAAATGTGGATGTCTAAAAAGAACAATCCCTGTTGTATTGTTTTTCATAAAGGCGAATATGAAATGCAAGATGAAATGCTTAAAAAGATTGCACCTGCTAAAAATGGTGATATCTTTATTCCGATTCATACAATTGATTGCTTAAAAAGTGTTTTCGATAAGAACGGACACTACAAAACAATTATTTCATGGTGGGTAGGCGAAAAGGAAATAACGGTTGACTTCAATTTTCACGAAGTGCTAGAATACATTGAGTTTATTAAAGTGAATAACGAATTAAAGACACTGGCAAGAAATATCGTTGAAAAAATCAACTTAGAAAATGTATATGATTATTTAAAGAGGCACCGTTGGAAAGAGTTTACCGGAAAGAAAAATGATAATTGCTGGATATTACAGAAAGGTAAAACAGATAAGACTTTTAAGCAATTATTGCTTCCTAAGAAGAAAGATTTAGGAGATTATGGTTCGGCAATGATTCCAGTTGTAAGAGAGATATGTTTAATAGAAAAACGACCAGTTTATCTAGTAAAAGAATTGTATCGAGAAAAGCTGCCGACTAAAAAGAAAACGGACAAGTTTCATATAATCGGAAAAAGCAAACACAAAACCAAAATAGAGCCAAGGTTTATTTATTAAGGGAGGATTAAATGGCGATTGTTAAATTTTCAAATAATGAATTGTATAAACTTTTTGCAGTATATAGTGATTTTAAAGAGGACCAAGGAATCGAGATAGACACCAGCAGACTTAAAAGCGTTGATGAGGTTTCTGTTCCTAAAACGAATGAAAAGATTGTTATGATTGATACAAGAGGTACAGATGGATTCCCTTATCAGGATATTGTAACATTGCCTATCCAAGAAGTGATTTACAGATTAGCTGGAAGTAATGCCGAGGTTAAACCGGTCATAGCAAAATTCTCAAGTAATGAGTTATATAAGGACTACGCTGGGTATAACGACCTTGAAAAAGACCAGGGAATCGAGATAGATTTAAGTAAACTTAAATGTATAGACGAAACGATTAATCCAGCAACAAAAGAGAGATTCGTTACAATTACAACAAAAGGTGCTAACAAAGCTAATGCCCCTAAAATAAGTGAATGTTCTATTATGATTCCTTTTAGAGGCGATAATAGTTATCCCATTCAAGATTGTGTAAGTTTATCTATTCAAGAAGTTCTTAATAGACTGGTCGGAAAATAATTTTAAAGTTTTTTGTTTACAATAATCTTGCCATAGAAGAAGGAATAAGCGATGACTGCAAAGAATAAAATCGTTTTAGAAAATCAGTTGCTTTCTTATCTTAGCTATTACTCTCACGATGAGAGGGTTAGACAGATTAAAAAAGCGTATCCCGAAAACAAAACCGAATACTCTTGGTCAACTTCAACAGATTATCCAAATACAACTTGGAATTATTTTACAATCGACAATAAAACTAACATGAAGGAAGTAAACACTAAATGAATTCAACTATCTTAACGTTAGTGCTACCACAGATATAACTTTATGCTAAAAACAATAAAATACCCTAAAATCTTAATTTTTAGTTTACTTATATAAAATAATTATATATAATTTATTTATATATTAACTAAAAGGAGAGTCTCATGAAAAAATACACTAAAGATAAAAAGCAAATTGTCGATTCTTTAATCAGAGAATCCTACAAAGAATACGGTTGCCCGAAAAAACCTACTACGGAAAAGGAAGCATCTGCAAAGTTTCTTTGCTATAAGCTTTATATCGAAGGGTTTGTTGATATGCTTTTTAGTTGCTTAAATACTCAATCTTTTGAAAAAGATTTTGTAGAGATTATGCATGGCCGGAATTACGATACAGCACCCTTCGGTCAGTATTTGTGGAAAATTTACTCTACTAAAAAAGGAGGAAAAACCTTCACAGCTAAATACATACGTTTAATTGTAGATGCTATTATGCAGTATGTTAGCACAAATTATTATAAGAAAATGTTTGATAACAATATGAATCTTTTAAAAGAAGGTCTTGGCTCTGAAGGTATAGCTGAGGGAAAGGTCTGCGAATGAAAAAATACGTCAAAGAAAAGAAACGAATCGTTAAAGCTATCTTAGATGAAAATATAGCGGAGGATAACATCTGGACAGACGAATTTAAAACGTATGTCGAAAATTTTGTTGATTCTCTGTTTGATGCCCTAGGCACTAAAGAATTAAAAGATGGATTTGTAGAAAATATGAAAGACTCTGACTATGATATGCATCCTTTTAGTGAGTATCTATGGGTATTATTTCATGGCAAATATGAGGAAGAGCCTAACGCAAAACAGTTAATGATTCAAGCCATTGTGGATGACGTAAGTAGTAACTTTTATAAAAAGTGGGCTGAAAGCTATATGGGATTTTTAGATTGGTTTTTTAGTGGCGAAAAGCAACTTCTAAAACATAAAAAGATTCCGGTAACACTCACAATAGAGAAAATCAGCAAACACGTCTCAAATATCGAACTGGAAAGCATAGAGGAGGATGATGCAGATGAATAATAGCTTTCGGGAAGTGAATAAAAATTTTATCATTCTTATGGCACTAAACCAGACTTCTTATAGTCCGGAGTTTAAGCAATTTGTTACAGATTTTGTTGATATTCTTTTCAGTGAATTTTTACCTTGCACATCATCCATTTTAAATACAGTCTCTTTAGAGAAAGGTGATTTTATAGAAGTAGAATTTTGGTCATGGGCGGGATATCAATTAGTTAAGATTTTCCATCTGCCTGTTGAAAAGCAAAATGATGCTGCACTCGCTTTCAATGATGTTTTAAGATATAAAATATCGTCTTATGATTTAAAGCATGATGCTGATGAAGCTTGGAAAAAGTTTTTAGAAATTTGTGGTTAAAATTTCTCTTTTTTAATATTTTTAGTTTACTTTTATAAAAATTTTATATATAATAAAATTATAAAGTAAATTAAAAAAGAGGAGAAAGTTATGAATTTATTGAATTGGAAACCTGAAAATCAAGAATTAAACAGTGACAATTTTAACATGATTGTCGCTGAAACACCCATTGAAATAAAAATTGCCATTGTAGATAAATTCAATGATGGCAAATTAACTAAAGCTTTAAAAGTTCACGAGGCTTTTGAAGCTCAAAAAGATTCAATAAAGAAAGATAGCTGGGGAAGCTGTAAAACAAACTCCCTTCGAGCATGGTTGAAAAAGAATGACCCAGATGGAATCTTTGATATTAGATTCTATGTGGGTAGAATTAATCTAGCAGGAGTAGAACGCTGGATTGGTGATTTAAACAGGAAAGGAGGATTCGGAAAATATGAATCCTTTATAGATGAATCCTTTTATCGCACATTGTATAAAATGTTAGGTGACGAGAAAAAGTGGTTCAGAGAACATGACGAATACTCTGTTGCAATGGACAGAGTTAAAAAGTTGATACAAAATTCAAGTACAACTTTTGGACTCCGGATAATCTATAATTCCGAGTGGATTAAACTCCACACTAAAGATGATATTGAAAGATTTTTCACTTTAGAGGAGTTGAAAAAGCTTGAAAATCTTTATAAAAAATTAGATAATTTTGTGAATGAATTATCTAAGGAAGTCGAGAATTTTTAATGAAAGAAAGGTAGGAGATGATAATGAATAGCGACCCTGTAGAAAAATTAAAGGATACTATAAAAAATAGAGCTTGCACGCTGTTAAAGGCAGAGAAGGATTTGTTCAAAGAACTTCGTGCAGGGAAAGGCGAGTATGAATTTATCCTTGCCGGAAATTCTTTAAATAATAGCACCGTTAATGATTTGGATATTTATGGTGCTGGCTATGATATTAAAGAAAAATTTAAGTTAGATTCTCATAACAAGAAAACTATTTTTTCTTCAAAAAATGCTTGCTCTTTAAGGGGCAAGGTTTATAAAGTCCAGTTTTGTAGTTACTGGCGAAACTCCTTAAAGGAGCTTATTGAAAGTTTTGATTTTTCTAAAATTCAGGTTGGTGTTAGAGCTGAATTTTCTGCAGAAGATAGCTTCTGTATAAAAGAGGTTTATTTTTCAAACGCTTACTTAGATTGGAAATTAAATGAAACATTTGATTTTATGGGGTCTGAATACCCACTATCTTCTCTATTTAGATTGTTTAAGTATTTCAAAAGAGAAGATTGCACAATAAGAGAAAGAAACATTTGCATCTTAAAAATTTTAGATAGCATTATTCGCAGAGGATTTAAAGACTATGATGATTTTAAGAATCAGTTAGACGCTATTGATTTAATGTTACTTCCTGATTCACAAGAGGCTTTTGATTTTTATCAGGTTTTAGAGGATGCAAATTTAGTGAGAGAGAAAAGACCAGTGAAGGATAAATCGCATGATTAACCTATTTAAAATAGAAGATAAACTTTACATCGGCTTTTTAAAAGAGTATATTGAGGTAGAAGATGTATCTTTTGTATACGGCTTTTCCAGCGGGATTGTTTTCAGAGAAGTCCGGCATGGTTGGAAGAGTGAACTTATCTTAAAAGACGGTGAAGTCCCTACTTTAGTAAGTTCTGATTTAGAATACTTTCCGTACCTACCAGTTTCCGGTGTTTATATCAACAGACAGAAGATGATAAAGTTTTTCGACAATATTTGTAAAGATATACACTCATTCAAGACTTTTAAAAAACTCTGTGAAAAATACATAGTTTTTGTAGAACATATTTAAGGCATGGGGGCACAAAATGGAAATTAAAGGGAAATTAAACACAGCAATTTGTTACGCCAAGGTTATTGAGGAAGATGCTATAAAGCAGATTGCCAGAATGTGCGATTATGAAATGTCGGTTGGTTCTAAAATACGAATCATGCCTGACGTGCATTTTGGTAAAGGCTGTACCATTGGAACTACAATGACAATCACCGATAGAGTAGTACCGAATGTGGTAGGAGTTGATATCGGATGCTTTACTAAAGATACAAAAGTTAAATTGACAGACGGCAGGGATTTGTCTTTTGAAGAACTTATTGTCGAAAGTGACAAAGAACACTATGGATATGCCATAGATAAAGAAGGTCATGTCCAAGTAGCTAAATTAGAATATCCTAGAAAAATCCGCCATGATGATTACCTTTTAGAGATTACATTAGATAATGGTAAAACTATAAAATGCACGAAAGACCATATTTTTTATAAACGAAATTTAGCAGAAGTAGAGGCACAAGATTTAAAAATCGGTGATTCCCTGTACCCTTTATATTTAGATACTGCTAATAATGTTGATGTTAAACTGGATAAACTTACGGTTTACAGTGAACATCTTTGCGTTTATGATGTTAAAGATAACATTTACAAAGTAGTGCATCACCTTTCAGATGCTTATAATGTGCGACACGGATTAGAAAAGAAAACCGGTTCTTTTGTCAGGCATCACATAGATTTTAATAAATACAATAATGACCCTACTAATATTAAAAGAGTCGGTTTTAAAGAGCACTTTAAAATTCATGCGGATAATGTGGTTATGACAAACGCTATGGGAATAAGCGGATTTAAAGCGGCTATTAAAAAACATCCGTGGTTGCCTTCTTATGCTGGTAAAAGAAGGGCTTATTCTACTTGGCACGGTAAAAATGCGGATAAGAATAGAGAGGCTGCCGTTGTTAAAGCTTATAATATGTCTCAGTTGGAAAAGACAAGAAATATTAACAGACAAAGACAACTTACAAATAACACAAATAAATTTCAAGAACAGAATAACCAAGAGTGGTTTAAAAACAGACAGAAAATATCTAAATTCCATAAGATTTGCAAGATGTTAGAGTCTCAGGGATTAGAAATTAACTCTCAAAATTGGCTGGCTAATAAAGATGTTTTTTATAATCAGCCAAGTTGGAATAAATTTCAGACTTTCTTAAAAGAGACAAATACCACCATCCAAGATGTTTTAGACCATATTATTTTAAAGAATCATAGAGTTATAAGCATAAAAGAAATCCCTGGCGAAGACGTTTATTGTCTTACTTGTGAGGAGTTTGGTAATTTTGCTTTGTCGGCAGGTGTTTTTGTGCATAACTGCGGCATGTATACTGTTAATCTCGGTAAAGCTGACATTGATTTAGCAAAGTTTGACGAAGTGGCTCATTATATTCCATCCGGCCGTAATGTTTGGGAAGGTCGCCAAGAAAAGTTTGATTTGAATAATCTTAGATGCTTCAGGGAGTTAAAAGACCCTAAGAAATTAGTTCGCTCTTTAGGAACGTTAGGTGGAGGCAACCACTTTATTGAGATAGACAAAGCTTCAGACGGCACTAAATATCTTGTCATTCATTCGGGTAGTCGTAATCTTGGAAAACAGATTGCCGAGCTATACCAAAGATTAGCTATTAATCTCGCCAAAGGTTATGAGGATTATTTTAACAAAAAAGAGGAGATTATCCACACTTATAAAGAACAGGGTAAAAAAGACCAGATTAAGCAAGCAATCGCTCAATTACATTTTATTGCTAAAAAGATTGATACACCAGATGACTTATGCTATCTTTACGGAAAGTTTTTAGATAACTATTTACATGATATGGATATCTGCCAGAAATTCGCTTGTAGAAGTAGAGAGGTTATGGCTGAAATTCTTTTAGGTAAAACGGGCTTAACTGGTGGCGAGGCTTTTCATACCATCCATAATTATATTGACGTTAATGAAAGAATATTAAGGAAAGGCGCTATTGCCGCTCATAAAGGTGAGAAAGTTTTAATTCCTATTAATATGAGAGATGGTAGTATTCTGGCGATAGGAAAAGGGAATCCTGAATGGAATTATTCAGCTCCACATGGTGCCGGCCGTGTTTTAGGCAGAACGAAAGCAAAAGAAACGCTGTCAATGGAAGATTATAAAAAATCTATGGAAGGTATTTATACCACATCCGTCAATGAAAGCACTTTAGACGAGGCACCTATGGCCTATAAGTCTTTAGATGATATTATTGATGTCGTGAAAGATTCTGTTGATATTATCGAGGTGATTAAGCCTATCTATAATTTTAAAGCCGGAGATGAAAGAGAATCAAAATGAAGCATAGAATTAAAATCGCAGTTGATGAGTATTTTTATTTAGACAGTTTTAAAAATTCTCCTGTGGAATTGCCGGATGATACTGAGATAATTGTTGAAAACATAACGGAGATATATCAATATGAATCAAATGGTCGGACTGTTTGCGAGATAGGCTATAAAGACCCTAAAGGTAATTCAAAGGGGATAACACTGCCAATTAACCTTAACGAATTAGGTCAGTTGATTTTTGAGGCCGAGATAGTTAAAGACTAGAGGAGGACAATGCAGTACAAACATAAAATAATTTTCACAGGCTATGAAATAGACCCTATTGATGTTCCGGAGGACGTGACGCTTTTTGTTGAAAATATCATTAGTGTTTATCACTATACGGAAAAAGAAAAAGATTTCTGCGAAATAGAATATGTGGATGATAACGAAGAGTTAATGGAATTAACTGTGCCAATCACTTTTCTGGAATTTTGCGATAAGGCTTCAGAGGCCAAGACAGTCTATATTTAAAGGAGAATAAAAAATGATAGCGGAAAGAGTTAAACAAAGAAGATTAATGACAGTAAAGAAAACTAAACCATACTTTCATTTTGAATTTAATGGTGGTACTTATTATTTTAATCACAGAGATGTTGTTTCACCATATAGAAGCGATTTTAGAACCAGGATGAAACAGGTAAGAGCAATACTTGATTGGCATAAAAGACTACATACAAAAGTTGATGAAGCATTACGCTATTTTGATTGCGGATTAGGCAATGTAGATGACTATATGGGAGCAATAAACGATGGTATTTTTTAAACAAGTGAGCGGGAAATATCCCACCTTTTAAGGTGGAGATATGAAAGCGAACAAATTTAGAATAAAATTGTTGACATTATTTCAAAAATTCTATATATTTATAGGTAATATTTAAGTGAAGGTTTTTAGTTAAAATGTTATCAAAGAATGAAAGAATAAGACAATCAAATATAGAGACACGCCAGAGGCGTGCTACTCAAAGATGTCTGGTCTTTTCATTCAAGATAAACGAGAAAAAGCTTTCTAAATCAGATTTTAAAAAGCTGGAATTTATGTTTGTTCAAGCTAGATGGCTTTATAACTATATTCTAGGATTAGAAAACATTAAAGCCTGTGATACTAAGAACAAAACTATTTATTCTTATGATAAGGACAAGAATAAAGTAGAAAGAACTTTAAATCTTAATTCTAAGGTTATTCAAGGAATTAAACAGGGTATTGAATATAGTTTAAAAACTTTATTAACTACAAAAAAGAAGGGTAAGAAAGTAGGCAAATTAAAATTCAAATCTGATTATAACTCCATAGAGCTTAATCAATATAAAAATACCCATGAGATTAAGGAAAAAGGAATTAGAGTTTGTGGTTTTAAAAGACCTTTAAGAATTTTTGGATTAAAACAAATCAAGGATAAGAAGTACGAGTTTGCTAATGCTAAGTTAGTAAAGAAACCTACCGGCTTCTACATTAAATTAACCTGTTTTGAGAATCTTAATCATGACAGAATTAATCAAGTAACACAGAATCAAAAATCAGACGTAGGTTTAGATTTTGGAATTAAAACTAATATTACTACTTCGGATAATGAGAAGTTTGATATTTCTATTGGAGAAAGTGAACGCTTGAAAGGTCTTCAGAAGAAATTCTCCAGACAAATCAAAGGTTCTAACAATAGAAATAAGACTCTTAGAAAGATGAAAGTAGAATATGAAAGACTTAATAATAAAAAGAAAGACTTTGGAAACAAATTAGTCAACTATCTATGCACTAAATACCATACTGTATATATGCAGGATGAGATGATTAGTAATTGGAAAAAGACTAAACGTTCTAAAAAGTCTAATAAGAAATTGAGATTTCTTTCCTTCGGAAAAGAGATTCAATATTCTTGTCTTGGTTATATTAAGTCTAAATTGTCTAAGCAACCTAATGTTGTTATGATAGATAGAAGTTATCATACTACTAAGATGTGTTATAAGTGTGGTAACTTACACCAAGACATAACATTAAACGACAGAATCTTCACTTGTCCGCATTGCGGATATTCTGAAGAACGCGATTTAAAGGCTGCTAAGACTATATTGTTCATAGGTCAATGTAAAAATACCTATGTTCCTGTGGAACGCAGGAATACAGATGTGGAGAAGATGTCAGACTTTCTAGTTTCTTACGAGACTAAGAAGCAATCTTCTGTGAAGCATAGAAGCTGACGCTCTTTAGAGCGACGGTAGTTCACGACAAAAGATGAAGGTATTGAAGTTATGAATGATTCAAACGACAAAATTAAAACTAATGATGTTTTTGTTAATCGGGAAACAAACAGCTACTACTTAGTGTTTGCTTCTGTTAAAGATTCTTATTATGTGTTAACTGTCAATTTTAGCACTTTAGACAAGAATAACTTGCCGGAACTTAACATAGATATTGTTTCTAAAGAATATCTATTGCAAAATGAAAGGCTTAATAGCCTACTTCTCGGAATAGACATGGGTGACTTTCGTTATAATATAAATCAGGTTCTAAGCACAATCACAAATATATGGCTTTTAGACGATGAAAACGAGGATATGGAAGTATGAAATACAAAATTATTTTTGATTTTGATGATGAAATTGTTGAAGCTGATAGCGAGAGGGAAGCTGAAAAAATTGCTTTGAATAATCTTTGTTTTAAATGTTTCGGCGAATACCCAAAAAATAACAAGTGGATACTGACAGTCGATGATTTTTTATCCATTTTTGACGACGTGATTAAAACGGAGGTATTAAAATAATGCTAAACTATCTTGAAAAAGACTTAAATAAGTGGAACCGTAACTATTACACTGCCATAGCTTACTACTATACTCATTATTCTAATTTCCTTCCCTTTATGAATGGGACAGGGTTGTGGGTGGATTTAGAAACAAAAGAATACCAGCAAGGTACGGATAGTGATTGCAAAGATATTAATTTCTATGGCAAAAATGAGGACTAAAGAATGCCTTTAATTATAGAAGGTGAAATATGGAAAACCAAGGATGGAAATAAGAGATTTCTTATTTTGGCAGAATATTTTGCAGATAAGAATGATGATTTAGTTTTTTGCTTCGATACGCACAAATGTACTCCTATTCTTTTAGAAAAAGACTATCTTTTAAGTACTATGGAATATGATACCAGCATTGCTCCATCATTAATGGATGATTTTGTTCGAAGGCTAAAAAAGTTAAATAAAAACAAATGAAAATTTTTATTGAAAGTCATGAAAGTTTTGTATAATATAATTATTAAATCCCAGAGAGCACGTCCTGTTAAAATCGTGTGCTGGTTCTTAAAGAACCACTCTGGGTCCTTTTTAGAGAGGGACAATGGCAGATAAACATAAAATTAAATATAGAAGATATTATGGTCTTTACGAAATGGACTCAGGCAACGGCTTAGAGTGGAATCTTAACACAAAAGAGCTTCGTAGTGATTTAAAGTTCTATACCCAAGAATGTTCACCGGACGAGCTTCTTGTCATTGCTTATATTTGGTTAGACGAATATGATTGTCCTCTAACAAAACCAGCTCATGAAGTTGAATTGGATGATTATTACAAGTTAATTTTAGCTAAGTGGTCTGGTAATGGAAAACTTATTGAAACTAACGATAAACATTGTGTAGCTGAAGATAATTTTAAGATAATAGGAGTAAAGAATGTCTGAAAGAAAACTTGCTTCAATTCAAAAGATTCTTAATGTAAAACCGATTAAAGACGCTGATAGAATAGAACTTGTATCTGTCTTAGGTTGGCAATGTATTGCTAAAAAGAATGAATTTAAAGCCGGCGATTTAGTGGTTTACTTTGAGATTGATTCTTTTCTCCCTGTTATTGATAAATATGAGTTTCTTAGAGAAAGATGCTATCGAAAATCCGATTATATGGGCGAAGGTTTTAAATTAAAAACCGTTCGTCTTAAAGGGGAATACTCTCAAGGCCTTTGCTTGCCCGTTAGCTACTTTGACGAGCTTAAAGATATTGACATTAAAGAAGGCTTGGACGTTACAGATATTCTTAACGTAAGAAAGTGGGAAGAGCCAGAAGATAATGCTCGAGGTAATCATGCAGGTAAACGCCCTGATTTTATACCAAAGACAGAAGAGACAAGAATCCAATCTTGCCCTGATTTATTAAATGAGTTTAAGGATTTAGAATATTATATTACCACTAAATTAGACGGACAATCACATTCTATTGCTGTTAAAGATGGTGAACTTACTTATACCAGTCATAATATGCTGTTAAAAGATGATGGTAAATGTTCTTTTATTAATTATGTTAAAGAACAAGGTATTACTGACAAGCTGTTATCATTGGCTAAAGAGCAGAATCTGTTTTCTGTTGTTATTCAAGGTGAGTGGTGTGGTGAGGGAATCCAAAAGAATCCGTTAAAACTTCTTAAACATAAATGGTTTGCTTTCACCGTTATTATTAATGATAGAAGAGTCAGCTTGTCAGATATGCAAAAAGTCTGTGCCGATATAGGAGCTGACATAGTGCCTGTTGAAGAGACTGGTGAAAATTTATTAGATAAATATCCGGATGTTAATGCTTTATTAGAAAGAGCTTCTAATAGTAAGGGGTATAATAACACTATGGCCGAGGGTATTATAATAAGGCCGGTAAAGCCTGTTTATTGTAGTAAAATTGGTACTTCCTTGTCAATGAAAGTCATTAATAACAAATATCTATTAAAAAATGCTTAACTCGGTTTTTAGAAAAATTAATGGGGCGTTTTGAGAATCATCAATATTTTCAATAGCTTTCTCGAAATTAGAGTTGTTTTGTTTTTAGAAAAATATATGCGTTTTTCTAAAAAGTGCTTTTTTGCGCATTTTTTAGTTTATTTTTATAAAAAATTTATATATAATAAAATTATAAAATGAAATAAAAAGAAAGGGATTTCGTAAGATGTCATAAGAAACAGAATAGAAGGAGATTAAAATGTCAATAGTTATTTTCCCTAAAGAATATATTTTGAATGATGGTATTGAAAACGATGTCGGTATTCAAGTAAATAATATTGTCCAAATATTCAAAAGACCGTTGGCTGATATAACGGATATTGAATACTACAAGAAAGATGATACGCCTGTTACTCTTTCTGTGGATTTAAAGCTATCAGAAGTTTGTGCTATGATTGCCAATGCCGAGGAACCATGAAAGAGATAGATTTAGAGCAACAAATCACGACAACCGCATACATTATCGAATTGTTAAAGATGAACGATGCAGATGATGAAGTTATTGATACAATGCGAGCTGTTTTAAGAACTTTGAAACAAGAGTATTTTGATGAGGTTCTTGCGGGTAGTCCAGATGAAATAATGGTTAATTAAGAAAATGTATAGCATGGCAAAAATTTTTGTTTACTTTCTTTTTAAATTTTATTATAATAAAATTATAAAATGAAACAAATAAAACAAGAAAGGAGAACACCAATGTCAGCAGATAAAAAATACCTGACCCCCAAAGAAGAATTAACTGAAGAGGAATTTGCGGACTTTTATGTTCCGCAAGTTGGAACAGCTTACTTTAACGGTTGTTATAGAGAGTATTACATTGTGCTCTCTAACGAGGTTAAGAACTCAAGAATCTTAACTCTGTGTGTAACACCACAGAGAGGTCAGCATCCGGAAGAATACGTTATAAAACCGATGCTGATACAGTGGTTGATTGGTGACTGTGCCTTAGTCGGCATTACGCCAGATACGAAAGCTAAGGAAGTTCTTGAACATTTCCAGGCCATCCATAATCTTTTCAATAACAATATCGGAAAGATATGGACGGATGGCACTCCATTCGATGAATACCAGAGAAACAAAATACTAAGAAACCTACATGACGAGTAAAACAGGAAAGGAAAAGACAGAAAATGATAAATACTTCTGATAGATTAAAATTAAAAGATTCCGAGATGAGAATCAACAAAGGGAAAACTCAAATTAAATACACAATCGAGATTTTCCAAACTGTTGATTCCATTAAGGATAATACAGCAATGCCACTCTTAACAGAGAAGGCATTATGGAAACTTTTAAAAATGCTTAACGCACCTAATGCAGACACGCAGATAACGATGGACGCAGATAAGGTTATCGTCTACAAAGACGGCGTTAAGCAAGTTTAACGGAGATTAGAATGAAGAAGTTTTTTAAAAAGGTAGCCAAAACAATCGATGCTTGCGATGTGACAGCTACATTTGGATTAGTTATAGGTTTTTGGTTCTTATTCACTCTTTATTGTTTGCAGAATCTTTAAGGAGAAAACAAGGATGCTTAAATTGCAGGTCTTAGACTTCATTAATCATAACCCAGATTGGAGACGTATACTCTCCGGTAAACCCTACTTTATTACCATTAAAGACGGGTATGGATATACTCTGCTTAAATATACGGATGACTCCGATTTCAATAACATATATGTAAGAGAGTGTCGAGGCCTGATTATTTATGAAGATAATGCGGAGTGGAAAGTAGCCTGTCTTGCGTTTACAAAGTTTTTTAATTATGACGAAAAGTATTTTATGCCGGAGATAGACTGGGAATCAGCAAAAAGTTATGAAAAGATGGACGGCATATTAATTAAATACTGGAGTCTTAATGGAGTTTGGCATATCTCTACCAATGGTGCAATTAATGCCAGAGACGTTAAATTAGTTAATCCAAATAACGAATTTTCTAATGTAGGTGAGTTAGTTGAATCTATTCTTAAGACTGATTATAAGGATTTTAAGTTTGATGAAAATATTACCTATACATTTGAACTAACATCTCCGCTTAACCAGATTATCTTATTGCATGAAAAAAGCCACCTGTGGTTAATTGGAATGCGCGACAAAAATAGTTTATATGAATATGATATATCTAATATAGATTGCAGGTGGAAGCCCAGAATGTATGGTTTAAAGACTCTGGACGACTGTATCAATTTTGCTTATAGCATGAAAACAAAAGGCGAGGGTTTTGTTGTAGTTGATAAGAACTTCAATAGAGTTAAAATTAAAAATCCTCTTTATATAGCTACCGAGAGAATGATAGGTTCCGGAATTTCCGACAAAAAGATTCTCACAATCTTTCTTAACGGCAATATGGATTCAATACTTATAGGTTTTCCGGACTATATTAACTTATTTAATAAAGTCGAAAAGTATTATTTGCAGTATATGAAAAAAGTGAGTCAGGCGCAGGATGTGGCTATACAAGCTAATAACATGTTCACGGAAAAGAAAGACAAAGCACAATATATCATTAAAAGGTGCAAAGAGATTGGCATTAGCAACACGACAGCTTTTTGGTTTTTGAAGTATCCTAAAGCGACCGAGCAGGATTTTATTAATGCTTTGAAGGAACGAGAAGGGGTTGATAAAGTTGCCGAATTGATTTTAGCTATGGAGAGTAACTAAAAAATATCGCTTTTTAAAAAAATTGTTTACTTTATAATTTTTTATATTATAATAAAATTATAAATAACAAAAATAAGGAGAATCGTTATGTTTAATATAAGAGAAGATTTCGAAGCTGGTTTAAAATGGTTTTATAAAACTGACCAGAGCATCAAAAAGAACAGGGAAGAAATCTTAAAAGTTTTTAAGATTATTCATCCTGAAACCGGACGGGTTAGTTTCAGGTTGGATAGAAATTATCCTGTCGAAAACCAGCTCTTAGAAAAACTAAGAGCGAAGTTAGACAAACTGCCTTTAGGTGGTGTGTTTAACAGCGGCTTCCATGCTGACGGTTGGCGTAATACTGACCCGACTGGAAGCGTCAGGCTTTATGGTTTTCCTAAACTCGGAAAAACCGTTGAAATCTCTTATGCTTGGGGAAGTGGCGTTGTTGATATCACTTTTTACGATAGTTATAAATACGGCATTGAGGAGAGGAAAGCAAGGGTGTTATAAATATGGAGATTGATGGAGGCACGAGATGATAAGAGTTCCAGTTTCAAAAATAGTTAATAGCAAAGATTCACTACAAACCTTTGATTCTGTTGTTATTAACAGAAGTGATATCAAAGAGGTAAAGTCAGCAAAAGATGGCGATATTTCATATATCAAAATTTTTGCTAGTGATAAAAATAAAGAACTTAAGATTGTTTTAAAACCAAACAACCACTTTAAAACAGTTTCAGACTTTTTCCTATATATACATCAATATATAGAGATTTGTTTTGAAACAGATGGTGCAGCACTAAGGGCAAAAGCGAGGAGGATTGAAGAGGGTGACGTTTTTGTCCAAAAAGCTGGACCCTACAATACTTACTTAACTATTTTATCTTTTGAAGGTGATTCTCATTTAAGATGTTTAGAATATTCTTATCTAGGAATTTTATTTTGTACTGCAAATCGAGAATCTCTTTTAAATAATTCTGAGTATGTAGGAAATTATGATAAGGTTGCTTCATTTAACGATAATTTCAAAGATATTTGTAATTATCTTAAAAACTTACAGTCTACAAATTCTCAAGCTGAGGAGGAGAAGTGAAAATGGCTAGGACAGTAATTGAGGCAACAAAGATAATAGATGAGCATACCGGTGAAGAGGTTAATATAGCAGTCTCCGTAGATAAGTTCTCGATACAGGATGTGCATTTAAAAACCTGCGACCCTAAAATACCGTTAATTGTTTTAGTTAATAGTAGTTATGGCGATTATAAATATACAATCGAGTTAAAGCCTTGCAGATACTTTACTACCATTGCCGGATTCTTTAGCTACATTCAAACTTCTGATGTTATCATATTTCTTACGGATAAAGCGTTGTCCGTAAAGGTAGTTGTTTCTGGAGACATATTTGTCCACAAAAGTTCTCTCCATAACAGTTATTACACTGTATTATCATGGAAAGACAATTCATGGATAGAATGTCTTGAATACTCAAATACTGGAAAACTATTCACTCCGGTCACGCAAGAATTTCTTTTGAATGAGTGCGAATTTATCGGAAATTGTAAAGAGGTTCCGCAGGTAGATTCCGGAGTTAATTCAATTATAGATTTCATTGAGCAAAATAAATAGGAGCAATTAAAAAGACATGTCACTTTATTATATAAAAGGTAAATCAGTTAGGTCTCTTTTAGGGCATACTTCCGCCTATAATAAATTTTGCGATTACGTTAAAAACAGGGGAATGTCTATAGAAAAGGCCTTTAGTCAAGTCCTTAAAGAAAAGAGTCCTCGTAAATGGCATCGTAGACAAATTAATGGCGAGCTAGTTAAATATCTTCTTAAGACCGACGCAGAATATTGTTTATTCCAATACTATTTGAGAAAAGGAATGCTGGTTAAAGATGCGTATGAAAAAATTGTTGCAAAACGTGGAAAAATGGAGCATCCTAAATATGTTATTAACGGCGAGTCTATTTCTCGCTTGTTAGGTAACAATTACATTACTTTCTATACTTATTTAAAACGGAAGGGATGCTCTATAAAAGAAGCTTTTGAATACGCTAAGAAAGTGAAAAACCAAAAACAAACAAAAAGTGAGACATAAAATTCAAAGATAAAGGAGATATAAAATGGCAATAATAAAATTTGAAAAGAAAATTTTAACACACTATAAAAACTCTAAGGAAGACATATCAAAAGATATTGAGGTTTCTACCAATTATCTTATTAAGGTAGAGTCGCTTAATGCAAACATTACAGCGCTTTGCTATCTTAACGATAAGCACGGCATTAATGTTTTCTATATTTCAGTCCCGATATATCGAGTATGGGGAATGTTAGCTGATGCAGTTAATTCCGAAAAGGATAAACTTAAAAAACCTACGACAGAACATTTACAAACCTTAAAAGAACTTGAAAATGAATATTTACAAACCTTAAAAGAACTTGAAAATAAAAGTATTCCTATTCCTCAAATGCTATACGAAGCAGCTACGAAAGAAGAGCCTGTTAAAAAAACTCCTGTTAAGAAAGACGTTAAAAAGCCTACTGTTAAGAAATTAGGGGTTAAGAAAACCTTGGTAAAAACCTCTAAGCCTGTTTCAAAGGCTAAAAAGCCGGTAGCTAAGAAAACATCATCCACTAAAAAGAAATAATCTAATGCAAGAGACAAACAACGAACAGGAGGACCCGCTAAGAGGGCTGAGAATATTTGCAGCTGTCTTAGCGATTATCCTAATTCTTAAACTACTGTTTTTCAATGATATGCCGGTGCAAGTCGCTAATGATTGTAGTTGCATTTGCAAAAAGGTCATAACGAGAGAAAAATGAATTTGAAAATGTGGCAAAGAGTCAAGACCTTTTGGAATAGTCTAAATGTTCAAGTAGCTTTCTGGTTATTTATAACTTTTGGCAGTCCTTTAGCTATTCTTATATTTTGTCAGCTAATTTTAGGTCCCCCTAGACCATATCCGAAAGACCTGCAACTTTCTCATCAGAGTATAAAAGAAAAGAAAAATTGTATTGAAACCGAGGATGGCGATATAGTATGTTTGTCACGAAAAGATTTCAAAAAGATGAAAAAACAGTTTGCCAAAAAATCAGCAAATCGCTATTATAGACCAGTATACGTTCCGGTTATTCCCAGATAGGAGAATTAAAATGCACATTCTATTAATTAACAGGTTAAAGAAAAGACAAGAACTTTTTAGAAAGAAAACTGTTCCAGAAAAATTGAGGAGTTGGAGAATCCTTAAAGTCGTTAACGGCATTTGCAAGACTTGTGCGCATACGCCACTCGATTTTATATACGAGTACCCTAAAAACAAAAAGATAGAAAAAATTGCTAAGAATTTCATTGATAGAAAATGGAGCAAAGTCTATGTTGCTTAGTAAATACAACAACGAAAATTTAAACATAAGTTAAGGAAAGAGAATAAATGAAAAAGAAAACAATAGCAATAGAAGATTTTAAATATACAATTATTGAAGTTACTTCAGCTTCTGGAAAATCTCCTGAATATTTTATCTATAATGAAGAAAAGGGGTATGCTTTTCCGATTACTCAATATCAAGTCGTCACGTCAAAATCTTATGGCAAGACAAGTCATCATCCAGTTGTAAAAGCGACATTACTTTGTGTGTCATATGCTAATGCTTTGTATTCATTGTATTCATTCGAGAAAGCTATTCCAAGAAAAGCAGAGAATGGTTATCTTTCAGATATTAAATTCTTTATTAAAGCTAAAGGTAAAATGCTGATGGATAATTGCGTCGAAATTGGTGGTAAACGCTTTGCCTTACAATGCAAACCCGAAATCGTTGAAATAAAGGATAATTAAAAAGATAGAAAAAATTGTTAAATATTTCCTTGATAAGAAAATGAAGGGGAATCAAATGCTAGAAAGTAATGATTTTAAAATTTCTAACACTTATAGGAATATTTCAGAAAAGGAGGTTGCAACCTTAGCCAGAAATAGACCGGATATAGTAATTATCAATAGTAGGGATATTTTAGAATTTAACAACGGAAACTACTACTCTAAGAAAGCAGTTGAAATTCCTTTAAATTCTATTTTAACGATAGACTCGATGGGTGTTAAGGTTTTTATTAAGTTTTATATTTCAGGCATTGAGCAGACAATCTTAATTTCAAAAACTTTAAAAGAGTTTATTTATTTATGCTATGGAGATGACAATGAAAAACAAGACGCATAAAAAAGATACACTTGTATTATTTTCAAATCAAATATTAAAATTAAACGGCAAGAAAATTGATACTTGCGATAGCAAAGCCAGTGTTGAAATTCCTTTGTGCCTTATTTCTAAAATTGAAACTAAAGATGATGGAGTGCTAATTAATTTTTACGATAAAGGAAACAAATATTCAGTATTAACATCGAAATTTTTAGACGAGCTTTTTAATTAAGAGAAAAAATGAAAGAAGACAAACTACAGAAAGGAATAGACAAAGTAGCAGAACATTTTGCCGAGACTTTCTATCTTAGTAATTTTGAAAAATTGAAACCTTTCATTAAGAATATTTATATTGAAGGTTTTAAAGAGGGAATTAAACAAAAAGATAAAATTGAAAAACTCTATAAAGAGGAGTTGCCGTTTTTGCAGGAGGATATGTAATGTCTATTGAAGTTGGCGATATTTACTATAAAGATTTCGACCACAATAAAAAAATCATAATCATTGAAGATTATGGTGATGAAATTTTAGCGCTTGTAAAAGACTATAGTCTTGTTTATTATAAAATTTATCATGATGAAGATGAGATTTTTAAAAATTACTTTTTTGCCAGGAATGATGAAAAACTTGTGAATAATTTAATAAAATGTGTTAGTGAAACATTGAAAGATATTTAATAAAAGGCCCTATTATTTATATTATACGTTAGCGATTTCGGGAAGAATAATTAAAATGAAAACAGTCAAACGGAAAATTGCTGAATATATGTTTAAACGGCTAAAGAATATTGATTGCTCCAAAGAAGATGATGTTAAAAAGCAAATAGAGCAGACTATTGAATCCGTTTTAAAAGACTTAATGAATCAAAATGGTTCAAAAGAGTTATCCAAATATTGCGAAAAGTTGTTGAAAAATCTAACCAAAGAAAAATAATGCATTTTTCTCTAAAAAGTTGTTTTATAAATCTAAATTAAGTGCTATAAAAGGAATAGACAACGAAAAGGTTTTCAATGAAGTCTTTAACAGAGTCTTAGATAAAACAAACTTTGATAAGACTGAAAAAGATTTTGAGGAGGATAATTAAAATGACAATAAAAATAAAAGGTGATTTAATTAAAAAGAGTGAGCAGTTCAGGGCATCTCCTTATAAATGTCAAGCGGGAGTATGGACTATCGGGTATGGAACTACTATATACCCATCCGGCGTTCACGTTAAAGAGACAGACGAACCTATCACAGAGGAAGTCGCTTTAGAATATCTTAATGATTATATTAATAAAGAGGTAAAACCTGCGATTGAAAAATTACCAAATGCGGATAAATTAAAACAGCCTAAGATAGAGGCGCTTGCTTCCCTTATTTATAATATCGGGCCTAAAGCGTTTAATAAATCAACCTTAAGAACCGCTATTATTAATAATGATAAAAAATTAATCTTTAAGAATTGGGACTGGATTAGTGCTAACGGCAAAACCTCTGACGGACTGATTAACAGGCGCTTAGAAGAGTTGACAATGTGGTTTTCTGTTAAATAAAAGTTGAATTTTTCAAAAATTTTTGTATTTTAAAAACTAAAACCAACTATTGAAAGAATTACCATGGATTTAGATACATCAAAATTTGCCGTTAAATACAGACCATCTTCACTTGACACATTTTTCGGTCAAAAAGATATAGTAGCTAAAATTAAAGTAGCTTTACAAAATAACGATTTGCCAAGCGTTCTTCTTATTACAGGACAGACAGGCGCAGGAAAGACTACATTGGCAAGACTTATCGCCAAAGCAATTAATAATGTAGAGACAATCAGTCAGCTCTCTGATATTCACGAAATTAATATCGGCGCTAATAATACGGTTGAATGCGTTGAAGCGTTAGTTCAACAGTTTAATTATAGACCACGTTCGTCTAATCATAAAGCAATTTATATACTAGATGAAGTACATACCTTAACTAAGGCATCTGCCAGTTCGTTGTTAAAAGTGTTTGAAGAGCCAAACAAGTTTAATATGTTTATTCTCTGCACCAACGAACCTGATAAAATGTTAAAGACATTAAAAGACCGGTGCCATTATATTAGTCTCAATTCTTATTCTATTGATGACATTAAAAAGCTTCTGCAATATGTGGCCGAGAAAGAGTCTTTTGCTGATAAAATAAACGACAAGATTTTAGAGACCATTGCAATACAGTCAAATTGCTCCCCAAGAGAATCGTTGAATTTATTGCAGGATGTTTATTTTCAGATACAGACGGGAAAAGACGTTATTGACGTTAAAACGGAAAATCCTGACAATAACGATATTTACACCCAAGCAAACACTGTCTTAACTTTGATGTATGCCAGAAATTATACTTCTTTGTATAATTACATAAAAGCTGCGCAGGTGGATTGTGATGCCTTATTGATGTTACTGATAAAAGCGAATGAGTGTATGTTAAGTCTGTTATTCAAGCAAGAAACCAAACAGCAATGCGTTACCGGTTTTGTTCCTTCTTCATATCAGGCGTTATTTGATACTTGCATTCATGAGTCTAATTTTAAAACCGGCTCTTCCATTCAGCAAGCTCTTCTTTTGGCAAGACAAAATCTTTTGCAGAACATTAAGGTTGAAGATAGTATTTTAACTTATATGGCAAAACTCTGCATCAGAGTAGGGGAAAATTAGACATGCAAAAAATATTTCAAATTATTAAAAAAGAAAAAGAACGTCAAAATAATGAGATTTGTTTAATAGCTTCTGAGAATTACACTTATAAAGAAGTAATGTGGGCTCAAGGAAGCTGTTTAACAAATAAATATGCAGAAGGTTATCCTAATGCAAGATACTATGGTGGTTGCGAATTTATTGATGAAATAGAACAAATTGCTATTGATGAGGCTAAAAAATTATTTCATTGCAAATATGCTAATGTTCAGCCTCATTCCGGTTCTCAGGCGAATCAAGCTGTTTATCTTGCTTTCTGCAAACCAGGTGATAATATTCTCGGCATGAATTTGGATGCCGGCGGTCATCTTACACACGGAGCTAAAGTTTCTGCTTCCGGTAAATTGTATAATGCTTTTGGTTATGGATTGTCAGATGATGGCACAATTAATCTTAAAGAGATTGAAGAAAAGCTTTCAACAATTCGTCCGAGAGTTTTGATTGTTGGAGCTTCTGCTTATCCCAGAAAAATTGATTTTAAAGCAATTAAAAAAATCGTTGACAATCATAATAAAGAGATTAGAAAACATAATAAGAAAGTAAAATCAGAAGGCGATATAATTCCCGAAACAATCTTTATGGTTGATATGGCACATATCGCAGGATTAGTTGCCGCTAAGCTCCATGAGTCTCCTGTTAAATATGCAGATGTTGTTACTTCAACTACACATAAGACATTAAGAGGACCACGTGGCGGTTTAATCCTTACTAACAATGAAGAGTATGCTAAGCTAATCAATAAAGCGGTATTTCCAGGCGTTCAAGGTGGACCTCTTGAACATATAATTGCAGCTAAGGCAATTTGTTTTCATAAAGCAAGAAGCAAAAAGTTTAAAGATTATTCAAAACAGATTCTTCTTAATGTCAAAGCAATGGAAAAAGTGTTTAATACTTATAACATTCCAATGATAACAGGAGGTAGTGATAATCATTTGATATTGTTAGATTTTAGAGGATTAAGCATTACCGGAAAGCAAATCGAAACAGAACTTGAAAAGAATGGAATTATAGTTAATAAGAACGCTGTTGTTAATGATAAACGAAACAGGATTGAGACTTCTGGTGTTCGTTTGGGGACAGCTTGCATAACGGCGAGAGGCATGAAAGAAACAGAGGCTACTCAAATTGCAAAAAGAATTTGTGAAGTCATCAATGAAATTGTATCTAACAAAGAGGACAAATTTGAGTTCGACAAATGGCAAGCTGAATTAAAAAGATTAACAGGTCAGTTTCCTTTGGGGTTCTAAAATGGCTAAAACAGTTTATGATGAATCGTCTATTGAGGTATTAGAAGGTCTTGAGTGCGTTCGTAAAAAACCTGCAATGTATATTGGAGATTTAACGAATGGCAACGGCATCTTTCATATTCTTAAGGAAGTTCTTGATAATGCTCTTGACGAAGCGATGAATGGTTATTCTGATATTGTCGGATGCAGAATAACAAATGACTATATCGAAGTATATGATACTGGCAGAGGCATTCCGGTAGGAAAGCTAAAAGATTCTAATAAATCGGCATTGGAAGTAATAATGACAAAACTTCATGCCGGTGGTAAAATTTCACAGAACTCTAATGCGTATAAACAGAGCGTTGGAACACACGGTGTCGGCGTATCTTGTACCAATGCTTTATCCGAATGGTTTAAAGTTTTTACTTTTAGAGATAAAAAGTGGTATTCGCAATCTTATTCAAAAGGAGTACCGACAAGTGAAGTTATTAAAGAACAGCCTGGTGATTCTTATAAAAAAGGAACTGTCATTAGATTTAAACCGGATAAGACAATTTTAAAAGGTGAATTAAACGTTAAGATTGTTGAAGATTGGATGGAGACTTCATCTTTTCTTAATTCAGGCATTATTTTCAGATTCGACACAAGTGATGGTTATACTGTTGATTATAAAAGCAACGGCTTAGTCGATTATATTAATAAAATCACTAATTCAATACAAGACGGCAGCTTTGAAGCAATCCGTGAGCCGTTTGTCATTAAAACAGATAATGTTGATTTAATATTACAATGGTTTGAAACTGATAAATCCGATTTTAAAAGTTGGTGTAACTCTTCACTTACGATTGAGGGAGGCACACATCTTAACGCAGTTTATCAGATGATTACCAGAGAGTTTTCCGAGTATGCAAAGAAAAAAGACTTTAAGCCGGAGGATTTGAGAGCGGGGTTATTTGGTGCCTTGAACATTAAAATTCCGTCACCGCAATTTGACTCACAGACTAAGGAGAAATTAATATCGCCGGAAGCGACAAACATTATAAATAATCAAGTAACTGAATCTTTTAAAAAGTATTTAAAGAATAAATCTTTTGTTAAGAGAATATTATCAAGGGCCGCAGAATTACGCACAATCTATAACAAATTCAACCAAGAAAAGAAAGCTCTTTCAAAATTAAAAACAAGGGGGAAGTTAAATTTGCCTCCGGCAGCTAAGTTTGCTATATCTAATACCAAAGAAGCAAGCGAAAGAGAACTTTATATTGTGGAGGGATTATCGGCAGGTGGTACGGCGAAATCGGCCAGAAACCCTGCTTTTCAAGAGATTCTTATGCTTAAAGGTAAGATTCTTAATACCGAAAGAAAGAATATGAGTACGGCCTTTGAAAGCGATGATGTTCTTAATATTCTTAAAGCGGTCGGTTTCGACCCTGATTCTAAAGAACATTGTTTAAGAGTCGGAAAGATTATCATTTTAACGGATGCTGATGTTGACGGGTGCTTAGACGGGGACACTCATGTTTTAACGATTGACCATAAAAACCCGACAATAAGAGAATTAGCTGAAGAATGGTCAAAAGCTAAAAAGCCGGAACCGTTTTATGTTTACGCTACTACTCCGGACGGACATATAGAAGTAACGGAAGCGATTAATCCAAGAAAGACCAGAACTGTTGACGAGTATATTGAGCTGGAATTTTCAGACGGCGAGAAGATTAAATGCACGACCGACCATAAATGGCTATTATACAGACCTTATAAATATGACCCTAAAGTTATATGGGAGGGTGAGTACGGTTATAAACTGGCAAAAGATTTATCACATATTGATATTATTGCTGGCGTGTCTGTTTTAGAAAAATGCCCTTTTAGTAAGTTTCTTAAAAACAAAAGAGTTATTAAAGAAACAAAAGACGTTTATTGTTTAACCGTTCCAAAGTATCATAATTTTATGGTGAGCGATGCTAGTAATAACCCGTTTGGTATTTGTAGCTCTAACTCGCATATCTCTACTCTGTTATTGACGCTATTCCAGAATTTATATCCGGAGGTGTTAGAGAAAAACATGGTATATGTAGTGGATGCTCCGTTGTTTATCGGTAAAACAAAGACTTCTGAAATTTATGCAGAGTCTTTAGACGAATTAAAAACACTAGCCGAGAAAGCAGGTAAAAAACTTGAAACCGTAACAAGAGCTAAGGGGTGGGGAGAGATTAATGCTCCCTTATTAAGAAAATTAGCGTTTGACAAATCGACCAGAAAGATTAAACTAATAACACCGTCTGTTGGCGAGAATCTGAAAATCTTTAAACAGATTGTTGGTGATGATGTTACTTTGAGAAAAAAGATTTTGAGTGAGATTTAGGAAAATGATTAAAGAAAAAATCGGAAATTGCTTTTTATTTAATGGCGATTGTTTTGAGGTTCTTAAATCCCTGAAGGATAAATGCGTGGATTTGATTCATACCGACCCTCCTTATATTATTCATTCAGATGGTGATATGGGGAAAATGATGGAAAAGAAAGCCAGAAACTCTTATGATAAGTTAATTAAAGCGGATATTTCAGATGGGTTTGACTTCAATGCTATATTACCGGAATTTATGAGAATATGCAAAACCATTAACTTTCAGATATGGTGTTCAAAGAAACAGTTTATCGAGTATCTTTTATTAGCAAAAAATAATAAATGGAATTGGCAGGATGTCTGTTTATATCGAAACAATGCTTTACCGAATGTTCGTGGAAAATACCAAGACAAAGACTATTGTGTACATCTTTGGAAAGGTCGAACCCTGACAGGAACTTATCATCAAAAAAGAACCGATTATCATTACACTATGGGGGGAGGAGGAAAGGAATGGAATCATCCCGCGCTAAAACCGCTTGAGCCTATCTTAAATATGATTCCGATTGGTAGTGATGAACATAACATTGTTTTAGACCCTTTTATGGGCTCAGGAACAACAGGAGTAGCATGTGTTAAAACAAACAGAGTGTTTATCGGAATTGAGAAAGATGAGAATTATTTTAAAATGGCTTGTGAAAGAATTAAAAAAGAGCTAGAATCTTTAAAAAGCGATACAAATATTAATATTAAAAATGAAACTTAAAAACGACAAATACTATACACCAAGCGATTTAGCATTAAAATTAATAAAACTCACTTTCAAAGTTTTAAAAGAATCAGGAGTTGACGGATTAACAGATATAAATCTCTTAGAGATAACATCGAGGGAATAAGATGAAGTTTAAACTGATAAATGATGATTGCTTGAAAGTAATGCCGACTTTGCCAGATAAATCTGTTGATATGATTTGTTGTGATTTACCGTATGGTACAACTGCTTGTAAATGGGATTCTATAATTCCTTTTGATAAATTATGGGAACAATATAATAGAATAATAAAAGACGAAGGAACAATAACGTTGTTTGGAAGTGAGCCTTTTGCTTCATACTTAAGAACTTCCAATGTGAAAGATTATAGATACGATTACATCTGGATTAAAAACAACTGTAGTAATTTCCAACTAGCAAATACAAATCCTTTAAAATACCACGAAACAATTAGTGTCTTTTATAAAGATATTATTCATTTAGAATTTTCTAATATCATAACGGAAAACCTTAAAAAGAATGGTTTAAAACAAGATGACTTATCTAAAATTATATTAAGTAAGAACGGAAACAAAACCGGCTGGTTATCAAATAAAATAAAAGGCACGCAAATACCTACGGCTGAACAGTGGAATAAAATCTGTGATTTCTTTAATATAAAAAACGACTATGACGATATTATAGCTTCTTTGAAAAAACATACTTATAATTTAGAATTAAAAGATACTTATAACAAACGAAGTAATAAAAACGAACAAGGTTCTTTAGGTCATTTTAAAGTAAAAACAGACGAATTTATTCAAACTAAAACAGGTTTTGAAAAATCAATATTATATTTTGACCGTGTTGTAAAACCTTTACATCCAACACAAAAACCTGTTGCTTTATTAGAACATTTAATTAAAGTTTACACAAATAAAAATGACACTGTTTTAGATAACTGCATGGGTTCTGGAACAACAGGTGTAGTGTGTAAACGCCTTAACAGAAACTTTATCGGAATTGAACTAGATACGAAATACTTTGAGATAGCTAAGGAAAGAATAAAGGAAGATAATGAAATTTAAGCTAATAAATGCTAATTGTATTGAA
>Ga0310690_10000843_pt1 | contig 60607 bp, 93 predicted proteins | sample AusTroGonzalo_MG_2_FD_207661 | JGI IMG/M metagenome (GOLD analysis project Ga0310690, IMG submission 207661) | Bovine rumen microbial communities from tropical cattle in Woodstock, Queensland, Australia - Gonzalo_04 (v2) (version 2) | ecosystem: Host-associated > Mammals > Digestive system >... | reverse complement strand
ATGTACTTCTGTTTTAGTGTCTTTATAGTTAGCATGTATTATTTGAATGTACTCTTTTGCTTCAACATTTTCAATAATATCTGCGTTATAATTGAAAAATGCTTTTTCACATTTAATATGTTGACCTTTATAAGGTAATACTCTAACATATTTTTGCAATCTTTTTATTTGTTTAAGATCACCAGTTTTATAAAATATTGTTATATCATAATCTTGATACTTTTTAGCCATATAGTAGAAGAAACTTTCAACTCCACCTATGACATTCAAATTTGAAAAATAAAATATATTTTTACTTATCATTCTGTGTACTCCTCTTTATTAAAGAATTAGGTGTATCATTGTAATAATAAAGAATATCTTTAATACTAGAATGAGTACCCTTTCTAACTCTTATATTAAAATCATAATCTTCACCAACGATAATTTCAGGATTAAATCTTTCGTTACCTATAAGTTCTCTCTTATAAACACAATTCCATACACAACAATTCCAGAATGGTGGTTCATCTTCAATTACTATCTTATATTTAGGTGATGCCCAACCATAATAGAAATAATCCCAACCTTCTTCTATTTTTTTCAATAATTTTTCAATATAATCAAATGTTACACAATCATCTGCATCGATAAAGGCAATATATTCCCCTTGTGCATTTTCGATACCGACATTTCGAGGAACACTTGCACCTCCACTATTGTGTTCCAAATGTATCACTTTTGCATTAAATGAATCAAGTTCTACTTCATTACAACCGTCATCGACGACTATCCATTCGACTTTGTCGTTTAATTGTGTCGATAAAACATAATTAAGTTTTCTTATATATTCTAGAGCATTATAGTAAGGGGTAACAATGCTTAATTTCATCTGCTAATCCCTCACTTTCTAAAAATTCAAGACACTCTTTTGCTAATTTCCCACGAGTAATACCCCAACCTATACTTAAATCTTGGTGACGATACCCTATATCAATAATAAAGTCTTGATTATTAATATAATGGATATAAGGACTATTAATAACGGTTGTTTCCCACTCTTGCGGTGTTTTGTCTTCTTGTAATCTTTCAATTAACAGCTTTCTATTATATATTGTTGGCTGACAACTATTAAGATAAATTTGATTATTTTTTTGTATGTCCCATCCATCTAATCTCAAAGCTGGTTCACGATAATTTATTTCAAAATTATAACAGAATGTTTTATCATCAATTTTTATATTATTGATTCTTTCTTCATCGACGGGTTTTCGTATGAAAAAATCATCTAACATAACAAGTACTTCGTTATCTGGTATGACTTCTAATGCTTTTCTGAATCTCGTTGACCATATAGGACTATTTACGTTTATCGTTTGAGCATAAGGACAAATCTTTGTTTCTGTTACTAAATATACTTTTGGATGATTAGGATAATATTTATCAAGTAATGTGAAAAATGGTTTCCAACAAGGTTCGTACTTATCACACGATAATATAAGAATTTTCATTATAACTCACCTCTTGCCCATTTTGCAGAAGTACTATCATATCTAGGAAAATTGTAATGAACAACAATTAAGTTTGTATATTTTTCTGTATGTTCGATAGTACTTATTAAAGCATTGAATTTAACATCTTCATATTTTCTAACCGTAGGATATTCAAACTTTCTTGCAAACTCTGTTTTTATGAATTTAACTGCACCAGGATAAATTCCTTTAGTGGTAGGGGTTAAATGCAATACCACCCCATCATTTTGTTCTAAATCATAATAAACAATATCAGATCCATCAAGCATTTCGTATGCTTTTAAAAAGTTTTCTCTTACAATGTAATCGTCGCTATCTAACATCATAATGTATTCACCTTTTGCTTGTTCAATAGCTTCTTTTCTTGAGTATCCAATACCCATATTTTCTTTATGGTCTATCAAAGTAACATTATATTCTTGTGCAATTTCTTTTGTTCTATCAGTTGAACCATCATTAATGACGATTATTTCTATTTGTTCCGACTTCGGTATACTATCTAATGCTGTTCTTATGTATTCTTCGGAATTATACGATGGCATTATAATACTTAATTTAATCATTATATCATTCCTAACTTTTTACTTTCGTCAATCATTTCTTGTAATTCTTCATCAGATAACTCTTTTGCAGTTTCACTTGTGAATGGTATATTATACATATTATTATTAGATATGTTTTTATTTACTCTATAATATTTACCTTCTTCAAATGTTGAATGGTTTAATTCGTTAACAGTTAACAAGGCTTCGTCTGTCTTTTCTTCACAACGTTCTTTTATATATGTGATATTATCACTAAATGATTTTGCTAATTTTTCAATATTACATTGTTTATTATCATAAACGAACAAATCACCATTGTTACCATTTAATAAAGCATACCATACTAAATCTACAGCTTGTGTTATTGTCATAAAGAATCTTCTATGACTTTCACCTTTTTCATTTGTTGTAACTGTTAATGATTTTCCTTGTTTTGCTAGGTTAGAAAATATATGTCCTACACTACCATTACTAAATAAAACATTTCCGTATTTTGTTCTTATTATCTCTGTATTTTTATTATTTACGCATTGGCAATAAAGTTCGACAAATAATTTTGAACATCCATACAAGGTAGATGGATTTGTTGCCTTATCTGTTGATAAGAATACTAATTTCTGAACATTTCTTTCTATACTTGCATTTATAACATTTATACACCCATCAATATTTGTTTTCTTACATTCATCAGGATTTGCTTCACACTTGTCAATATGTTTCATAGCACTTGCTAATATAACAAGATCAACATTTTCAAGAACATTATAAACCGCTTCGTAATCCCTAATATCTCCAATAACATATTTAACTCTATCATCATTTATCTTCTGCTTATGTTCAAATTGTAATTTTTCATTTCGACTGAAAATCACAATATCCCAACTTGTTTCTTTTAATAAATGTTTTGTCATCGCTGTTCCAAAACTACCACTACCACCAAAAATACATATTCTCATTTAATTATTCTCCTTTTTCATTTTCAATTTCTTTTTCGACACACATTTCTTTATTGACATTTATCACAGATACTTTACCAGATTCTACTTTTAAAGTAATATTTATTTCTCGTATGTGTTTGTCAAAATCACATAATAGATCATCTGCTCTATTTTTTATATCATCACAACAATCGCATATAGCTTGTTTGTAATCTTCTTTCGTATATCCTTTTACAAAACTAAACATTTTCATATTTCCTCCTACTTATTTCTAAATAACAATGCAGTATAAAGCAACATAGCACCTAACCATTGTAACGATGTTGCCCAATTACCTTTTGTTATGATATTTACTATCAAACTTCCCAATGCACCTATTACCATTAAGGCTGGGAATATTATTTTTAATATAGCTACTAATTCCATTATTTACCTTCTTTCATTTAACATTTTTCTTATCGGTAATATCTATTTTATTACCATCCACATATTTGAATACTTTATATTCAATATCGTAGCTTTTTAATAATATTTCAATAGCTCTATTAGTAAAATAGAACTTAAATTTTTTACCATCTGCTAATTTTACTTCGTAATTAAATGTATCTTTCATTCTTTACCTCCATTCATTTTGTTAATAACATCTATTATTTCATTGATTTTGTCTATGACACTCATAGTATCAATATGTGATACTTCTATTTTTTCATCTAAATTATCTATACCCTTTAATGATGTTGGAATTAATTTTTCTATTTTATTATCTTCTTCTGGGTGTGCTAATCTATCATATTCTGTTTTCGTAAACCAACTACCACATACTTCTATATTTCTAGGTTCTTCTTCTATTATTTCTACTTCATCTTCAAGATTACTTGTATCGGCACATAAATAATAAAAAGTACCATTCACTTCTGCTCTATATCCTTCTACTTCTTTCCATTCAGCATCAAAATATGAATCGCCTTCACCTACTACGTATCTTTCATAATTAAAAATTTTATCTTTATACTTTATTTTTTTAATTGGTTTTTCTCCAGTATGTATTTTGTATAACAAATCAATTATTTTAATTGTTTTCATTATCTCACCTCATATTCCATTTGTTCATACATCTCCATAGTATTTATAACCATCTTTATATTCTTTAAAAGGCGTTGTTGCTTTTATATGTATTATTTTTGTTTTGTCTTCTTCTAACCAACAATAACTATATAAGCCGTCAATATGGTCAAATATTACTACTATGTCTTTTATATTTTCAATATTATCATCAAAATATAATTTAATATTTTGATATTCTGGTAGCTCATATAGTTTTTTCATTTTTCATTCACCTTTCCGTTTACTTTGTTTAAATATTCTTTTAATCTTATAATTTCGTTCAATCTAATGTTAATATTATCAATAGTTGGAAAATAACTACAATATACATCTTCTATTAATGTTTCAATTTCTATAATGCTTTTAGATTTTTTATTTTGCATTTTAAATCTTTGAATTTCAAAGGCATAATCTTTTTCTAATTCAATTTGTCTTTCGTTTAAATACTTTTCTATTTCATTCATTCTTTACCTTCTTTCAATTTTTTTAATTTATCTAATACCATAGAATAACTTGAAATATATTTTTCATAATATTCTTTTTCTTGACCGTATGGTGGAACTTTTACTTTTTTTGAAATGTTTTTTATTCTAATTATTTCATCATTGAGCCATTTCCCCAACTCATCAATTATATTATTCAAACGAGATATTTCTTCGTCCTTTTCTTTTAAAGCATTGGTTACATCAAAAGGACTTTTTCTCGTTCCAAATTCTATTATTTCATATTTTCCTGTATTCAAAAATAAATCTAAATCACTTAACATTTTTAAATCATTATCACTAATAAATTCTTTTGCAAATGGTGTGTAATTAATAAAATATATTACTTTTTCAAATAAATTTTTATATTCATTACCTAATCTTTTACATTCAACTTTTTCTTCTATCATTTTTCATCACTTCCTTGTAAGATGTTTAATAAATCTTGTTCTCTTTCTCCGTAATGTTCTATATTTATCCAACCCTCTAAATGTTTATCACTATTTATATATTCTATTGCTTTATCTATTCTATCTTGCTTTTTATCATTTCTGTCTGTCATAAAATCTATTTTTTTTTGTAAATTAGTTATGTAATCTAATAATAATTTTGTTTCTTCTTGTTCTAGTTCAATGTATGCTTGTCCACTGCAATCAAACTCATCATAATTATTTTCATTTTTTAAATATTCTAATATTTCTTTTATGTCATTATTCATTTACTCATCACCTACTTTTACACACAATTCTTTTCTTATAGGTATTGTCTTATTATCGTCGTCTATTATGATATAACAACCACTTTCTTTATTATCCAAAATAACTTCATACTCTTTTCCATTAGTAACTGCTGGTATTGCACCCATTGCTAGTGCTAATGGTATTGTTGTTCTTCCTATATATTTTATCTTTAACATATCTATTTAATCTCCTTTTCCAATTTTTTACATTCTCTTTTTAATTTATTAAGATAATTCTTATATCTCCCATAAGTGTATTTTTTAGTACATAAATTGTATTCTTTTTTAATTTCTGCAACTCTTTTACTTCCTAATAATAATTTTGCATATTCTTCCCAAGACATAATCTAATTCACTTCACTTTCTAAAATTATTATTGTTCTGCTTCCACCATCTTTATATGTTATATATCCAGATTCTCTCAATTTTCTTAAATATTTAGTTACATCTCCAGCACTTTTTATCCCAACAATTTTAGCTATTTCTCTATAAGTAGGTGCATAACCATTTTCTTTAATAAAATTTTTTATTACATTAAATACTTTTTCTTGTTTTTCATAATTCCTTTTCATTTTAATTTTCCTCCATAATTTCTTTTTTTATTTCTATAAGAACTTCAAAACAAGTTCTTTCTTCTAAATCCCATCTATCTATCATATCTAATTGAAACATTACTTCTTCAATCCATTTCAATGCTTCTGGCTTATACATATCTTTTATTTTATTATAATATTCTTTTTTTATCTCGTTTCTTCGTTCTGTTGTCATTTTAACCTCTACAAAATTTCGATTCCTTCTGTAACAATATAAGATATGTCTTGACCTTGATATTGTTCTAAAATAGGAAACTTCTTTAAATCACTTTTAGGTATTTGATTATCAAAAGTTCTTAACTCTCTTGCATAACTAACATCTGTATTTCTAACTTCCAATTTTATTTTGTTTTCTATATAAGCATTTATTTCATCATCTATATTTAAAACTTCATAATGATAATTATAATCAATTAAATTTCTAGCCATTTCAATAATTAAATCACTATCTTCTTCTATTATTGTTTTTGCAATATTATCTTTATTTCTTTTATAATTTATTAATTCTTTTCTTCTTTTATCATCATCTTTATAATATAAATAACTTAAATTTTCATTGTGCATTAAGTTATAATTTAATAAATCATAAAGACGTAAAATATGATGGTGTTGTTTAGGATCAAATCCCCATTTTTCAAATTCAACCTTTTTGCTAGGATATTCATGAGTAAGTGCCTTTCTCTTTTCATACATAGCACCTAATACACTTTTTTTATTCACTTTAAATTGTTTAAAAAGTTCTTTGATATATTTATCTCCAATAGAATACTCGGTTTGTATTGCTTCAATATAACTAAAATTACCTTTTTTAATAACATCATAAAATGTTAATAAATCTTTCACATCAATATTTCCTTTTTCACATTCGATAGTTGTACTCGTGACTTTTCTAAAGATAATATCGTGTAATGAAGGTAATATAATTGCTTTTGCATCAATATCACTTTCTTCATCATCTAAATTATAATTTTGACTTCCATATAAACCTACATAGATGACATTGTAACCTTTTTCTTCTAGTATCTTTTTATAGTTAGATAGCTCTTTAAATATTTCTTGTTTTTGCATTTTATTCACCTGCCTTAAAATTGTATATAGGTTTAATTATCTTCTCAACTTCAATAGTATCTTTAATATGTTCTAAAATTTCTTGCATTGGTTTATATACCATTGGTGCTTCATCTATTGTATCTTCATTAACAGAAGTCGTATATATGCCATTCATTGAATCTTTAAAATCTTGAATATTTAATGTTTGTCTTGCAATATTTCTCGACATTGTTCTTCCAGCTCCGTGTGGTGCAGAATAATTCCAATCTTCATTACCTTTCCCCACACCTATGATACAACCATCTCTCATATTCATAGGTATAATAACTCTTTCACCTTTTCTAGCTGATATTGATCCTTTACGGATAATATTATCATCAAAATTTATATAATTATGAGTGCAATGGAAAGACTTTATTTCTTTAATACTCATATTTTTCAATATATTAGCTGCAATCATATTTCTATTAAAAATTGCAAAATTTTGACATATTTTCATGTCATGAAGATAGTCTTTTCTATCTTTTCCCTCTAAATAACATAAATCTTTTGGCAATTTTGTTTTTCCTTCATATTTTTTATGTATTTCAATTAATGTTTGTTGTATCTCTTTTTCTCTGCATTGCTCTTTATATTCTTTTATCATATTGTTTATATCTTCTTGCATTTCTTTTTTATAAGAGCAATATTCTATTGCTTTATTTTGATATATTTCAGCAACTTGTTTTCCTAGATTTCTTGAACCTGTATGTATAACTAAATATTTATTATTTTCATCATCAACATCTATTTCTATAAAATGATTACCACCACCGAGTGTACCTAAAGATTTACCTAGCCAATTATCTTTATTCTTTAATTCATTGCAGCAATATAATTCTGTTAAATCATAATCACATATTGCATTTTCGTGAACATTCATACCGCTAGGTACATATTCTCTTATCACTTTATCTAATTTTTCTAAATCAATATCAATATTACCTAGTTCTATACAAAGCATACCACAACCAATATCGACACCTACTAGATTTGGTACTACTTTATCACCTAAATTTGCTGTGAATCCAATAACACAACCCGCACCTGCGTGAACATCAGGCATTATCCTTACCTTGCAATCTTTAAATGCTTCTTGTTGTAGCAATAAATCAATCTGATCTTTAGCAGATTGTTCTATGTTATTTGTAAATATTTTTAAATCTTTCATTTCTAGTCCACCTCACTTTTAAATAAATCTTCTATCTTTTGCCATTCTTCTTTTGTAATGATTCCACGATCATATTTTTCTTGTAAGTTATAATAACATTGTTTTAAATATCTATCATTGTGTTCTTTATAATGATGACCAGTTTTAAAATGATTTGGATTACAAAAGTCTTTTATTTCATAATAATATTTATATTGATATTTTATTTTTCTTCTGTCCATTTCATGCAATACTTTATCAACATAATTCATAAATAGTTCTTTATCATCCATAACATAACTAACTAACCTATGTTTTAATGTTCCTTTTTCCCATTGTCTTTTAATTGCTATACATTCTCTCCATTGACTCACCAACATGTCTTTTGGTAAGACTGGAATCAATTTATAATGCCATAATCTCATCTTTCCCATTCCTTTCTCTATTAACCTAATAATACTATATGTGTATTTATTTGTCAATAACATTTTTAAAAAAAGTTGAAAATTATCTCAACTTTTGAAATTTAAGACTTCTCTTCGGTGCTATTCGTCTTATCATAAATTCTGTTATTGTTTCTAAATTAATCATTATTTGAAACCATACGTCCATTTCTTCTTTATTTTCATTATCGTCTTTAGACATGTTAAACACATATTCTGGTTTATCAAAATAATCGGTCAAAAAATAATTCCTTATTAATCGTTGAACATAATCAAATGTTTTTGAATGTTTCAAAGCATATCTTACTTTTTCAATTAACTCGTCTGTGATTATATTTTTTATAATAAACTTTTCTTGTTCTTTATCGTAATAAAAAACATTCCACACCACTTTGTCACAACCTTTCTAAAATATTATTAATGGTAGGGGTGTCTTTTTGTGGGGTATCCATTATTCTTTCTTCTGCTATTTTAAAATATTTTTCGTCTATTTCAATACCTATGAAATCCCTATCTAAGTTTTTACAAGCAACTCCTGTACTACCTGCACCCATAAATGGATCTAGGACTTTGTCCCCCCCCCCCAGTTGAGTTCTTAATTAAAATTTCCATAAGTTCTACTGGTTTTTCTGTAGGGTGTTTTTTATTACCTATAATGTTATTTATTTGTAATATATTTTTAGTTCCCATCTCATTTATATTTTTCGCTTTCCCTTTTCGTAGCATTAAAATCATTTCATAAGAATTTAGATAATATTTATTTGGTGTCGAATTGTTTTTAGCCCATATAAGTATTTGTTGAAATTTAAAACCTACTTTTTCAGCTTTTGTTTGAAGCTCTGCAAGATTTCTAGGATTTATCATAATGTAACAATGCGTATTTTGTTTCAAAACACGATACACTTCTGGTAACCAATCTTCAAATTTAATATCATTATGTTTGAATAATTTACCATTTTTGGTATAAGTAGTTGGATCACTATCATTGAGTATACCACTTAATGACACATGTTTGCTTCCCTTTTTCATCAAATATCCACCTCTTGTTTTTTGTGGAACATACTCACTTCTTTTGTTGAAAATACCACTAGGTTCATCACCTAATTTTTCTATTCTTGTTCCACCACCTACTATATGATAAGGACAATCTGTTACAACACAATCAATACTTTCATCTGGTATTTCTTTTAATGCTACTAAACAATCTTCATTATATAATTTCATTTTACATTCTCCTCATATTGATTTAGTGATAAATTATCACTAACTATTTTTATCGATTCTACATTTTTAAATCCTAATGCACATATATAAGCTAATTCCATATCAAATACACAAGGATTTAATAAATCTGTTTGTAATACAAAATCATTGCTTGTATAACAACGAATATTTCCATTTTTATTTAATGTATAAGAAGGACTTACAAATTCACAATTCGGGTGGTATAAGGAACAGCAACTAATTTCTACTTCTGTTCCAATAGGTATCATATTACTTCCAGCATATCCAAAATTTACGATTTTTAGCCGCTTAGGGAAATGCTTTAGTGTTTCTATTACATTTATACCACCGACACCTGTTTTAATTATCTTATGTCCTTTGAATCTCTTTTTAGCTAATTCATATTCTTCATCTGTTGCCACAACAATTACTTTCTTAAACATATTATAATCCTTTCAATATTTCACTTAATTTATCATTAACAACAACACCAACATCTGGTTGTGTTTTTAATGTTTGAACACAACCCTTTTGAACATTTCCACGATGATATTCCATTCTTGACGATATATCAACACCATCTCCATCTGTAGCTTCTAAATATCCTTTTTTAGTAGCATTTTTAATAAGTAAAAAGTCATTATTACTAGCACTTACTCTAGTTGTTATTGTATTCGATATATCATCATCTTTTATCTTTTTATTATAACCATCTATATATAATACTTCTTTGTTTGGGATTTCATTTGTTTGTAATGTTTCTAATAATGACTTGTTTCCACATGCTTCAGTTGTTCTTAATGCACCACAACAATTATCATTGAAAAATCTTAAACCCTCATCGTATCTAGTTTCACAACAAACAAAGTTATCAGTAGGTCTACTACCAGCAAGAGTTGTAACACTATTTCCAACATCTTGATTATCTCTATTTATATTTTGCAAAAATCTTTCTTTTCTTGGATAATTACCAGTACCATCACTCATAAAACATTTTAACATATTGTCTGATAAATAATATTTTTCATCTACAACATCTTCTAATAAATCTTTCAAAACTTTTTTTCTTTCTGTTTTTTCAGGAAATATTATTTCTTGTGTTGAATTTAAAACACTTATCATAAAACATCTGTTTCTGTTTTGTGGGATAGGTTCTGGATAACCAACTTCTTTAGCATTTAGCATACAATATTTATTGATATACCCTTTACTTTCTAAAAAGGACACCCATTCATCGAAATCTTCTTTATTTTTCTTACTTACTACTTGGGGTACATTCTCCATTAAAAGCATTTGGGGTAAATCTTCATTACACTCTTTTAATATTCTTTCAACTTCCCACAACATACCACTACGAGTGCCACTACCTTTTTTCATTCCTTGTGTTTTACCGGCAAGTGATAAATCTTGACAAGGGAATGAATAAGTCAAAATGTAGTTATACTTCTCTCTCTCTCTATGATTTCTAAGTCATTTGAATGAACTTGTTGAATATTTATTAAATTATTTATAATTTTACAATTATTATAGATATTTCTTAAATCACTTTCTGATTTTCTTTTTATAGATTCCAATTTCATAGGTTCGTTCCAATTACTTGAAATACCTTTTTGATATAAATAATTTACTAAATCATCTTTAGTCATTTGCTCAGTATAATTTTCGTTATTATTCGGAAAGTGTATACTTTTATAAGCATCTATACTATTTATAGCCCATTCACAAGTTCTCCAATGTTCAAAAGGTATTCCTAAATATTTTAAACTAAGCGCTTGTGATCCATAACCAGAAAAGAACTCTATTAATCTAATTGGTTTTTTATCTAAAACAGGATTATCTAATAATACTGATTTGAATATAGCTTCTAAAGTATTAACAACAATCGAATCACCAGCAAGGTGATATTTTGTTGCATTTGATAAATGATTTAATTTTTTACTATCTTCATCTTTAACACCCATAAGTCTAAAACATTCTTTTGGAGTCAATTTTCTTATTCTTAAATTACTTACATTCGTTGCAGTTATAGTACCATGATTTTCCATAACAGTAGGGGATAGTCCATTACTATCCACTATTCTACTTGCATTATGATTGCTAGGACTATAATTTCCTATAACATTTATATCATCTTTCATATTATTCTCCTTAATTAATATCGTACTACTACTTGTAGTACTACCACATTGTGTAGTTATTGTCGGTGATTCTGTTTTTAATTCATATTCATTATATGGATTAAACATTTCTGGTATATATCCATTTTTATTATAAAAATTATCATATTTTTCAGAAACAAAACTCATATCGTTTACAACCACTCCCAAACAATCACATCTTGTATCTAGTGTAGGACATATATTATTTTGCTTTATGTCCTTAAATTCACCTTTCATTCGTGAATTAGTATAACTATGTCTTATAACATCATTTTCTTTTAATATATTATTTCGTAGTAATGTATTACATAAATGTCTTTTTAAATCTTCCATATTCAACCTACAATGTCAACTTAAATTCTTCTTCATATTCTAATATCCTAGCTTGTAATACATCTGAGTAGCTTCCTAGAATATCAATTTGTAATCTTAATAATATTTTTTGCTTCTCTGTTAAAACATCAATGTATTTAATTAATTTATCTGATAACTCGATATATCTACTATTAACAGAAGTCAATTCGTTAAGTAATTCGTCTTTCTCATTCTCCATCTTTTTCACAACACATCTTTAATATTTCTTTACCATATTCAGAACCTATTTTGTTATCGTTCAATAATCCTTCTGTATAAGTGTATATTTTATTAATTGCATTATTAAGACGTTCTACTTCTTCACAATTTAATCTAATTCTTTCTTCTAACGATTTTATTTTTTTATAATTTTCTTCTATTATTGGATCACGCCATCTTGTAAGTACTTCTACTTCATTGTTCTGTTCCATTTTCTTCATTCCTTTCTTCTACTTCTTCAACATTTTCTTGTTCTTGTGTCGCCTCATTAAGTTCTTTTTCTTTTTGAGCTTCTTCATATTTTCTTAATTGCTCTCGAGCTGCTAATTGTTGATATTTGCTTTTCAACTGGTCATATTGTAATTCAACATATTGCAAATCATGTTTTAAAAAGTATACAATATCAACATAATCACGATATAATACATATTTATCACCTAAAATTTCATATATATTATGACCAAATTTTGTTTTATTCTCCATTTGCATATTATCACCTAGCTCATCTTTGTCCAATACCTTTGACGACCAAAATCACCAAAATCTGTATTCGTTTCACTACGTTGCCAATTTTTAAATTTTGCCATAGCATTTGTAATATATCGACTATTAACCTTACTATAATTCTTTCTTAATTTTCCCATAGCTTCTGTGAATATATCTAATGAGCATACTTTATCACCGATTTTCTTTTGTTCTAAATATTCACCAATAACACCTAGTTCTGGATCATCTTCTGTAGCACTATCTCTGTGCAGTTCAACTATATCATTGTATTTTTCAGGAATAGTCAAATATATTTGTCCTTTGTCTAATAAATACTTTGCTTCTCTCCAACAATTTAAAATATAGTCTTTAATCTCTTTTTCTTTTCTAAATATTTCACCTTTTTCAACATTTACAATAATAGGTAAATATCTTCTATTATCATTATCTGTTAAAAATTCGTATGTATTTGTTGTACCTATAAAGATACAATGTCGTGGAATATCTACAAAATTTCTTCCGTATGCTGGTCTGAATGAATCAACTTGTCTTGTTACATACGCTTTCATAGCCTCATTCGTTTGGTGCTTAACCATAGCAAGTAATTCTGGAAATTCACATACCCAACCATATCTCAAAATATCGTATCCGTCTTTACCTTCGATTGTAACAATTTCTCTAAATGAACCACAATCCATATTCAACCAATTTATTATAGAACTCTTACCTGTTCCTTGAGATCCTATCAAAATAGGCATATAATCGAACTTACAACCAGGGTGATATAATCTTGCAATCCCACCATAGAAAATCATTCTCGATACTTGTACCGAATAAGCATCATCTTCACAACCCATATATCGTGTTAAAAAATTATCAAGTCGTGGTACTCCATCCCATTCTTTTTCTTCAATAACACTTTTTATAGGGTGATAACTTAATTCATTAATACAACAATTAAGTGCTGATACACATTTTCGTGGTTCATACACACCATATTCTTTTTCAATTGCATTTAATAACCAAGCATCATCTACATCTGACCAATTCTTAATTGTACCATTTTCTAATCGTCTTTCAAATTTACCACTAAACTCATTATAAAAAATATTGTTTTTTATGGTAGGGGTATTTAAGATAGCTTGAACATAATTATCTATCGTAACTTCAACTCTATCATTTTCTGCAACACTCATATAAAGTAATGCACTACCATCTTGTGATTCTAACTTTTGTACTTTTTCTTGTTTTTCTAGTGCTTTCTTTATTTGTGTTAATACTTTCCTATCTTTTGCGACTAATAATATCTGTCTAATTACTTCTTTTCGTTCTTCACCATTATATTCTTCATATATGCTAGGGATAAATTCTGAATCTAATAATTGATCTTTTGTTAAATTATCAATACTCATTTCGTACATATTACACCTCTTTGAAATATTCTTCTTTTAACGCTTTTATCTCTTTTTCAGAATAACCAATAGCACTCATTACCATATATATTATTTCATTATCAACAGGTTTTTTGCTTCTTAAAATTGCCCCTAAATATGAACAACTTAATGTACTCTTATTTGCAATATAATTTATTCTATGACCTTTCAAAAAATCCTCTTTTTTTGAAACAATAAAATAATATCTTTGTCGTGCAATCATAACACTCCACCTTTCCTTACCTTGTGAAACCATTTTAGCATACACTTTTTCATTTGTCAACTCACACTTTTAATATTTTTAAAAAATAATAATGTACCGAAAGTACAATAAAAAGTATATTTACATTGACACTATTAATTTGTTGTGATATAATAGTAAGAGGTGATTTCTATATGTTAGTTAATTATGGTGCTTCTGTCGATACAATTCGACATGAAATAGATAAAGAAACTCGTGAACAAGAGTTTTATGATAGGTTGAATCAAAAAAATGAATATAGAGCAGGTAGTGTACAACGTAAATTAGAAAAAACAGGTTTTTTTGGACAAGAAAATGTCCAAGAATATCATAATCAAATCGTTACCCACCTCTTCAAAGATAAGAAAAAAACCTCAATGGGTAGGGGTACGTTTTTTGACACACCTGATGAGCTTTCTGAATGGATGTGTGAATATTTTGAGTTATGTTCTAAAACTGCTATAACACCTACAATGTCTGGTTTAGCTTGTTGGTTAAAATGCAGTCCAGAAACTATCCGAAGTCATGCTCATAACCCTAACTCACCATTCTATGAGTTATGCAACAATGCCTTACAATATTGTCATTGTACTCTAGAAACAGGTGCAACAGAAGGAAAACTAAATAGTGTTGCTTATATCTTCCAAGCTAAAAACTATTTCAACATGAGAGATCAACAAGAAATATCTGTAAATACGAATCAACCAGTCGAACAAATCAATAACGAAGATACTTTAAAAGCATTACGAGAACAACAAGAAAGAGAACAACGTGTCAATGCTTTATTAGAAGTCAAAGAAGCAAGTTTTGAAGATATAATTGAAGCAAATCTGTAATTTCAGAATTTGAGAATTTGATCCTCACACGCACGAGAGAGCGGAGTGAGTGAAAGAAAAAAAAAATTAAAGTGAACATTTGTTCGTCGAACATTTGTTCTTTTTTTTTATACCTAAAAATATTATATATCATTTTTGCGTGTTTTTAGCTCATTCTAGAGCTTTTTTGTTTCTCTAGTATATTTTATCAAGATTGATAAAAAAGTTGTTGTATGAAGCTAAAAAGCGGGTAAAATAATATAATTAAGTTATTTTTATTTTAAAATGTTACAAACTAAAAAGATAGAAAGTATTTTTTCTATCTTTTTTGTGTCTTTTAACGTCCTTTAAATGCTCTCATGATTCTATTAATACCCCTAGACATACTAGACAATGCGTCTAAACCGCTTGTCTTCGATTGCTTCGCTTTCGTTGGTGGTAAAATAAAGTTGGTTGTAAAAGCTATATTTTGTGTTGTGTTTTCTTCTTCTTTTTCGATTGTGTTTTTCTTTAGTTCTTCATCTGTGCATGGCTTGAATGCTTGAAACCTCACAAGCTCACTTGATCCATTTTGCAAAATGTAACCGTCACCATCTCCGTTTAATAGCTCCGCTCCTGTTTGATTGATAACAGTCTTGCTATCATAAACGCTTGAAACCTTAAAGCAAATTCTTGTAGTATAATTGACCTTTAAAGTACCCGCAAGAACGTTGCTGTCTGGTCGTTGTGTTGCACTTATAACATAAACCCCCGCAGCTCTTCCAAGTTGTAACAATCGTTGCAACTTATCCTGGATTGTCGCCTTATCTAATAGCATAAGCTCCGCAAGTTCGTCGATTATAACGAATGTATAACGGTCTTTTTTTCCGTCTGTTTGTTTTTCGTTGTATGATTCAATATTCAAACATTTATTATCTTTGTATTTTTTATATCTTTTAATCATTAAATCAATTGCATTGTCTAGAATATCAATTGCACTTTTCAAGTCGTTCGCAACGTGTGCAATATTTTGCTCTAAATTCTCATACTTTGAAAACTCGACAATTTTTAAATCGATAAACATGAATTGAACATCATTTTTATAATACTTTAACAAATCATTTATAACATTATTTAAGAAAACGGACTTTCCTGATCCAGTAGCTCCACCGATTAACCAGTGTGGATTCTTTGAAAAGTTGACAAGAACGCTATCATGTAAGGTTGTGCGTCCTAAGTCTAGAATGATCCCGTCTGTTTGGTTGTTTGTTTTTTCCCTGGTGTTTATAATGATTGTAATATCTTTTGCAACTTTTAATATCGCCGACATTCCCAGGATATAGGAAAGTTCTTTTTCCATTGTTTTATTAAATTTTTTATATTGTGTTATATCGTCAAGTTGTATTTTAAAAGTGATAAAATTATCACTTTTTATTGTTTCGCAAACTTCGGCGTTGATCTTTTTAATTATAAAATATTTGTTGATTGTTTGCACTTTGTCCATATAAAACACCTCCTAATAGTTGTTATAATCAAAATTAATAACTAGATCTGTTTCAAAATCGCACCAATCTGCACAAGTTAAAACGGTATTGACAAAAAGAGTTAATTTTTCGGCTTCTGTCATTGTCTTGTATTGTTTCTTTTGCCCTTGTCCCGCTTCATCGTTTGTGTATCTTGTCAAAATATCATCGACAACAGCAACTAATTTTTTTATATTATCATTTTGTTGTTTTTCTTCTTTTTTGACATCTTCTAAACGTTCGATAACATAATTAATGTTAACTCTATTTTCTAAGCCTTTTTTAATATTGATTTTTTGATTGTGTTTTAATTCTTCAATAAATTCTTTCATACTTTTACACCTTCCTTTTATTTATCAATAATAATTGTTGTGTTCTCGTTCTTGTGATAAATTTCTTGTACTTTATAACCAAGATTTCTAAAAAATTGAATATAACTATTCAAGCCAACACCGTGTTGAAAATATCCGTTTTCTGCTGCATAAAACTTATAATGCTTTTCTGGATTGTTCTTGATTTTTTTATCATAATTTTTGACAAGTGCGATTTTTAATAACTTACTTGCAATTTCTCCAAAACTTGTTGAAGGTTTATCATACCCACAGCCGCCAGTGTAACCCGTTTCAAAATAATTATAAGATCCATCCTTGTATGTAACATTTGCCACCGCTTTTGTCTGATATGCACCCATTGAACGGCGACCGCTTGACCATTCAACATCAATTATCGCGTGTTTAATATCAATTAAATTTTTAATGTCGTTATATTTTGCAATCGCTTTTTCTGTTTCTTCTTGTAGCTTCTTTTCTTCTTTTTCTATTTGTTTTTTTAACAACTTTTTAAGATCTGCCACGTTGTTATTATTTAATAGTTCGCATTGCTTACTTGTTAAATAATAACTAAAACGTGATTTTTCCCAGTCCTCCATGCTTTCGATTTCTTTTTTTGTTTTCTTCAATAATGATTTAATATAATCAACTTTCAAGCGTTCGCTGCTTGTTTCACTTTCTAAAAATATTTTTTTGTAACTTTTTTCATTTTTCATAATATCCCATCCTTTTTTCTATTTCCTTTTTTTTTTGTTAAGATCCTTTTAACTCTTAACTATAAATATTATAACATTTTTGTTTTTATTTGTCAATATGTTTTTAATATTTTACTTGAAAATTTTTGTTTTGTCAATGTATATTTTTGAATCATTTTCAAATGTGTAATAATCAGTAAACATCAATTGATCTGTATCAATAATGTAATTTATAACATCATAGTCTTTTGGTGTTTCTTCATACTCATGCAATATATTTTCACAGATTGACAACAATTTTTTACATTCGTTTTCAATTATTTCTTCTTGTTCTTCTTGTTCTTCTTCATTTAATTCATCAAAATTATTTTTTAATGTTATTATTTTTTCATATTGTGCAATTCCTTCTGGTGATAAATAATCTTTGTCTAAATTATCAATGAACATTCTCCAGTCTTTTAGTATTAAATAAAAACTATTGTAATGATCTTTAATATCTATCCATTTTGTCCATTTTGTTCCAAGCATCAAGCTGCTTTCTTCTTCTTGCATTTCTCCCCAGTCGTTTTGCAATTGTTCTCTAAATATATCCAGAAAGTCCTCATTGTTTGCAATTAATTTTTTCAATGCTTCTGTTTCCATGTTTTTCAAAAATATTTTTTTCATTTTTCCCACTCCTTCAGAAAAGATCATGTTTTCTTATTCCTTTTTGTCTTTTCTTAATATAATTATATTATATTTGTTTTTATTTGTCAAGTATAAATTAATATTTTTTTATTATTTTTTATTTGTCAATTTTTCGTTAGTTTTGTTTGATTGTTTGATAAATGTTTGATAGTTTGTTTGATAACTTTTTCCCATAAATAAAGAGATTAATTGATATATCAAACGAATCAAACAAAAATTTTATCCATATTATATAAGAGAAAAAAAAATAATAATTAATTGATTTTTTATTAAAACAATGGTTATTGTGTAAAGTAGCTTTTTTTTTTTTTTTTTTTCTATATATAAAAGAAGAGCTATTTTTTGTTTGATTGTTTGACAAATGGTTCAATGTCCCATAAATAAAGGGAAAAACAGTCAAACATTGTTTATTTTTTTGTTTGATTGATTGTTTGATTGTTTGATACTTTTTTTGTGTTTGTTTGTTTGTATTTGTTTTGTATTTTTTTTTGTGTTTTTGTTATGTTTACATTTTAATATTTACGGGAATTGTGACAAGTTTTTTTATTTATTTTGATTTTTTGCAGAATTTTAGGGACATTTTGTCCATCCGGACATGGTAAACAGTCCAGAAAACGACGTTTTCAGTTGAATCAATAACAATTGCTTTTATTTTATCATTGACAAGATCATAATTATCCTGTTATAATTCAAGTAGCAAGGGAAAAGCATCACTCATATATTATGGTTATATCATGGGTGGTGTGGTATAGTAACCCTTGACGATAAGAACAAATGTTTGCTTCGTATAATATACATTATGTTAACCGATCGCATTTTTTCGGTTATGGTGTAACGGTTCCGGGTGTATCGTAAAGGATATACCTCTTTTTTATTTGCTTTTGGTGTTGGCGTTGTGGGTGGTGGTGTGTTTTGTTCCCCTAGTTGTTGATCTTGTGGGGTATGCTTTTTGTGGGTATGGTTGTTTTTTGTTCCCTGGTGGTTGTTTCTGTGGTGGTATGTTTGTTTTTTGTGGTGTTGTTTTTCGCTTATTTATCGACTTTTTAACATATAATTGAATCATATTTTTCAATGATTTTTGCCCTTGTTGTCGTTGTTTTCTTTTTCCTTTTCTTCCCCCTGAGGGGGTAAACAGAACCACCCGCCGGGAGGTGAAAGGAAGTGGGTTAGCAAAATTTTTATAAAAAGACCACTTGTCATCATCACCAAACCATGCTACAATATTCAAAAGGAGCATAAAGATATGGGAATAATAAGGAGATTACAACACAAACTCAAACCACCAATCGAATGGAATCTAAACATTGAAAGCATGAAGTGGTTAAATAAGTACATGAAGAAGTATTTAAAAGGGGCAGACAGGTATGTTGATTTAACATATCACAAATACAAATATCACAAAATGGAATATACGCAAAGGGACATAATAGAGAGGATAATATATTTAACAGACGAAATAATCAAAGAAGATAGTCTGATAAATGAATTACAGACGGTGGAGTATGTTAATGAAGTATTTGATTTATATCACAAGGTATATTTTGCTATGTGGTGGTAAGGAAGGTAAAGATAATGAATTTTAAGATAAATGGTTGTGTATGGTATATAAGCGAGTTAAGTCAGAATGACATAAGGTACATAATGGAGCAAAGAAAAGAAGAAAAAGTACAAGAGATTGATAGTGAATATGGAAAATGGTTTGGTGTTACGTTTTTCGATTTGAATAAGATTTTTATAGACAAGGATTTGCCTGATGACAGAAAGAGAAAGACATTATATCACGAGTTAACACATTGTTACATAAATAGTTATATTGGTCATACAGATAGGGAATATTGTGAAGAAGAGGTATGTGATATAGTTGCGAATTGTAGTGAGATAATAGGGCGAGTTGTAAACGAGTATTTTGACAAAAAGTGAAAGATATGTTAATATTTTAAAAAGATAAGGTGTCGGGAATGAATAGAGCAGTATTAGTTGTTATAATCTTTGTGAATATATGGAGCATAATTGGATAAGTATGCTCTTTTTTAATTGAAAAAAAAAAAGGGAGAAAGAATAATGAGAAAAGTTACGATTACAATGATAAACGAGTATGGATTAAAGAAGTGCAAGTGTGATTTTATGGGGTATAGATTGCAGAAGGATGACACATATAGTTTTCACCACCTGGTGTTATCGCATAAAGCGTGTAATTGTTTAAACGTAGAAAAGAATGGATATTTTAAGAATAATGGAAGTGTGTTGTGTGCGAGTACGTCGCACCCGTATTTGCATACAATCGAGAGATACGATGAGGAATTGTTTTATTTAATCAGTTGTGAGATGTTAGATATGAATATAAAGGGGTATTTAGATATAAGGAATTTGGTAAATATACATGAGATGTTAGAAGATTTTGAAGAGCGATATAGGGGTGTTGAAACGAAAAGAGGGCATTTGATAATCCCGGAGAAGTATGAAAAGAGATTAGTTTTGAAGCCCGGGAACGAAGATTATGAAAGGGTGCAGAAATTCAGTATTGACAGAAGGAATGAAAGAGTGTTATAATTCAAGTGTAAGGTCAAACCAGTTGATAAACAAGAAGTCAATCTTGGCTGGAGGTATCTCAATCCTTAGATATATGAGTGCAGACTTGTGGTGATAAGGTGGAAATGTAGTAATACATTTTCATAGATGAAAACATTGAAAAGAGATATTGTAGTGTGGCATTATAGATTAAGGCATTTCCCTTGTCGTGTGAACTTTGAAAGGGTGAGTTGAAAGGCTCATGCTGAGTAGAGTTGTTGAAAGAATTAATGGGTTGACATCCATATAATCGGCAATAAGTCAAGGAAGCATAAAGTCTTGTTGAACCTAGTGATAGGGTATAAGATAAAGGGAAAGTACGAGTAGCGTAAATCAAGACAGGGCTAGAATATGATAGTTTTGTAACCTGCGGATAGGTTAAAAAAGTATATTTCCTAAGAACGTGAAAGTTGGTATCTATTAGGGTATCTATTGTAAAAACGGCAAAAGATAACCGAGGTCGCTCCTCGGGGAGGACTTTTGTTAGATATGGCTGAATAAATTGTAGATGTTGACATTATTTGGAAACAAGTGGCTTTATTTTATTTATCGCCGTATAGTGAAGTGGTTATCACGCTTGGCTCATAACCAAGAGGTCGAGAGTTCGAATCTCTCTGCGGCAACCAATAATTAAAAATATTTATTTTATAGATAGCCTAGAGTAGATAATGTAGTCAATATTGAATTAACTAGCAGTTATTATTAAGCCTTTACTCGTTTAGAATTGCACTTGAGAGTAGCATTAAGTAAACCCCTGATAATAACAAAAAGCAGATATGAAAAATGGGACGCTAGTTCATCGCTGTTATCTATTCTAGGGTGCTTATGAAATAATAACTTAAAATTTTTCGGACTTAAAGTTCCTCGAGCATGAGTGCATAAAGGTTCAGTAGTAAGCACAATATTAGGAAAATAACTCAGTTGGTTAGAGTTCCGAGCTTATATCTCGGCGGTCGTGGGTTCAAGTCCTACTTTTCCTACCATGAATATAACAATGATGTCTGATGAGCATTGTTGTATATAGATTAGTTAAACACCTAACGAATCAAAATGGTGTCGGTTCAATTTCTAGTTAAAATTGATTGGGTTGCACGAGCCTCAAGGGTAAGTACCAGTCGTGCTATGGTGGGGAAATATAAGAATCATGAGTTATAAAGTACGAAGCCGAACATTTAGGCAGGGATTACATCAAATAAAACCTGCTCCATATTTACACCTGTCGTTCAATGGTAGGACAACCGCCTCCAAAGCGGTCTATTAGAGTTCAAGTCTTTACGGGTGTGCCAAAGTATCAAGCGGTTCTAGTGAAGTATTTTATGGTGACATATTAGTAATGATTGTCTTAGATGAAAGTATGGTGAACATAAGAAAGATTGGTAGTGCAATCCTACTTCCGCTTGTATTTATTACTCCCTAGACAAACTGGTAAAGTCGCAGAGCTTTGACCTCTGAATTTCTAGGTTCGATCCCTAGGGGAGTAGCCAACGATTTCTTTCTTAATATTGTCGACCTCCATCGACAATTTGACAACTTCTGAAAAAAATGATATACTTTTGTATATATGAAAATAAATGTCATATATATCCCACCCCTGTCAGTAGCGAAGAGCTACTGAATTTTTTTTTTTATTGACAAAAGAATTTTGGTATGGTATATTAAAGTGGGTAGGTATAGTATGACATATTGAATAGGAGATTTAATATGTATTTACATAAAGACATATTTGGTGCTGATATGTTATATTATACTTTTGACGACTTTATGACAAGAAGAGAGCATATTAAGAGTGAATATGCGTTAAAAGAGCGAGAATATAAAATTTTATATAATATGTACGTTGAAAGCAGACCATGGATGGCGGAAAAATATCGTCATCTTATATGGGACTACTTGAATGATTATTTAGAAGAATTAACATTGTTAGATAAATATAACGAATATTTAATAAAGCGTGGTGGTAAACGTGAATAATGGTTTAGTAGCGAATATCCCTGCATCAATAAAGACTACAATTAAGCAACGTGTTAAGGAAACAGAAGAAGTAATAAGTACAATTAAGAACAAAATGACGAAAGAGTACTTCAATGTTGCTATGGGTTTGAAATATGATTATGAGCAATTGAGTGAATTTGAAAAAGCAGATAAAATGGCACAAGAGTGTCTTGAATTATTGTATGATGGTATTTTAACTAATGATCCAGAAGAATCAAAAAAAGTTCTAAGTTGTTATGATACGAGAGCAAGATGTGGAGATTTTGAATCATTTTTGATTGCACTAGAGTGGAAAAGACCGATTGAGAAGCAATTTTATATCCCACGAAGAGAGATTTTAAAAAAACATGGACTTATACAAGCGTTTCAAGAAGTTGTAGATGGTAAATTAGACTTTTTATGTGTTAATATGCCTCCTAGATCAGGTAAGAGTACGACAGGAATTTTCTTTTGTGTTTTTATGGCTTGTTTATATCCAGATAGAAGTATTTTAGGAAATGGACATAGTACATCGCTTACACAATCTTTTTATAACGAAGTTATAAATATCTGCACGAGTGAAGAATATAGATTAAAAGAGATATTCCCGACAATATTTATTGTTAATAAAAGTTCAGAGTATTCATATTTGGATTTTAATAGTGTTAAACGATTTCACACAATGATGTTCAAGTCAGTAGATGGTGGTACAACAGGTTTAGCAGAAGCAAGTAATTTGTTGTATTGTGATGACTTGGTTAAAGATGTTGAAACTGCAAATAATATAGATAGACTTGATAAGTTATTTTATACTTATACAAGTACGATACAAGATAGAAAAGTACAAAGATTAGGAAAAGATGGTGTTTATAGACCTTGTCCTGAGGTTCATATAAATACACCATGGAGTATCCATGATGTTACAAGTAGACTTATTCAGATATATGGAAATGATGGAAAAAATCCACGAGTAAAGATAATAAGTATACCTTGTTATGATGAAAATGGAGAAAGTAATTTTAAATATGATTACGGAAAAGGCTTTGATGTTGAATACTATAAACAACTAGAGGCAAGTGAAGATCCTGTAATATTTAGTGCGAAATATCTAATGAAGCCGATTGAAAGAGATGGACGACCTTTTACGGAAGATGCACTTAGTTATTATTATTCATTACCAGATTATGAACCAGATCAAATTGTTGCATATACAGATGTTGCTCATGGTGGTGAGGATTATCTTAGTATGCCGATAGGTTATGTTTATGGTAATGAAGTGTATATTGACGATGTTCTTTTCGTTAATCAATTAGACGATGATAAGACAAGACCTTTAGTTTGTCAGAAGTTAATTGATAATAATGTTCAAAAAGTAGGATTTGAAGAGAATAATGGTGGTAAGTTGTATGCAGATTTGATTTCGGACGATATAAAAAGGCGAAATTATAGGTGTGCAATTACGACACACAAAGTACCTACAAATCAAAGCAAATTAAATAGAATCCTTGCATGTCAGAGTGAGATAAAAGGGATAGCAACAGAATTTGGAACATATAGAATATTCTTCAAGGCGAAGGATACTCGAAAAGATAATGTTCAATATAATGAATTTATGCGAAATTTGTATAACTGGTCACAAAAAGGTGGTTCTATTCAAAAAAGGCAACATGATGATGCTCCCGATAGTTTGGCTGGATTAATAACGAATATTTTAAATGGAAATAATAAAGGTCGAGCTAGAGTGATAGATGCAAATGGATACTTGTAAATCTTTATGGTATCAAATTTTCTCTAATTTGACAATAGAACGAATGTATGGTAAAATGCGAGTGTTAAACTAGATATACTCGGAAGAGGGTGACTTATGACTTACGATGATAGCTTGTTATCCATATTTGATAAAAAAATAAATTATGGACGACATAAGATAATTCTCGACTATGAGAAAGTTGATGAAACAAACATAGTAGAAGTTTTACAAAAAGCTATACCATGGCATAAAAGAAATGAAGCTGATTGTAGGTATTTAATAAAATACTTTTTAGGTGAACAAGATATTTTAAATAGACCTGCCCCTGAAACAAGCAATATCAACAATCAAGTTGTTGTGAATTATGCTTATCCTATAACAAGGGAAGTCGTTGGTTATACATTTGGTAATCCTTTAGAGTATATACAACGAGATGTTGGGAAACGTAGTGACGTTGAAAAATTAAGTGATACTTATGAAAATTTGAACGCATACAACATTGATACGATTACAGCGATTTATTGTAGTATTTGTGGTATTGGGTATCAAATAACACTACCTAGTAGTGAAATAAGTGAAAATAATGTCCCAGAAGTGCCTATTACAATGACTAGTTTAGATCCACGAAATACCTTTTGTGTATTTAGTAACATAATTGGTAATCCTCAAATTATGTCATGTACGATTATTCACAATGATAATCAAGGAGATACTTATATTTGTTATACAAATGATAAAGTTTTTGAATTAGACGACACATTCAATATAACAGATAACAGAAATAATCCTATGAGTGTTGATCCTATCACAATGTTTGAAAATTCTATTTTCAGAACAGGTGACTGGGAACAAGCAATAAGTGTTATGAACGCTAGTAATATAGTTGCGAGTGATTCATTAAATGATATTGAAAATATCATAAGAAGTTTATTAGTAATCTCTGGTGCAGAATTTGAAGAAGGTGGAGAAGAAACTTCTTTAAAGAAGATAAAGAAAAATAGACTTTTAACAATAGCTTCGGCTACTGGTGGAAATGTTGATGCAAAATTTATATCACCAAAAGTTGATAGTTCTAGTATTGAAAACATAAGACAATATTTAGAAGATGCAAGAAACATTATTACAGGTATTCCTGATAGACAAACTGCTAGTGGTGGAGATACTGGAACAGCTGTTTTGAACAGAAATGGATGGACAGATATTGAAATAGTCGCTAAGTTAAAAGAATTGTTCTTCAAAAAAGGTAAAAAGGAACAATTAAAAGTTGGTATTAAAGTAATGCAACTTTTAGGGTTAGTGTCAAAAGACTTAAATGCTACAAACATTGATATTACAATTGGACGACACACGTTAGATAACCTACAAACTAAAACACAAGCATTTAGTACATTGGTTGCTACAAACGAATTAGCTACTATAGATGCCTTAGAAATGTCTGGTCTTACAAATCGTGTTAATGAAGTTGTTGAACGTGGTAAAAAGGCTAAGGAAGAAAAAGAGAAAAAAGCTATAGAGTTAGCAAAACAAGGTATTGATACTAGTACTAATGAAACTAGAAGTGCTAATAATGAAGAAAAGAAGAAAATAGATGATGGTAATTCCTCTAATGAAAATTAGGGTTATTATATAAATTTCCTCGACCTACTGCGAGGTTTAAAGAAAGATGGGACGTGTCAAGAGAGAACTTGTTAAAAACACCACGTGAAAGGAATTTTATGAATTTACAAGAATTACTTGGTGAAGCATACAAAGAAGGTATGAGCCTTGATGAAATCAATAGTGCTTTACAAAGTAAAAAGTTAGTGGATTTATCCACAGGTGGTTATGTTGATGTTAATAAACATAACAAAGAAATACAAGAATTGCAAAATAAGTATAAAGCTGATATACAGAAAGCTCAGGAAAAAAATAGTCAAGAAACAGACAAAAATACTGAGAATCAAAATGTCATCAATAGCTTACAAGAGCAATTAAAACAATTAACATTAGAAAATAATAAAAGTAATGCAACTGCAAACATTTCTGATGCTAGAAGAATACTAGAAATTAAAGATACAGATACAGAATATATTGATTTTATAGAAAAGGTATCAGGATTAGACAAAGATACTGCTACTTCTATTTCATCATATTTGAATAAGCAAATAAAAGCTGCTTATGAAAAAGGTAAACAAGATAATATAAAAAATGAATTAGGTAATATGGGAAAACAGAAAGGTAGTTCTGGTGATGGAAAAGTATCTGAAAATTTTGGTAAACAATTAGCAGATAGAATGAAAACTGGAAGTAGCGACTTTAGTTATTTTAGTAAAAGAAAATAATAGAAAGAGGAACTTATAATGGTAGAAAAAACAGGAACTTATGGTACTCGTAAAACTATCATGATAGGACAAGATAGCTTCTATCTTGCATTACCTTGTCGTGTTAGTGGCGATGCCAATGCTACAATTAAAGCAGGTCAACCTTTAGTTGGAGATATAGAAAAAAGAGATACTGCCTTTACAGCAGGTACAAGTAGTGCTGTTGGTATGAATTTACATGATGTTAAATTAGATGCTAACGGATACGGAAATGCAACTCTAGTTATTAGAGGTTGTGTTGACTTATTAAAATTAGATGCTGCAATAGCAACTGCTCTTAAATCAGCAGCTATTAGTGGAATTGTATTAGTGGAAGGAAGTGCAATATAATATGAATCAAAGTTTATTCGATTTTTTATCAAGTGACAATATGGTTGCATATTGGTTAGAAAAACACGTTAATGACCAACCACTTTTAGGAGAAACTTTATTCCCTCGTAAAAAACAAATTGGTATTAAATTAGACTGGATAAAAGGTGCAAACGACCAACCAGTAGCATTAAGATTGAGTGCATTTGATAGCAAGACTATCCGTAGAGATAGAGAAGGTATTGAAGCATATACAACTAAAATGCCATTCTTCAAAGAATCAGTTTATATTGATGAAGAATTAAGACAATTATTAAATATGTATCGTGCTGCTAATAACAACGCATTAGCTGAAACAATTTTAGCAAGAATTTTTGATGACCAAATCAAATTAATCGATGCTGCTTTAATCTCAGTAGAAAGAATGAGAATGGAAGCTATCACAACTGGTGCAATTACATTAGCAAGTAATGGTCAAGGATACACTTATGATTTTGGTGTTCCAGCAGATCAAAAAATTACAGTTACTACTTCATGGAGTAATGCTGCTGCTGACGTTATTGGTGATGTTACTGACATCGTTGATACAATGAAAGCTAAAGGTTATACAATAACTAAAGCTATAATCAATAACTCTGTTGCAAGAGCTTTAAGAAAGAATACTGCAATCAAAAATCAAATTTATGTATTAGCTGGTGGAAACATAGCTTCTGTTACTTCTGAAAGAGTATTAAATTACATTTATGAAGAAACAGGAGTAGAGTTCTTAGTTTATGATAATGTTTATGTAAACGAAGATGGAACAGCAAGTAAATATATTCCAGATAATACTGCAATATTCTTACCAGATGGAGCATTAGGAAGCACAAACTTCGGTACTACACCAGAAGAAAGTGATTTAGCTGGTTCAAATGCAGCTCAAGTATCATTAGTAAACAATGCTATTGCTGTAACAAATCATATTGAACATGATCCAGTATTAGTTGAAACAAAAGTATCAATGATTTGCTTACCATCATTTGAAAGAGCTAACGAAATCGTTATCCTAGACACAGAAGCAGATTCACCAACAGTTTAGTAGGTGATTAATTATGATAAAAATAATCAATAATGATAAAGAGTTGATTGTTACCAAAGGTGCTTATGAAAATATCTATAAAAGATTAGGTTATGAAATTGCTAGAGATATTGAGCCTATTGCAAAAGAAGCTGTTATAAAAGAAGCTATTGTAAAAGAAGCTAAAGTATCTGAAAACAATGTCAATAAAAAACCTAACGACAAAAAATATAGATAATGATATATAAGATAGATAATAAATTTTATATAAAGGTTCAAGGTTATTACAAAGAAGTTGATTTAAAAATCGATGGTGATAACCTTGACATAACACCTAATGGTAATGAAATAGAAATTACTAATGTAACAAATGTTAAAGTTTATGATATGAGATACAACAAAAAAGATATTATAAATGAAATTAGTAATAAAAATAAGGACATTGAAAATCAAAAAACTATCTTGTTTTCTAATTCCGGAAACAAAGATATGAGTAGACGTAGTCGAAGAAGAATGTAGGTGAATTTATGAACGATACAACGATTAATAATGACGATATTAATGAAAATATTGAAACAAATGAAAATAACGAAAACATTAATGAAGAAGCACCTCAAAACAACGAAAATGTAGAAGTTGAAGAGAATACAGAGAATCAAGAAGATGATTTTTATAGTCAATTTCTTAATGATTTAAAAGCGATGTTAGAGTATCGAGATATTGAAATACCACCTGATGCTATTTTGAAAATAGAAATAGATAAGGCTATTGGAGAAATAAATCGTTGTAGAAGATTCACACCAACAGAGGAATTAAGATATGACACTAAATATAAAGATTTAGTTATTCCTATGTGTGTATCGGCTCTTGCTAAAGTTGGTATAGAGGGTGAAAATTCACATAGTGAGAATGGTGTTCAAAGAATATATGTTAGTGATGGAGAATATCCAGAATCACTTACAAGTAGAATAATACCATTAATAAAGTAGGTGTTTTATGAGAACACAGAAGAGAAATAAAAGAACAATATATTTATGTCATAAAGTGGTAAATGGTAAATTAGTAACATGGGAAGAACCAATAAAAATAAAAGAGAATTATAATAGTGTAACGGTTGATGCTGATTTAATAACAATGGGTATGAACTTTCCAAATAGGATTCGTATAAAAACAGGTAATAAAACATGTATTAACGGAGAATGGGTAAAAACATCTTCATTATATCATGTTGGAGATAGAGTTTATATTTTTAATGAACCACCTGAAATACACGATGAATTATGCAAAACAGCTGATTATGAAGTTGAAATTGAACCTAAATTAGGTGAGAGCTTAAATCAACAAGATATTGTATTGAGGGCATTGAGTGGAAAAGAAAATAAAAGTCAAGCTCAGTATTGATGATTTGAATAATGTTATTAAAGATTTAAAAAATCTTAGTAAGCAATTTAATACATTAAATGATACAATATCAAAAGAATTAGCAGAAGCAACAAAATACCAGCTAGAACAGAATTATAGTATGTTACCTTATGTTGGTAGTGAAGGAACACCTAGTTTTGGTGTTAAAGTTGATGGTCATAGTTATAAAGTTTATGCAAGTGGTAAAAGTGTTATATATGAAGAATTTGGAACAGGTGACAAAGGTCAATCTTCTCCATATCCTATACCACAATCTGATTTCGGTTTGAAAGGATATAATACTGGAGAAACAATCAGAAGAGCTGATAGAATGTCAGCAGAACATGGTATAAAAGATGGTATGTATTGGACGTACTGGGATGGTACAAAATGGGTTTATACACAAGGTATACCTAGTGGTAAATTTATGTACAATACTAGTGAATGGTTAAGAAGTAATTATAAAGACCTTATTCAAAAGAAAGTAGATGATGTTATATCGAAAGTTTAATGACACAATTAAAAGATGACATAACTTCTTTGTTTTCTTCACCAGAACGAATTGCAGAATTTTATCCTGAATATAATGGTACTGATTATGAAGATACTTTAGTTAAAGAAGCATACGAAAATTATCCTACTATAACTTATCCTTTGATTACCATATCCGAAATAAATAATACAAACACTAACAATTTTTGGGACGGAACAGAATATGCTACTGATTTAGTATATCAGTTTACCATAAATTGTGAACAAACAACGACAAAAACTGCTAATGAAAATGCAAAAATTATAGCAGATATTATAGATAAATATATTCAAAGTGGAACATACAAATGCTTTCGTAGGAGAGGTTTTACACCGCCTACACCAACATTGGATGATCCTAATATAAGAACTTGTTATACTAGATACGATTGTAGTCTAGTATCGAGTCAAAAAACGATTTATAGGAGGTATTAGAATATGAATAGTAATATCATTAATCTTTCTACTGCTGGAGTATCACTTCAATATGCAGTAGAATCAGTAGCTGGTACAAGACCTACAACAGGATACATCAAACTAGATGGTTTGAAAAGTACACCTAGCTTAAACCCTGCACCAGAAACAATCGAAAGTACTACTTTAGATGAAACAGAATGGAAAACTTATGTATCTGGGTTAAAAGACCTAGGTGGAGCTTTAGAGTTCACATTTAACTTAACTCAACATTTAGTTGGTATTTGGGATACTCTAATGACTGCTTATGAAACAGCAAAAGCTGCTAACAAATCAGTATGGTTTACAATTGTAATTCCTGGATTGGAAAAATCAATTTACTTTACTGGAGAACCTAGTGCTATGGGTGTACCTGAAACAAGTGTTAGTTCAATTTTAGAAACAACTAATTATATTACACCAACAAATGCACCAGCATATTACACTAAACCAACTGATTTATCAGCTTAATTATTGAAAGGAATACATTATGAACACACAAGAAAATAAGATATATTTCACATACAAAGATGTACCTTATACATTAGAGTATGACAGAAATACTATCGTATTACTAGAACAAAGTGGTCTAGAAATAAGTGAATTTTTGAAAAAACCTTTAAGTAACACAGAATTAATATTTAAGGGTGCTTTCTTAAAAAATCATAGAAACATTAAAGAAGACTTAGTCAATGAAATTTATGATAACATAAATGACAGAAGTAAATTAATCAGTAAATTAATATCTATGATTGATAATTGTTACTCTACTTTATTAGATGATAATTCTAAAAAAGAGGGAAACATCAAGTGGGATACAACGGGCTTACAATAGATAAGTCCGATGTAGAGGTTGTATCCTATACAAAATGCTTTGAACAATTCTGTCCTATTTATATGTCGTATGGGCTTAGTTATGAAGATTTTTGGTATGGAGATGTATTTAAAGCAAAATATCAAAGAGAAGCATATAAGTTGAAAATGCGACATGAGGATGAATTATTATGGGAACAAGGGATGTATATATATGAGGCTATTTTACAATGCTCTCCTATTTTACATCCCTTTTCTAAAGCTACAAAACCTCTACCTTATACTGAAAAGCCACATACGATTGAAATTGAAGAGCAAGAAAAAGAAGAAAATAAACAACAAATGATAGAGAATGAACGATTAAAGGCTCAGATATGGATTTCAAATTGGGCTAGAAGTGTAGGACATAAATTTAAAAATTAGAGAAGGGGTGTATTATGAATGGTTCATCTACAACGTTAGATTCACTAACTATTGATATTGATAGTTCTGCTGGTAGTAGTAGTCAAGGAATAGAAGAACTTACACAAAAACTCGTTAAATTACAAGAAAGCGTTAGATCTAATTTAAAATTCCTAGGTAAGTTCAATAGTACTTTAAAACAAATACAACAGACTAGTGAATCTATTAAAAATATAAATATAAAAACAAATACAGGCAAAACTAAAACTAAGACACCAGATTTATTAAATATCTCTGATAACTCAACTAATAATTTAAAAGAAATTAATAAACATTTAGATAAAATAAAATCAAAAATAAATAGTATAAATAAAAATCCATTGGATGTAACTGGTACAAATAATTTACAAGGTATACAAAAATTGGGATTAAATAATAATTATGGATGGAATAAATCATTTACGTTAGATAAATCAACTTCAAATAGTTTTAAAGAAATAAAAACTACTAGTAATGAAACTGGTGATTTTATTGATAAACTTATTAATAAAGTCGATGACTTGGGACAATCTTTTGGGAAATTAGCACCTTTTATAAGAACATTTATTGGTTTATGTAAAACGGCAGCAGAAGTTGGAAAAAAAGTAGGAGATACTATTGCTGTTGGTATTACGTTACCTATTAATTATTTAAAAAAAGAAATGACATTCGGTTTAGTACCTGCTAATCAAAGTTTAATAAAAACATTAAGACAAATGGCACTAGCATTGATAGGTGTTCGTGGTTTATTTACTGCTACTCGAAAAGCAGTTAGTGAATATATGAATTATGATGATGAATTGTCTGAAAGTTTAAGAAACAACTGGGCGATTATAGGTAGTGTTGTAGCACCTGTTATTGAACGTATTGTTCAATTAGTTGCTACATTAGCGACTTATATAGCAACATTAATAAAGACATTCTTTGGTGTTGATATTGTTGCTAGAGCTAATGAGAAAGCATTGAAAAAGACAGGTTCTAGTGCTAGTGGAACGGCAAAAGCAGTTAAAGACTTAAATGATGAATTAGGTAATTTAGCAGATTTTGATAAATTACATGTTATTGACTTTCCTAAAGATACAAGTTCTTCTGGTGGTAGTGGTTCTAGTGGTAGTGGTGTGACACCACTTAAATTAGCAGATGTTGACACTTCATGGATAGAAAAATTGAAGAAATACATTGATGTTGATGATTATTTCAAATTAGGAGTAGATATTGCTACTAAATTAGAAGAAGGTTTGGATTCTATTCCTTGGGATAGTATTCAAGCTAAATTATTACGATATACTGACAATATTGTTGATTTATTGAATGGATTTACTGCAAAAATAGATGGTAGAAAAATAGGTAGTACTATTGGTAACGCTTTTAATACTGTTATAGATGTTCTTGATGAATTTTTTAGTAAATATCATTTTGATTGGTTAGGTAGAGATATTCATGATGCTATTGAAGGTGCTATAACTACAATTGATTGGCAACAATTAGGACATTATTTAGGTAAAAAAATAATGGCTATAGTTAGTATTGCTTATGAAGTATTTGATCCTAAATTATGGTTAAAAATGGGGCAAAGTATTGGTACAACAATAATGAGTTGGTTTGAAACTATAGATTGGGAAAAAGCTGGTAGAACAGTAGGTAATGCGGTTGCTTCCATACATAGACTAGTACAAGGTATGTTTGAAAATCTCGATGGTAAAAAATTAGCAGAAGATTTTAACAAATTTATCAAAGGTGTTGATTGGGCTGAGGTCGGTTCGTCAATACATGATTCATTTATTGCAATATTTAATACATTAGGTGACTTCTTAGATAATGTAGACAAAGACCAATTAGAAGAAGCTATTACTACTTTCCTTGAAAATTTAAAATGGGACGAAATTAGTAGTAAAATGTTTAGTGTTGCATGGAAAGCTATAAAATTAGCATTTAGTATATGGTGGTCATTTCAAAAACAACGAATTAAAGAACGATTTAGTGGTATTGGAAATACTATTATAGGATGGTTTAAAGAAGGTATTTTGAAAAATTCACCAATCAGTACAATTGCAACCGTTGTTAGCAATATTATAAAAGGATTCAAAGAAAGATTAGGTATTGGTGAAGGCGATGGTTCTAGTGTATCAGAATCTTGGGGTAAAAAATTAATAACTGGTATTGGAAATGGTATTAAAAATAATCCAATAACAAGTCGTATATCAGACGCTATTACAAGAGTAAAGGATACTTTTAAAGAAAAATTAGGTATAAAAAATAATGGTGATTCTACTGAATCAGAGTCTTGGGGTAAAAAAATTATCAATGGTTTTGTAAAAGGATTGCAAGAAAATCCACTTATTAAAAAATTCAATGAAATAAAAAGTAAATTAACTGGAAAAGCAGATGAAGCCGGAAAAGAAGCTGGTTCTGCTTTTGGTAATAAACTTAAAGAAGTTTTTAATAAAATAATAGGACACATTGAAAATGTTTTAAATCGTTCTATAAGAGCTGTTAATGGACTAATAAACGTTGTTAAAAAAATACCTGGTATGAGCAATATAAACGGTATGAGTGAAATATCATTACCACGTTTAGCAACAGGTACTAACGAAATTGAAGTCGAAGGTATTTATCACTTACACAAAGGTGAAGCCGTTGTACCTAAGAAATATAATCCAGCAGTTAATAACAGATTATATGACGAAAAGAATGAACAACTTATTAACGAAGTAGAATTGTTGAGAAAAGATATAAAATCATTACAATTTACTAATGTAGTTAAAATAGGGGAAGATGACATCTATAAAAAACAAACAAGCTACAATCAAAGAAAACAAAATATATATGGAACAAGTTATAGTTAATGAGGTGAGATAATGGAACAAGATAATTTTCAAGGATATTATATGCTATGTGATGGTTGTTATTTTCAAAATCCTAGTTTTAAAAGAGAAGGATACCATTTAAACCCTGATATAGTTCTTGTCACGGATGAGGGAACAGTTGCTAGTGGGAAACTTGTTTTTAAAACATTACCCCATACTAGAAACACGATAGATTGTAGCTTCCCTCCTATGACACCAGCTCAATATAGAACATATAGAAATGCACTTAAACTAGATCAAGCTGGTCCTAGTATGCAATTGGCTATTACATTTTGGGATGATGGTGCAAATGCTTATCGTACAGATACTTTTTATCATACTGATGTTGGACATACGCCTGTTATATTAAATGGTAGACGAATGATTAAAATTGATGACTTTCAACTTATCGGTCATTAAGGGGGATATATATGAGTGATAGTGATAAACTAGCTTTACTTAATAATACTGCAACAATATCTACTAAAATAGAGATATTACCTAAAGAAGATGGTGAAGAAACAATAACTCTGACAGAAAATGATTCTGTTAGAAGTTGGACTTATAGTGATTTGAGATATGTTGAAAATCAAGGTTTTATAGGACAATTTGTTGCAAGAACATTCGATGGTGAATTTAAAGATATTAGTGATGATTTTAATATAGAAGATAGAAAAATTGTAGCTTATTTGGGTGTAAATAGATATGAAAATAACGAACTTGTTACTACATACTACAAATTAGGTACATTCTTAGTTGAAAAACCAAATAGTGATGAAGTTCAAGATAATACACAATTTAAGTCGCAAGATTATACTATGCTGTTTAATAAACCGTTTAATCCTGATTATATTGATAGTGAATATACCGTATCGTTTAATCAAAGATTACAAAGAAATATTGCTACTAATGCTTTATGGTTACTACAATATGCTTGTAAACAAGCTGGTGTAGAATTAGGAACACAATCATTTACAAATAGTACTTTTTCAATAACAAGCAATCAATTTAATAGTGATGACACATTGAGAGATGTTGTAAAAGCTATTGCTAAATTAGGATATACATGGGCGAGAATAGATTGGGACGATAAGTTATATTTAGACTTTTCCGTTCAAACTAGTGTTTCGACATATAATACAATTACAAATGATAATTATTATACATTAGAAACACAAAAGGATGATTATGGAGAAGTAAATAGAGTTTATATTGGAAGTTCTATTGTAGAAAATCTTGGAGAATATGTCGAAAATAGTGCTAGTATTTCTACAAATGGTTTATGTGAATTAGATATATATGACAATCCTATTACAAATACAGATGAAATAAGACAACTTGCTATTCAACAAGGTTCTGTATTGTTTGGTTTGAAATATAAACCAGTAAAAATAGAAACAACAGGTCATCCTTGGTTAAAAGGTAATGAATTGATACAAATTAGTGATATGGAAAGTAATACATTTACTACTTATGCGTTCGATAGAATATTAAAATATGACGGACATATTAGAAGTACTTTATACTCGTATGCTTCTACTGAAACTGAAAATGATTATACTTATGATGGAGCAGATCTAGAGAGTACGAAACTTAGAAGAGCAAGGGTTGAATTAGATAGACAAGCTCTACAATTATCATTAGCTATGGAGGATATTGATGAGCAAAATTCAAAAATAGCTTCTCTAACAATATCTGTTGACGAATTAGATAGCAAAATACAAGATATAGCAGATATAACAACATCAGCAGAAAGTTCTTATGCAACAGTAGATTTAGATAACGTAAACGAAAGTGAACCTATAATGATTAAAGTTCACCCTATAAATACAAATATTAGTTATTTATATCCCAATACAGGATTATATCCTAGTAGTACAACATATTTAAAGATAAGAACATTAAGATTTACAAATACAACTGAAAATACTTATATAGATTACGAGCTTCCAGACGATTTATTGTATTATGACGAAAATAATTATGATGAGTTTTATTTAAGTTATGATAGTATGACTTGTCAAATTACTAAAAAATGTAAGTGGAACGCCGACGGAAGTGTTGGACTATTAACTACATCAAGAGTAGATTCTTATACTTATCCAACATTAATATTAACTGACGGTAATTATACTGTATCTTTACCTAGTTATACTACTGGGTATTTATCAGTAAGAATGGTGGCAAAAAACGCATATACAACACAATTTTATACTAAAGTTGAAACAAATGCTTTAATAAGTGAAACAGCAGATAGTATTACAGCAGGAGTTAATCAAACACTAACAAACTATAGTACAACTTCTGAAATGAATAGTGCTATTGAAATAAAAGCAGGAGAAATAACAACAGGAGTTAGTCAAACATATTCTACAAAAACAGAAACAAATACTGCTAAAGATACTGCAATAAGTACATCTGATGCACATACCGATACAAAACTTTTAAATTATACAAATACAACGGATACAGAAGCTATGATTTCTGCTGCTATAGAAAATGGTAGTGCTAGTATTTTAGCAACGGTATCAGATACATATACAACTATTGAAACATACGAAACTGGTATTGGCGATACCAATGCTTCAATAAGTGGTGTTTCGTCTGCATTAGAGCGAACAAATTCTCAATTACAAACAACAGATTCTAAATTTAGCAATTATGCTACAAATACAGTAGTAAATAGTGTTACAAATAGAGTAACTGCGTTAGAAACATCTTCTACTGTTCAATTAGATATAATTGAAGATATACAACAAAATGGTGTTAGCAAGGTTAAAACAGAAACGAATTATACATTTGATAGTGAAGGCTTGAAAATTAAGAAAAGTGGAGAACCTACAGATAGCAAAGTAGATAATAACGGAGTTCTTGTTAAAAACGGAGATGAAACATTATTATTTGCAGGATATGATACTGCTACAAATACATCGAAAGTTGAAGCACACGATATGTCAGTACAAGACCACGAAATATTAATGAACCATATCAGAGTTGAAGAGTATTCAACAGGTGTAGGTTGGTTCTGGTTAGGATAGGTGAGAATAATGAAATTATTAAAATTAAATATCCAATTATTTGGTGCTAGTGCTACTAACTCAACAACACTAACTACAACTACTGGCAACAGAGCGACTTTAACTGCTAGTTTTACGGAAAATAGTACTAGTACTGAAAACAATACTTCAAATGTAACATGTACTGCTACATTTAAAATGACAAGTGGTAGTTTTTCAGGATATAGTACACCAAAATTAGAGATATATTGGCACGATGATTATACAAATTCAGATATATTATTTGCTACAATAAATGTTACGGCTTGTTCAAGTGGTCAAACAAAAACTGCTACTGCTACAAATGATGTAACACATAAAGCAGATGGTACTTTAAATGGATATGCTATTGCGAAATGGGTATGGTCAAAAACAGGTACTTATGCTCCTAATGGGGGTCAAATATCTACTGATAATACTGCTTTAACTACTATTCCAAGAGCTACGAATGTTCCTACTGTAGATGGATATGTTGGAATTGCTTATAATATTACATTAAATCCAGCAAGTGCATCATTTACTCACACATTACGATACACTTTAGGTAGTCTATCTAATCAAACAATAGCAAGTAATGTTGGAAGTAGTTATTCTTGGACTATGCCAACTACCTTTTATGCACAAATAGGAGCAAGTGCAAAAAGTAAAACAGGAACATTATATGTTGATACATATAGTGGTAATACTTTAATAGGGACAACAAGTGCAAGTTTTACTGCTCGTACTAGTGAAGCACTTGCTAAACCAACTGTTTCGATAACGAATATTGTTGACCGAAACGATGCAACAATAGCTTTGACTGGTAATAGTTCAAAAATAGTGTTAAATGCTTCAAATGTCAGAGTAACTTTCAACACGTTATCGTCTAGTAATGCAACAATATCAAGAACTAATATTAAAGTAAATGGTGTAACTGCTGATTCTTATAATACAAGTACGGGAGTTGGATATTGTGATATAAATAAACCTACAACAGGAACTTTTACTGTGACTGTAACAGATAGCAGAGGTTATTCAAATTCTGCAACACAAACACCAACATATATTAACTACACTCCATTATCAATATCTAGTGCTACAGTTAAAAGAACAACAGCCGTTACGGAAAATAAAGCAACACTAACTGTTAAAGGAAATTATACTTCCGTAAATTTTGGAAGTACGTCAAATGCTTTAACTTTGACATACAAAATAGGAAGTGGTAGTGAAGTAGCATTAACACCAACAATAAGTGGTGGGCAATATACTAAGACACAGACTTTAACTGGATTATATTATACACAATCATACACAATAAAAGTAATAGCAAAAGATAAAATAAATACAACAGGTATAACAAGTACTTTAACATTAAAAAGAGGTACACCAATATTTTGGTGTGACGGTGAATCGTTTAATGTAGAAGTAACGTTTAATGATAGGTCTATACAAAGCCGTAAAAAGAATTTTGAAGATTTTGATTTAGATGCAATCGAAGTTGTTAAGAGTGGAAATATATATAAATTTAATTATGACGTTGAATCAGATGATATGAAGAAACATTATGGTTTTGTAATACCAGATAAAGGTGGCAAATTTATAGTGCCTAAAGAAGTTTTAAGTAGAGATAATACAAGTGTTGAATTATATTCTATGGCTAGTATATTATGGGAGGCTATGAAGCAAATGATAGATAAAAATGAAAAACTAGAAGAAGAAATTAAATCTTTAAAGGAGAGTGAAAAATAATGGCAACAGAATGGAAAAATTTACCAGATACGAGTACACCGATACTGGCAGCAAACTTAATAAAAGACCAAACAGCCGTACAAGTTACACAACCAACAGGAGGGCAAAATGTTTGGATTAAAGATAGTAAAAACTTATTAGAAGGTATGGAGTTGGGAGACATAAATTCTAATACTGGTGAAGAAACAGATAGTACAACAGTAGTAAAAAGTATTAATTATATAAAATATGATGCAGATACAACATTTTATTTTAGTGCTAATAGTTCTGCAGTATCTTCAAACTTAAATATAAGAGTTTATAACGCAAATAAAGAATATATAGGTTATGCTTCATTAAATAAAGTTGGTGGAAAAATAGGCACTATAACAAAAACAACTTCTGTAACAGATGACACACCAAAATATTTTAAAATGAGAACAACTGTTGCAAATATCGGTTCTGCTACAACCCCTGTGATGTTATCTTTAAGCAGTGCTTTAACTTATGAACCATATATTAAAAATCCTTCTATTTATGTTAATGAAACATTGCAGTATAGAGAAATTTACAATAAAGATAATATGGGCAATATAAATGTTGATAGTATAAGTGGAATTAATTTGTTTGATAAAAACAAGTGCAGAAAAGGAGTAATTATAAGTAATACAGGCGAGGAAAATGAAAATGTTCAATATATTATAAGTGATTTTATTAAAGTAAATCCTTCTACTGATTATATATTAAATTATGCATTCAAAAGTACTTCTGTTGCGAGGGTTGCTCAATATGATATAAATAAAAACTTCATTACAAGACCTTTAGTCGATGTTGGTGTTCCTTTTACTACAACAAGCACAACATATTATGTAAAAATTAATTATAATTTTAATTATGTATTTAATTTAACTTTTAAAAGAAATGATACAAGTGGGGAAAATGTTCCGTTCTTAAATTATGGTTTTGATTATAAATCAGAAGTATTATTTGATATAGATAGCACATTAAACGATAATTATTTAACAAGTGAAGGAGTAGTAACGGAATATAGTGGGTGGTCGATAACAGATTATATTAGAGTTCAGCCAAATGAAAATTATATTACAAGTGGTAGTAGTACTGCTTTAGGCAGCTCTCCTGCAAGATGTTATTATGATGCTTTTAAAAATTTTATAAGTGGTTCTGCCCACTCAAACAATAATCCGTTTGTAGAAGTTGCTCCATCAAATGCTTATTATATGAGAGAAAGTATAAGGACATCAGAAATAGGAACAATTAATATAACGAATAAATCAATAAATAATGACGAAAGTGAGTTATATTCAACAAATGAAATAAAAATAGGAACTTGGATAGATGGTAGTGATTTATATAGAAAAGTTTACACAGGTACAACATCTTCAACTGGTAATACTACTGTTATAGCATCAAGCACAGGCTTTCAAGTTGTTAATTTTAAAGGATATATAAAAAGAACTAGTGATAATATTACTTTTCCAATAATTGGTATGCATTCAAATACTGGTGAATTTTGTTTTCCGTTTAGTGGTTCATCAGGAACAATACAATTAAGAACTAGTGATTATAGTACAAATACATATACATATTATTTAATAGTAGAATATACTAAAAGCAGTTAATTAGAGGCAATAAATGAAATGTATTATTTGTAAGGACGAACACGCACCTAGTTATTACTTGCCAAAAGAATTAATGTGGCTAGAAACTTATTTCTGCCCTAGGTGCGTTAAGCTCCTTTTATTCAAAGATTTAAGATATGTTCAAAACGAAGATGAAGTTTTGAGATTAGTTAAGAGAAAGGAACGATAATATGGAAAACTATATTATGATTATATGTGTATGTATTTTGATTCTTATTACAATTCTTTTAATTAAGTTTTGTGAAAAGTTTAGAAACAAAGCATACAAATTGTTTTTAGAAGCTGAACACGAGATAACTAAAGGAAAGAAAATGGACTATGTTGTAGAACAACTATATAATATGTTGCCTATACCCTTTAGGATTATACCTCAAAGTGTTTACAAAAGATGGCTTCAAAAGTTGTTTGATGAAATTAAAGATTTGCTTGATGATGGTAAGTTTAACAATTCTAAAAAGGAGAAGAAAAAATGATTATAAATATCGCAGAATATATTAGTGCTATTCTTGTGATAGTTAGTGCTGTAACTGCTGCTGTTGCTAAAGTTTTTGATATAAAATTAAAACCTTTAACAAATCGAGATCGTAAGCAGTTAAGATTTCAAATTGTTAGTTTTGCTTCAGAACTTCATAGAGGTATCGCACATACTAGGGACGAATATCTTGCTGTGTTTGAACTTATTGACGAATACAAAGATATATGCAAAACATTAAATATTCAAAACCATGTCTTTGAAGAAGAATGTAAGTATATTGATAAATGTTTTCAGAATCTTGATTTATTGCATTTTGGAAAAGAATAATTGACATATTATTTATGATATTATAAAATATTTACAAAGGAGGAATGTGTATGGGAAGAACAGAATGGGAAGATAATCCAAAAATAACTACACCAAAGAATGCTGCAGTTAATGATATTGTTATGATACCTTTTGTAGCTCATGAGAGTTCTATGACTAGAATGGAAAAGATCATTAAATTGTTGATTGGACTTATAGCTTTAATGATAATAGGTGTAACGATATATTTAGTTGTACCTAATGAAATTGTCGAAGAAACAACTACGAGTACACAAGAAGTCGATGACGTTAGTGATAGTGAAATTCATCAAACAATAGGAGAATAATTGTGGCTAAAGCTAAACAAACAAAGACTGTTGTTATAAGAACAATAAAGAATAATAAAAGAAAAACCATTATCAAGAAAAAGACTAAAAGATAATGGCTAATGCTAGACCAAAAGTAAACGAATATTTACTATCACTACCTAATTCCGAATGGAAAAATATCATAAATGAATATGTTAAGAATGAAATAGATAGACAAATAGCAATAGATTATTACTTAAATGGAATCACACAAGTCGATATAGGAGCTAAATTTAATTACTCGAGAAGTGCTATTAGAGATAAATTGCATAAGATTATAAAGATAATCGAAAAAAACGCCAGAAATAAATCATAAAGCAATCACACGATTGCTTTTTCTATGTTATTCTAACAATGGTGATACTATGATAGACAAAGATAATTATATCTCCCTAAAAAGGTATCTTAAAACATTAAGTAAACCTCAAATTGAAGATTTGTGTGAAAACATGAAATTCAATGAACAAGAAACAAGGTTGCTTATTTCTTGGTATGATGGTGATACTGTTGTTAAGATGTGTATGGATAACTATATAAGCAACCATAGGTACAATACATTTTTCAAAACAATATGTTCTAAGATATATAATTATTTAGTCTATCAGAATATCACTTTTTAATGAAAATTAGCCTCATACAGAGGCTTTTTATATTATTTTGATAATTTATACATAAAAAATAAAACACCTCTATATAAGGTGTTTTTGTGCGTTATTTCAAATATTTATTTGAAGTCCATCTTTCTTCTTCTCTTGATACTTTCGCCCAGTTAATTGTTCCTACTTTTTTTGTCTTATATACTTCGAGAGCATCTCCATTGTATAATGAACCAACTTGTTTTGCTTTTAAGCTAGGTGCATTATGAACAATTAGTGGTGGATCTGTAAGTCCAGTTACAATTTTAACATCTGGTTTTGTATCAGATAAATAAGCACTAAATACCCATTCATTAGTTCCTATCTTGCTCCAACTTCCTTGTGTTTCTGTAACATTAACTTCTGTACCAGCTTTTAACATTTTATTTGTAGATTTTCCGTTTGGTGACTTATGAACAACTAGTCCTTCATCATCAACATTATAAACATATTTTTTAGCATTTTCTGTATGATATTTAATTCTTGAACCATATTCTTTAGTTGTTTTACTAGCTACTGCTTGATTTGGATATACTTCAAGATATTCGAGTGGATTAACCCATCTATTCTTACCATAGTCTAAAGTTTCACCTTTATACAATCCAAGATGTAAGTGATAAGGTACTCGTACCCATTTATGATTTTGATAAACATATCCTGTGTTACCCATATTAGCAACCCATTGTCCACGAGATACTTTATCTCCAACTTTTACTTTTATGCTATTATCTTGTAAGTGTCCGTATTCTGAAATAAGTCCGTTGTTGTGTTTTATTATCAATACATTTCCACCAGTATATTGATTTTGAATTGACAATACAGTACCATCAGCAACGGCGTAAATTTTAGCATTTTTTCCACCATGTAAAAGTGACCAACCTAAGTCTAGTCCATTATGACTAGCACTAAAACCCTGTGTTATTCCAATATAATCTACTGGATATTGCATATTATATACTACAGCTACATTAGCCATACCATATTCCTCCTATCGTAATTATTATTATAGCACATTTCAATCAAAAAATCAAAATGGAGGGTGATATAGGAATTGAACCTATGCTACAGAAGTTGCAGTTCTGTGCCTTACCACTTGGCTAATCACCCATAAAGAGTGTAAGTTACACTCTTAATTAAACTTTCCATATATATTCGATTTGTTCATTAGTGCAATCCCATGTATCTATTATATAACCATTTATACAAGCAGTAATATGACCTCTTGTGGTTATTAAATATTTTCCGATAGGATGATTTTCTGCAAATTCTCCTATATATTTTTCATCATAAGGTATTCTTTTGAATTTCTTATCTAAAAAATCTCTTACGAATATTGCACTATCCATCATAAAACCTTGTTCCATCGCACTTTTACATAATTCTTTATACGCATCTTTCCAAGTAATATCCATAACTATTGAATATGCTCTAGGAAAGCAATCGTCGATAAAATTATTATGACTATTTGCATTATAAAAATAATATTTCATATTACATCTGTGCTATTCTTTGAGCTGTTTGACGTATCATATCGATTTCTTCTTGACTTTGAGCATCTTCTCTTAACATGTGTGCAAAATCTTCCATACTTTCAAGCATATATTTCAATGATTTTTTTGTATCTTCACTTGCACCATATCTTGAACGATCTTCCATATATCTTCCATAATGTTCTGACATTTCATCTAAATAATCGTGTCCTCTATATCTTCCACGACTATCTCTACGTCTTGCTCCATAAGAATCTCTATCATAATCTCTACGTCCATAATCGTCACGTCTATAATCACTATATCTCATATCTTCTTCACCTACTTTCATATCGTAATATTCCATTTCGGCAATATCTTTATTAATATCTATCAAATCACTTAGATATTCTAAATTGTTACCTTGTTCGATACCTTGTTCAGTAATTGTTTTCATTAATTCTTTTGTTGCTCTTTTAATATCTTCGTGTAAATGTTTTTCCATTTATTCACTTCCTTTCTTCCAATAATTTTATTATTTGATTGTTTTGTTCAATTATTTTTTCAAGATATTCTTTATCTTGTTTTTGTAATTCGTTCATCAAATCACTATTGTTATAATCTTGAAATAAGATTTGTAAGCTCAACGCTTGTAACAATAAAGATGTTATATCTATCGTATTATTTCTCATTATGAAATTTTACGAATAATAAAATTTGCGTCCTTAATGGTTGGTATTTGAGTTGTAACAGCTGGTGTTACCCCACCGACAGCTGGTAATGAACCTACACTTATTGTTGTGTTTACTCTAGGGCATACTCTTATTAATTTTGTAAAAGCAACATTTCTATAAGTGTTTGCAGTTGTTACTTGTGTGTCTACTTCTGTTCCTTCAATATCGCTTCCGTTAGTTTTTAGTGCTAATGCAACTTGTCCTGTTGTAGCACTTGTAACGTTTGCGTTAAAAGATACTTCAAATAGTCCACCACCTATAATCGTGAAGTTACTACTACCAGGTGTATATTGAAGCCACCCACAACAATTAGCACTATTTGTTCTAACATCTACAGTACTAAAATTAATGTCATCTGTATTTGAAGTTAAAACTTCTGGTAAAATTTGTAATGTTTCTATCATCTATTATCATTCCTTTCTATAAAAATAAAAGAGAATAGAACTATGCCTATTCTCTAGGTGTTCAGTAGTGTTCACTACTGTTCACTTTTTAGCAAGTTCTCGTAATCGAGTTTGTCGTAATCGACCTTATGCTATTAAATAAATTGGTTGCTTCCTAATCCACATCCACAACCATTGTTGTTGCAAGTGAATATAGGTGTTCTTCCGTATACTGGTGTTGAAGGTACAGGGCAGTTAGATAATCTAGTATATAAAGCATCTACTTCATCTATTTGTCCTTGTCTTAATTGAGCAGTTTGTTCAATTTGACTTGCTTGTCCTCTAGCATATAGAAGTTCTTGACGTAATTGAGCAATAGTGTCGTTCTTAGCATCAATTTTGTCTTGACATAATTGATCTAAAATACGTTGAGTTGAAGCTGTTTGACTAGCAACAATATCTCTTATACCATTACTTAATGCTTCTCTGTCTGCACAATTTTCACTTAATATAGTACTATTTAAGTTAGCTATACCTAAGCGATTTTCGCAACAACAATTTTGAAGAGCATTATTCAAGTTATTGAAACCTTGTAATGTAGCAATTTGATTGCTAAAGTTTTGGTTCATATCAGCCATTTGTCTGTTTGCAGCAGCTATTTCTGCATTGTAGAATCCGTTACTAACTGTTGAAGTAACATCTGCAGTACTATTACAGATTTGGTTAGATAATGAAGCAACTCCATCTCTTACACCTTCGATTTGATTACTTAAATGTAACGTATCGAATCCGTTATTTGTATTGGTATTGATTCCTTGTTGACCTGCTAAAAGCCATGGGAACTCATACATTCCACCAAAGCCTCCACCGAAGCCACCGAATCCGCCCCATCCACCATTACCAAATAGTAATGCTAATAGGATAATCGCCCAGATACCATCTCCTCCGAAGAATCCATCATTTCCGTTGTTTCCGTACATAGGATATACTGGATATGGATAACCAAATCCGTTACCATTTGTAGTTGCAAGTTCGATAGTAGGTGTTATTCCTTGTGATCCGTTCATATTCTTTCTCCTTTCGTTAAATTTTTATTTATATCAAACACTATTTTTTAGTGTTGATACCATTATTATTTTGTTGTTGGTTATTAAAACCACCCATCATTTGTTGCCATTGTTGTCTTTGTTGTGGATTAAAACCACCGACAACTCTATTCAAATATTCATTAGGATCATTATTATTTTTTCTTGCTTGTTGAAATTCTTGATATGCTTGAGGGTTCACTCTTTTTAATTGTTGTTCTAGTTGGTTCATCATACCTTGTGGTAGTTGCCTCATTTTCTGGTTGAATAACATTTTCAACATGTTGTTCATTTTGAATCATTCCTTTCAATTCTTCTATTTGTGATTGTAGGTATTCTATCTGAATATCTTTTTCATCTTTTTCAACTATTTCATTCATTTCGTATGCCTTTATTTCGTTGTTAGGACTTTTTATCCATACAACACTCATATCTCTACTAAAGAATGGTGTATCACCTATTACTATTTCTTTTTTGACATCATTTATAGAATTTACATATCTCATTATTTCTCTATTTGTACTAGGTGCTATTTGAAAATTTTGTGTAAGATTTGTTGGTTGCGGTACATTTTGTTGTTGTACTCTTTGTTTCATTCTTTCTAATTCTGCAATCTGATTGTTTATATTGTCTAAGTTTGCTTGTTGCATATTTTGTCCGTAGTAGTTTCCGTACATATTTTCTCCTCACTTTCTGAGCCATTAAATAAGATAATCAATAGTAATAATAACCATATACTATATATTTCTGTATCTTCATCAAGACCATAAAAAATGGAGAGATTATGGATATAAGTTTCTTCATTTTTATTTGAACTTTCCATTATAATCTCTCCTCTCAATCAGAAAGCCTTTTTACTTGCTTTCTAATGGGATTATATAACTATTATTACTATTAAAAATTACCAATAAATTACTAAAAAATACACACAAAAAAAGGAGTTGTATAACTCCTGTGGAAAAAATGTGGGTACTATTAAGTACCGATGAGTGTATATGAAAGGAATAGAAAACATGGGTGTAACACCAAAGATAACATATACACTCGTCGCTACCTAATAGGTAGCTTTATATTAAAGACCTTCTAGAATTGAACTTCTAGGGTTCTCAGTTTGAGTTGGTGTTGCACTAGTGATTTCAACACCACCCAATATTTTAGTAACATTTGCAAATGTAGGAATTGTACCATCTTCTCTTGGTTTATTTCCTGGTCTATGTTCTACTAATGCTTTAACTTGTGTATTAATTAATTGTTTGCACATATCTTCAATAGACATTTCTTCACCATCTGTTACTTTTAAAGTTGCTTCACAGATTCTTGATATTTTCCATAAAGCTCTATCTAAATTTATATTTTCTGTTAATTGAACTTTCTTTTCATCTTGCCATACTATTTTTACATCTGTTGGATTTCCACTAGGTACTGCTTTACAATCAACGATTGTTAAAATCTTTTCTCCAGCTTCCATCTTTTGATAATTATTACTCAAATTAAATTTAATTGTTTTCATTTTCTTCTTCCTCTTTCATATCTTTAGTTAATTTATAATTTATTGTTTCACTAACATATTTATTATACAATATTGGATTATCTTTTTCAAGTTTTTTCTCATCAAATTTTTTACTAGTTGTTTTTGTTAATTTATATTTACCTGTTGTAGATAATTCTTGTTCTATCATTTTATCTTTGATATTTGCTTCTAGTGTTTTTAATAAATCTTGTTTTGCTTTTAAACCACTAGATACTTCAAGGTCTTTTATTTCCTTTGCTAATTTAATTGCTTCTTCGCAAACATCAATTAGTTCATTATCCTCACAAGGTTTACTTGCACGAATAATAGATAAATATTCTTTATCTTTAATTTCATCAAATTCTGGACTTATTCCGTTTTCAATATACTTTTTCCACCATTCTGTTGCATATTCAATACATTCTTTAATGTTTAAATATCTATCTCCAATAGGAATTAAAATGTCTGATAATTTTTTTACAACAAGAATTGTGTTAGATTCATTGACAACATAATTTTCTGGATTAGCATAATCTAAATCTGTTAAAAATGAACAAGCAAATAATACTCTATCTAAACCTTTAAGATATGCGTACAATGCACCTTGTAGTTGGTAATCAGCAGGAGGCTGATTATTAACCCAGTCTTGCGGTTTGCTACTCGTTTTACATTCACAAATCATTGTCAATGTTTTACCATCATTTAATGTTGCGACAGCATCCATTACACCAGAAAATATTTTTGATTCTTCTTTGAAGTTATCGTATCTATATTCATCAAATATATTTCCATAATAATCCTCAATGCTTTTAACATTAGGATAAAATTGAGATACATATTTGATAAGTTTCGGTTCTATTGCTTTACCAGCGAGTGTATATTTATTATCTTCAAAAGGTAGCTTAGCTAGTTTTGTTATTTCACACCACGCACCAAAAGCGGTTTGATATTTATTAACACCTAATACACTTGAAAGTCTATGTCCGGAAATTTTAAGATGGTTTTTAGGTAACTTATCGATTATTATACTTTTTTTATTATCATTATATGACCATTCCATTTAGTACCTCTTACTTATATTGTTTTCCAAATGTATCAAAATATCTATTTTCTATTGCAACTTTTATTTGATCTATCTCTGTTGTTTGAAATAAACCTTTTTGTAATGAATCTAATGCGACTTCTCCGTATTCGTTATCACCCGTTTTTTCTCTTATTTGCATAATCATATCTGCAATTTTATCACTATCGTCTTTGTCTGATACTTCGTGTTGTTCAGTAGCGACAACTTTTTCTTTTATTTCTTCTTTTACTTGTGGTGGAATGTATGTTGGTGTTTTAATTTCTTTACTTTCAGTTATTTCTGTTTCAGTAGCTTCGTTTTCCCAATCAAACTTTTCTTTTGGTGTGAAGTTAAATTTAAACCAATTTCTAAAAGCCATTGTTTCAGCAATACCTGTAGCTTTGTCTATAGTATCTGCGCCACTACCAAACATTTTATAAGATTTTGAACAACCAGTATCTAAATCAGTAAAAGTTATCATACAAACAACTTCTGATAAATGACGAGGTGATCCAACACTAGGTGTCATTACTGCTCTTTCAAATCTTAATTGTTCTAAAGTTTCAAATGAAAAATCTAAACCTAATTTAAGACAAGTTTGTTGTGTAAAATTATAAAACTGACCTATACTCGAATATTCTCCACCACCTAAATTATCTGCAAGTAATTTATCAAGGACAAATTCGTGTTCTTGAACAGCTTGTCTAAATTTATTTATCTTTTTTAATAATATTGAATAATCATTATAATTTAATTCTGTTTTCATTTCTTTTTCCTCTTTCTTATTATTTTCAATTAATTTTATTAAATCTTCTTTTTTTATCTTTTTATCAAATTCTAAACCCATATTTGTTGCTATTTCAACAAGTTCTTCTTTTTTATATTCTTCCATTCTCTTCACTCCTAAAAAATCATTTACTCTTTGTTTTGCAATTTTAATATACCACTCTTTATTTATATCATCAATAGTTAATTCATTTGCGTTGTCGACTATTGGGTTTTCAGGACAATTAGCAAGTGAATCTCTCCTACCATCTGGCTTAACTTTAATTATCATACCACTAGGTTTTAAACCAGAATAAATACGATTGTTCCTTTGAAGTTCAATATCTCCGTTAGGTGTTTCTTGAACACATTTTTCATAAGTGTGTCCTAAGTGGCTTATCATCTGAAAACGGAAAATATCATTACAATTATTTATGGTTTCTTCAACTGGAATATCCAATAATAATACCTTTAATAATGCTTCACCAACTATTGTTAAACTATTACATTTTAAAGCATCTGTAAAACTAGTTTCCCATATTTTTTGTTCTTTATCCCATGTGAGTTTTAGATTTTTATTGATGGAATCACATTCAAAATTAGTTCCTTTATAATTTATTGCATAATCATTATCACCTGTTTGAACTAACTCACAATAGTTATTTACATTCTGCATTACAATTCTAACAATGTTATCTTCTTCCATTTCAAGACCAGTTAATTTTTCTAAATCATGAATTAGTTTATCAGCTTGTTCTTTATATTTAATGTCTACTTCATACATTACTGCATCTGTATTAGCAGATACCATTTCTAATGTTGGTACTTTTTTTAAATCATCGATTAATTGCAACACAATCAATTGTCCTGTTGTGCAAATTGAAAACCCTTGTAAATTGTCGTATAGTGCGTTAAATTTAGCACGTAACGCACCAGTGTATGCATTTAATGGCAACTTTAGACCTATATTTACGTCTTTATTGGTTAATTGCATTGGCAATAGAAAATCGTCGCTTAGCTGACCTTTTTTTGCTGTCATACGAGTACTTAAAATATTTACATAAGCACCTTTATCTTTTTGATTTCTACTTGAATATCCAAATAATCTTACTAAATTCGGATATAAACTTGTAAAGTCCCAGTTACATAATACTTTTCTTGATTTGCTTCTATCGTAATAATATACACCTTGTTTTTTAAAAGCATGTCCTCCACCTACACCTAATTGGAATAATATATCATCATATTCAATTTCTGGTGCTTCTGGTTTATAATCAAGATCATTATGCTCAATTATATCATCAAAGAACTCTAATGCTTGTTTTGGTATTTTTGATTTATCAATACACTTAGGATATACATAACAAAAATTATCATTATGCTCTTTTCTTTTCGCACCTAAAAGTATTGCTGTTAAATTTGCATTAGTTTGCGATAAGGCAAATACTGGTTCAATTCCACCAAATTTAGCTATAATAAATTTAGACTTATATCCCGTTTTTAATTTATCAAATATAGAAAATAATGCTTCAACGTCTTTGGTACAATAATAAATAACATCATCACGTTGTTCGTCCGTCCATTTAGTTGGTAAATCAAAACTTACTTTCGTTTCTGTAATTGGTAATCTCAAATTACCTTCTAATTCTTTTAGTGATTTACGAGGGTTTATTTCATTAAATAAATCCCACATTATTGGTAATTCCATATAACCAACATCAAAATCCCAGCCTTTACCATCGTTAACGATATAATCACTAACTTTTCTTAACTCTTCTGGTGACATACCAGCTAACCAACAACGAAGAATGTGTTTATCGAAGTTGTTGCAGTTATAACCCATTAAGATAGGTTTTGTTTTATCTAGCCATTCTTGAAGTTCATTAGCTGGACTATTATGAAATATTTTCTTTTCTTTTGTTGTATAATTTATAAATACAAATAAGGCATCGTGAGCAAAACACTCCGCATCAAATCCCCAAAGGTTTTCTAATAAATCGTCAAAGGTCATATTAATTTAACCCAAATATTTTATAGACATCTCCACCAGCAAATGTATTTGGTAATTGTCCGTTCCATTTTTGAATAAACTCTTCTGTTAATATTTCTTTTGTTAATGTTTTTTCTAATATAGCGTTTGATTCAGATTCAGCTTGTGCTTGAACTTTTTTAGTTTCTGCATCGATTTTAGCTCTTTCAAGTTGTTGTTTTGACGTTTGAACTTCTTGTTCGGCTACAACTTTTCTTTCGATAGCAGCATTATATTCAGCACTAAAATCAAAATTTTTAATAGCAACACTTAATGAAATAATACCATATTCTTTTAATTTATCACTTAAATTGTTGTTAATATCATTAGCAATCTCACTTCTTTTTGTTACAATTTCTTCTGCGGTATATTGTGATAACACACTTTTAACACTTTCTTGAATTGCTGGTAATAAAATAGTTTCCGCATAATTTTCACCAACATTTCGATATAATTCAACTGCTTTATCACCTTCTAATTGATAATTTACTGCCACTATTATATCATTCAATACTTGCAAATCTTTAGAACTACTTGATAAACCTACTTCATTTTCATATTTTTGAACTTTAATGTTCATTTTTATTATCTCTTCCCATGGCGCTTTTATTTGCAAACCTTCGTTTAAATTTGTGCTTACAACTTGTCCCCAACGAGTTTTTATTCCAACTTCTCCAGTTTCAACGTTTCCTATAAAACCTGGAATAATTATTAATAATCCAAATAACCCCCACAAGCAATGTAAATGACTTACTTTCCAATCATTTTCTTCTCTATTGTATGCTATAAAAATAAGTAAACCTATTATAGCGATAATTGTTAATACAATTCCTGTAACAAACCATCCCATACTAATTGTTCTCCTTTATCTTTCTATAAGTTCTACCTTTTTGCTCTTTGATTGATCCTACTCTACCTTCCGCATATACTCTAGCTTTTGGTCTTTGTGCAAAAAAGATAGTTCCTCTATTTTTAAATTTTTCTTTATAATAATTTTGTCTTTGTTTATAATTTTCAAATTTAGGTTCTTCATTATTTGTTATGCTTTCATTCTCTAACATCATAACCCTCTTTTCTATATATTTTTTTTCTTTCTCTTAAAAACTTATCCAACTTGCCAACATCATCAACTAAGTCATAAACATTTGCAATCTTTTTATCTTTATAAGGACGTTGTACTCTACCTATACTTTGAACAACAATTCTCAAATCTTTTACTGGTGTAATCATTACAAGATTTTCTAATATCGGTGCATTAAATCCTTCTGCAATCAATTTATAAGTTGCGAATAAGTATTCAATTTTACCATCTCGAACATCTTGTAAACCTTTTTCTCTGATAGCCTTTTTTGTTTTCCCATCAACAAATAAAGCATGTTCACCCCATTTAGAAGCTAACCATTGTAACTGCTCTGTTCTATCTCCTACAACGATTGTAGATCCTTTCAAATTAGCAAGTAATTGTAGAATTAATGCGTTTCTATCTCTATCTTTTGATATGCTTGTTATAAGTTTTGCAAAATCTATTGTTTGATTACTCCTATCAAATACATCTTTACCTATAACATTGTATTTTGTTTTAATTAGAAATATTTGAGCTGGTATTTGAAATTTATTTGCTTCAACAGATACAACTTTTTGTCCTAGATAATATCCGTTAAACATATCATTTTCTTTTTTCATCTCGTATAACACTTTACCTACGATTTTAGGAATACTATCTTGTAACTTATCTGCTCTATGGAGTGTTGCAGTTAGTCCTATTTTGTATCTACTTGCGAAATATGTAAAACATTTATAAAATTGTAATACTGATTCACCAGATATACAAAGGTTATGAATCTCGTCACCAATAATCATTCCAAATTCGTCTTGTGGTATTTCACCTTTTTCGATAACATTTATGAGTGTTTGTATCGTTGCGAATACAACATCACCAGAATAATCACATTTACCTTCTGTAATAGTACTTGTTTTACAAGTCATATTATCTTCACATTCTTGCTTTGCTTGATTGAGTAAATCTTTTGTTCTTGTTAACCATAATGTCTTTTGTTTCAAGTTATTTACACACTCAAGAGCGGCAACTGTTTTCCCAGTTCCTGCTGGTAATACAAATAATCCATTATAATTTTCTTCAATAGCTTTTAAACAAGGTTTTTGATATTCTCGTAAATTTATTGTTGAACTTATTTTTATAGGTTTTGAAACACTATAATCTTTATAATCTTCTTTATATGGGTGTATTTCCCAAAGGTCATCAAAACAACCTAAGGGAACAAATAAATCACCATCATAATAATCATACAATTTTATTTCTTTTGGTATATTGTAAACATAGAAGCCCATTGATTTCTTTTTTTGATAATCAGGATTTGTAAATGTTAAATTGTTTTTACAATAGTTTTTAATTGCTTCTGTTGGTTCTTTGATATGGATAATATTAGATATTGAAATCTTCATTATTCACTCTTTTTGTTTGGTTTTCTTCCTCTTCTTTTACAATTTTGTTTAGGACATAAAGTATCAGAAGAGATAGTTGTTTGACTGGGATTTTCTTCTTTTATTTCATAAGGTGTAATATGTCCTTTTTCGTCAGTAATACCATATTCGGCTAATATATCGATAACATCTGTATATTCATAATTTTTATCAGTAAATTGATTAATAAGTTCAATATGAGCTTCTGCTTCTGCTATTTTTTCTTTAATGGAATTAATAACTTTTTTGCGTTCTTCCTTAATTTGATTTATATATTCATCATCACCATTATAAGATAAAACATATACTATATTATCTGAAAAATTATAATCTTCTTCTAACTCATATAATAAATTATCTAAATGATTTTGACTATTATAAAGTCTTTTTAAATTTTCATTAGCTTCGTTTATTATTTGTTGATAATTATTATAAATCGGATCAGATTCCTTATGCTCCTTTATTTTTTTATCATAATAATTGTTTATATTTTTTAAACTTTTTTCTTTATATATTTCAATCAATTTCATCTTATCTCCTCTTTCTTCTTGTAGTGCATTACAATAATCTTGTGTTGTTTTTATATCTCCCCACACGTATCTTTCGTATGGATCGATTATCCAATTAGTTTTATCAATTGTTAATTTTTCATTAATTTTGTCATAAGTCATTTTAAATCATCACCTCAATACAATCTTCTTTGACTAAATAACCTTTTTCATTAAATATCTTTTTTGCATTTTCCCAATCTAATATAAATGTCCCTGTTTTGTCAGATTTAATAAATATTATTATTGTATTTCCATTTGCAATAAAGTTATCTAACTCATCTCTTTTATGTTCTAACCCACTTGCTTTGTAATATAATTTATCAGTACTCGTATGCTTACACTCAATGCAAATTGCTTTATTTCCTTTAAGTGCGATAATATCAAATACTGTTCCATCTATTTCGGTAGGCATTTTGAAAGTACTATATCCATCTTTCATATAAAATTCCATAACTTCTTGTTCCCAACTTTTACCTACATTATATTGCTTTAAACCCATTAAAACACTCTCATTTCACTTATTATTCTTAAATTTTTTGAAAATTTTATCTTGTTTTTATATTCATAAAAGTCATATTCGTATAATGTTTTTTCAGTAATTGTTTTTGTTTTTAAATCTAAAACTCTGATTGTGTACATTCTGCTTCACGTTCTTTCTTTATTTCAAGATTATATTTTTCACAAATAATAGGATCTATACCTAATTTATTTTTTAACATGCTGATTGTTTTAGGATTTAATGGTCTAAAACCTTTTGTGATATTTGTAAATTCCATAAACCAACCTCTAGGAATATCATATTTACGAATAAAATTTCTTTTAGTCAATCCTGATTCATATAACATGTCCATAATTTTTCTATATAATTCTGTTTCCACTATCTATTCCCTCCTTTATCTATATATTACTATATTTGTATTTATTTGTCAACACAAATTTGACTAAATTTAAAATATATAGTACACTATCATAGTGTTGATAATTGTAGATTCCTTTCAACACTTCCGACATTCGTGTCGGATTTTTTATTTTAGAATATAATTTTGTAATCTTTAAATCTTATCCCAGTTAAAGCATTGTTGCTCCAAATCTCATCGATAGTTAACACAAATGGATTAACAAGATCCGTTCTTGTTTTTTTAAAATTTTTCTTAGCTACCTTATTGACACAAACATATAATATTACATCTGATTTGTCGCTTATATGTCGTTCTAATAATCTTATTAAACCAGCATAATCAAACATCTTCGTCCTCCTTTTCTCCTAACCACAGATAGATACATTTTGCTCTTTCTTTTTTAAATGCTTTATTTACTTTATATTTAACATCTCTACTAGGTAGGGGTGGGTTGCAAATATTGTTGTTAAAATCATTAGCAAGTAACATTATTTCTTCTTTACTTAACCTTGTTTTATAATAAAGATTTGTAATATATTCAAATAATGCACTATCTCTACCACCCTCACCAACTTCTTCTGGTTTAACATATTCTTCTTTATGCTCTTTTTCAGTTTTAATAATATCTTTTTGAGATAATATAAAGTTTTTTAATTCGATCGGCATTGACTTTATTTCTTTATCACTTGTAAAAGTATATTGTTTTTCGTTTATAGTGCTAGGATATACAAGAATATAACCATCAGAACGCACATCAATTCCTGGATAATCTTTAAAACTATTTGCTGTATTTGCAACTTGTTTTAATTCATAATCACTTTTAAATATGATATGAAGTCCACCACTCGGTGTCTTTTGACACAATGTATCGATTTCGCTTATTTTTAGGTCATTTAAGAGCTTTTTAGCACTCTCTAGTCCGTTTACACTATGAACATCAATATCAAGCACAAATAGGTCATTAGGAGTGCAAGGAAGCCCCCAATTACAACTAGGTGCATTTTTCAACCAATATGATATTTGAAGTGGTGAACAAGAACAATCATTCTGCCAATTTTCAATAAGTGGTGTCTTAGCATTTTCTACTATAGGAAATATTTTTAAACTTTCATCAAGATAATGTTTTTTTAATTCAGAATAAAGTTCCATAATATCTCTCCTTATTTTGTTCTTAATAGTTGATATATAGATGGTATAGGTATATCTAATTTTTTAGATATTTCTATGACTGATATATTTTTTAATCTAAGACTTCTTATTTTATTTACAATATCATCGTCATATTTCCTTACTCTTCTTATTTTCTTTTCTTCTTTAGGTTCATCAAAGAAATGTTCTAGTTGTTCATCATCAATAACTCTATTATTATATTCTTTATCGAGATTGCTAACTCTATTTGAAATTTCTCTTACTAACATTCCTCGATTGTTTTTTTCATGTATTTTATTTTTATGTGTTCTCCAAACACTTCCTAATGCTAACATATTATGATAATTTCTTCTCTTATCTGCATTTTCTTCTAATGCTTTTGTTATCTTTAACATTTGTGCATCCGATAGCTCGTAATCTTCTATCAAATGTAAATAATCACTTCGTTCTTTATCAATCATGCTACAATCTTCACTTAATTTATTATCAATATAATCATTAAGTTCATCAAAGAATTTATCAGCTTCATCAAACATTTTTATACAAGTATCCAATCTAGCTAAAAATTCATTCTGTAATTTTCTATCTTTAAATTCTTTCTTTTTCATAACAACACTCCATTCTGTGTATTTACTAAATTATCTGAATCTATAATTTGTTTGCAACCATTGCAACAAACATATTCTTGTTGATCTTGTGTTGACCATACTTTTTGCAAATTATCAATTTCAAATAATTCACCACAATATTGACATCTTTCTAATTTCTTTACAACATAATCTAAGCTATCTCCCCATTTCGGATTCTTTTCGATAAACTTTTCATACATCATATTAACAATTTTTAATTCATTATCTTTTAATTCTCTTATTTCCATTTTCTTTCTTCTCCATCCCTAATCTTTTTCTTAACATTGTTCTAAATTTATTTATTATCAATGATAAAACCATTTTTGATATATTATATTTTTTTCTAATTTCAATACTTGACAATTTCTCCCTGTTAAAACCGAAATAATCACATACTACATCAGCATATTGATTATGATAACCCATATTTTTCATAGCTTTCAAAACAATATTTGCTTCTTTTTCAATACTATACAATAATGTTTTGTCTTCATCTTCTTTACCTAATGTATCACCTAATGTGTATGTTTCATTTTCATTTACAGGTAGTACATAATCAAGTGACAACATTATTGGTTTGTTTTTATTTTTTCTTGCTTCACCTTGTAAATAACCACTAAGATATAAATATATTGCGTTGCACAAATATGTACTTTCTTTCCCTTTTTCAGGATCGTATGTTTTAGCACCTTTTACTAAACCTATCCATGCTAAGTCTATGTAATCATCCATCTTATGACCTAAACCTAATTTGTTTATCATAAAAGGTGCTAATTTCATATTTCTTGTTACTAAATCATCAATGTTTGTCATAGTAGCCACTCAAAATTCTTTTGTCTGTTCTATCTAATTTTTCAAGAATAACATTCTTCAATTCTTCTGGTTCTATTTCATTAGCATACATGTGTTGATATAATAATATAAAATTGTCTGCTAATTCTTGTATGACATCTTCAATAGGATTTAATCCATATTGCCATAATAATAAAGCATTGTTTAATTCTTGTTGTTCTTCTGCCAATTTTTTTAATTGTGTTCCTTCTTTTTTTCTTTCGAAACTATCATATAATCTTAAAAATCTTTCTTTATCTATATCGAACATATTTAAACTCCTAATCGTTATCACAGAATATTTTTATTGTGGTACATATCCAACCTAAAATAAGCAAGAATAACCACCAACCATGAATCATATCCATTTTATTCATTATACCTGTAATTAATAACATAGCTATCATATTAAACACTCCTTTGCTTCTTCATAGCTTTTATAAAGTTTTCATAAAAAAATACTTTATTTGAAATTTCTTCATTTTTCTTTCTTAATGGTTGAGCCTTTTTATAAGGCAAACACTCGTCTATTGCTAGACTTTTTAAATTATTACTTTTAATTCTTAATTTAACTATTTCTTTATATATGTTTTTCATAATACCTTACCTTTCTGTAATTATATTATCAAATCATATTTTATTTGTCAATACTTTTTATAAAATTTTTACATTCTTTTTTTGTTCCTCTAAAAAGCTCAACCTTGCAATTCTTATGTACTTCCCATACTATATATGTTTTCAGCACAATATCCTTTTCAATAATCATTTAAACCTCTTTATTCTATTTCATCATATAACTTAACAAGTTGTCTGTGTGTAGGGTTATTACGCATTAAATATTCCGCTAACTCTACACTACAATCAAATATATCATTTTGATAAATAACACCATCTTGATTGTCATTCATATCAAAACGAATTAAATTTTTAATTTCTTTGAAAGCATTTAAACTGAATTGTGTTAGTCCCACTACTGTTACCAAATCAGCTTTTTCTTTTTTATAAGTGCTTTCACCTTTTGCTAAAATATTACCCCAAGTGTCTTCTGGTGCTGTATAATTTATTTTATGTTTTTTCCATTCATATAATTTGTTAACATCAAAGTTATCAAAATTGTCAATAATGAATCCATGCTCACCATCTTTAAATCCTAATTCTTCATATACAGGAAGTGGTGTAATTAAAACAGGAGTACCCAACGTAGCAGCTTCATTAGGAACATATCCATAACTTTCACTTTTTGAAAATTGTGCAACAAAATCAGCCATATTCATAAAGCTAGATATATCCAAACGTGGTTTTAACCATACAATATTAGGGTTGCTTATCGCTTCTGTGTCATTTGTAAATACAAACCAAAGATATGGTCTTTTATTTTTGTTTAGTAATTGACCAAACTTTTCCATATTGTCTTTTCCCTTTTCTTTTGTTAATCTTGTTGCACTAACAATAATCAAAGGTCGTTCAGGTTTGTCTATTGCTAATGGATTATATACACATTCACATTCGATTCCAGTTAATTCTTTGAATTTATCACAACACCATTGACTAACACCAATATATCTAGTTATTTGCGGATACAA
>Ga0310690_10000842_pt1 | contig 60641 bp, 46 predicted proteins | sample AusTroGonzalo_MG_2_FD_207661 | JGI IMG/M metagenome (GOLD analysis project Ga0310690, IMG submission 207661) | Bovine rumen microbial communities from tropical cattle in Woodstock, Queensland, Australia - Gonzalo_04 (v2) (version 2) | ecosystem: Host-associated > Mammals > Digestive system >... | reverse complement strand
TCCCCGTTACTAAAATCAGCCCGCGGCGCGATTCGGCCATTTTGCACAAAATTTCTCCGGGCAAATTGAGTTCTTCAAAGGAAGGAATCTTGGGCGGAATATGGCGGATAGCCATACAAATTTTACCGAGTTGGCGGTACACGTTAAAGCGGAAACGCCCGTATGATTTGGCGTCTAACGAGAAGTCCACGGTGCTGTATTGTTCAAATATACGGCGTTCGCGTTCCCCCATACACGCATAGGCCATTTTTTTGGCTTCGTCGTTGGAGACAAAACTATCTTCAATCGGTTTCATCTGCCCCTGTAAACGCACATAGGCGTTGGAGTTGCCGCGGATATGCAACCCGCTGGCTTTATTATCCACTACGGTTCTAAGCAAACTTTGTAATCCTACCGCCATAATCTTCTCCTTTTAGTAAGCCTTTCTTATATTATACCCGTTTTTTGCGTCGCAAACACGCGGGAACGTCCAAATTGTTTTTCGGCCGGAAATCGGCAAAGCGGTCCTCCGGCGTTAATTTCCCCACAGGAGTCAACGTTTCCAGCGGGCGCGCACGGTTCATAAACCGGCTCGCTTTTTGCGAATCAAACCCCGCCGCAATAAGCGTTACGCGGTAGCGCTCTTGCATGGTAGGGTCGTAAGAGCACCCGAATTTGATGATAGAATCGGCGCTCGCATATTTGCGGATACACTCCAGCACTTCCATATTTTCCTGAAGTCCGGGGTCCGCCGCTAAAAAGTGCACAATAAAACCTTTAGAACCGCCAATATCGGCATTTTCCAAGAGCGGCGAAGAAATGGCCTCTTTCAACGCTTCCAAATGACGGCCCGGACCGCTGGCCTCGCCGATACCGATTAGTGCCTTTTCCGATTTGTGCATAATGCGGTAAATGTCGTTAAAATCAATATTCTGTTCGCCCGAGGTGGTAATCACGTCCGAAATGCCGCGTACCGCCTGCAAGAGCACTTCATCTACCATTGCAAACGCGGCGCGGCTGGACGTGCGCGAAGTCGTGTTGGCCAGTAATTTTTCGTTGGGAATAATAATCATGCAGTCCACGTAGCGTTGCATTTCCTGAATACCCGCATCTGCTATTTCGGCACAGAGGTATCCCTCGGAACTGAACGGACGCGTTACTACTCCCACCACCAGTATTTTATCGCCCATTTCTTCTTTGGCCAGTTTCGCAATATAAGGCGCCGCACCGGTGCCCGTACCGCCGCCCATACCGGCCGTAACAAAGAGTAAATCACAAGGCGCAATAATAGATTTTAATTCTTCGTAAGATTCTTCGGCGGCTTTGCGCCCTTTAACCGGATCCCTGCCCACGCCCAGACCCTTGGTCAGTTCCGAGCCGATTTGCACCAAACGCATGGCTAAATTGCGGCGCAGGTCCTGCGTGTCGGTATTGACGGCAATAATTTCCACATCTTTTAAGTTAGACTTCGCCATGTGGTTCACGGCATTTCCGCCACCGCCGCCGACGCCGATTACTTTAATAATCGCCTGTTTACTCTCAAAAAGCGACGCGGGTCGCGCGGTAATATCGGGTGTAATGTCTGCCATAGTTTAATTCCTTAGTAACCTAAAATACTCTTTACCCACTTTCCTATTTTACCAAAACCGGTGCCGTCCGTCTTGGTATTGTAATAATTTTCGTAATTATTGGTTTTATTGACGTATAACGCCAGTGCAATAGCGGTGCTGTATTCGGGGGTTAAAAATTCTTCCGGCGCGTGGATTAAATCGCGCGAAATACGCCCGCGGCGCACATCTTTAAGCCCTAAAATATTCATGGTTAACAAATCCATGCCCGCCATGGCCGAACCGCCCCCCGTGATGACGCCCACCAGCGGCAAATTCTTCAAATCGTAACCGCTTTCCAAGGCGGCTGTTTCCACTTTTTCCAACAATTCTTCCACACACGGCTGGATATAGTCCAACACTTTGGACGTATTTTCCAAGTGGAATTTTTCCCCGTCCATACTGGGCACTTGGATATCTTCTTTTTTAAGCAAACTCGGGTGCGTAACGCCGTAGCGTTCTTTGATGTCTTTGGCGGCTTTGCGCGTAGTGCCTAACATCCGGCACAAGTCGCCGGTGATCGCATCACACCCCACCGGCAAATCGTGCGAGAATTTTAATACCCCGCCGCTGTAAATGCCGATAGACGTGGTTTCCCCGCCGAAATCAATCAGCACCGCGCCGTTGTTCTTTTCGTCACTGGTCAGTACCGCGTCACCCAATGCCAACAGGCCGTAGACGTTGCCTTCAATTTGATATCCTTGGCGTTGGATGGCTTTGGTTAAATTTTTAAGGTGCGCGCTCATGCCCGTAACAATCAGCACGCGCACGTCTAACAGCGAGCCTTCCATCCCTTCGGGATTCGGGCTTCCCCATTGGCCGTTAATAGCAAAATCCTGCTCAATAACGTTGATGATTTCACAATTACTTTTTAAGGGAACGGACTTGGCGTTTTCTACCGCTAAATTCATATCGTTAAGGGTAATTTCGCGGTCGCGCGCGCCCAAGTGATAAGAGCCTTTATTGGAAAACGATTCCAAGTGCGAGCCGCGTATCGCCACGAAAATTTGGTCAATACTGCGCTCGCATTCGCGCTCTAAACTGCTCACCAACGCATAGACGGCGGTGGATAGTTCGCGGATATCGCACACCACCCCCCCGCGTACGCCGCTGCACGGAATAGATTTGCCCGCCACGATATCTAATATGTTCGTTTCGGGGTTTTGCATGGCGGCAACGGCGGTTACTTTCCCGCTGCCCACGTCTAACGCTACAATCAAATTCGGTCTTGCCATAATATACCTGTTCTCCGTAAATTATAAAATTTAATGCGGTTTTTGTGTTAAAAAAACGCGGTTATATTCAAAAAACGAAAAGTCCAACTGCACCGGCCCCTTGAGATGCTCGCGCGCGTAATCCATTATCGCGCTTGCGCGCTCTACTTTATTTTTCAAATTTAACGCTTGCCCGAACAAAATTTCGCTTTTATCGGGCAACGTCATCACGACGCGGTTGCTGTCCGTATCCAACTTTAAGGCCGAAAAGGGCAACTTCTTTTGCAACTTGATAATTCCGCGCACCATGCCGACTAAAGACTCGTCTAACTGCGCGGGTACGGCTCCGTTAAATTCTATGCGGATTAAATCGCCCGTCGGGGAAATTAAATCGTTATCTTCGTAAACTACGCTTTTTTCGTCCAAATAGCGCACCGAGCCGTCGGGCAACATCAACTGCGCGACCGGTTTGCGCAACTGCGCGTTTACTTTTAAGACGCCCGAGAGCAACTTGCGCGACACGCTCACACCGGTGAGCATCGGGAAATCCGCTTCAATTTGTTTGCGCAAAACGGACACGTTTTCCGACGGGAAAGCCTGCCCCTGATAGGGTGCGCTCGCCGCGGTAACCCGCTCTAACAAGGTTCCGCTTACGCCGTTTACTTCCACTTTTTTGACGTGCCAGTTGGTAATTTCGGCTTGGGAGATTTTTTCGTACGTTTTCGTGAGCCCCAACCAAGCGCCCGCGCCCAATACCCCCAAAGCCATTAAAAGCAGTAAAAACCTAAAAGCAAAATGCGGCCGTCTCTTCCGACGTAACGGGCGAGATCCTCTGACTACCCGCGCCGCTCGCGTGGGGACACGATTGTACTTGCTCATGGTCTTACCTAACTAAAAAAATAATGGGCGGAAAGGGAGTTGAACCCTTAAGGACTTTCGTCCACACGGTCCTGAGCCGTGCGCGTCTGCCATTCCGCCACCCGCCCGATTAGTTATATTTTAGAATATTAAAAATAAAAAATCTAGTTTATTTTTGCCCGCCCGTTTCAGCCGTTTTTCGGGCGAAAAAGCACCTGTTGCAAATTCGTCCCGCTCGGCTGCTGGTAGGCGGCAAGGCCAAACTGCGGCAACACCGATAAGAGATGGTCAAAAATATCGCCTTGGATATTTTCGTACGCGGTCCAAACGGTCGTATTGGCAAAACAATAAATTTCTAGGGGGACACCCTGCGTATTTTGCGGCAATTGGCGCACCATCAGCGTTAGGCCGGAGTTATCACTCACGATAGACGGAAGCGACTGCAAATACAACTGCGCATAGTGACGGAACGTACCGATATTGGTCAGCCGCCGCCCGTTGATGGCATTGGCCGCGATATTATGCTTGGCGTTATAGGCCGCAATTTCCTGCTCTTTTTGCGCCAAATAATCTTTTAAGAGTTCTATTTTTTTAAGCCGCGCCAGCATTTCGTCGTCTAAAAATTTCACGCTCTGCACGTCTAAAATAATACTGCGTTGGATCCGCCGCGCCTTGGCCTGATACATCCCGTTCCAGTTTTTGAAAGGTTTTGATACCAAATCGTAGGTGGGCACGCTGACAATGGTCATATCAAAATTTTGCACGCGCACACTGGTGAGCGAAATATCCAAAATATTCCCGTCGGCACCGGCCGAGTCCACGGTGATCCAATCGCCGATTTTAATTAAATTATTGGTCGTCAACTGAATGCCCGCGGCAAAACCTAAAATCGGGTCTTTGAAAATCAGCGAAAACACCGCCGCCATCGCTGATAAACCCGTAAATACATACATGGGTTTTTTGCCCAGCAAAAACGATAGAAACAGCAACCCTGTCCCCAAAAAAAGCACAATTTTAAATACTTGAATTAACCCTTTAACCGGCACTTTGGGATTTCTGCCGTAGAGTTTGTCTAACGTGTTTAAGAACGTGTTTAACAACCAGTAAAAACTGCCCAGCACAAAAAATCCCGTCAGTTTACCCATGAGCGTCTTTACCCATGACGCTTCTTTACTGATAAACACCGGATATAAATTCACCGCCACTATCGCCGCTACCACCACGCCCAGCGCAATAAAAAAATGCGTCGCTTTTAAGGCGTCAAACCAACGCTGCGCTTTGAAAATTTTAAGTACCGACGATATATGATGATTACACAACCACGTGGCAAACCGTGCGGATGCAAACAGAATCACCACAAAAGTCAATGCCGATAAAATTTGCGCTATCAAAAAATGATGCTCTTGCGGGAACCAAGAACAATTTTCTACCCAATATAAAATACTTTGCATAGTTTATCCTCACAAAAGTTGTTATAATAAAGTGTATGAAAAAACTGCTTATCAGCGCAATTATAATTTTAACTACCGCCGCTTGCTATACGCCTATGAGCAGCCTTGACGTTAGCACCAATAAGCCTTGGTTAGATGTTAAAGCCACCCGTTTGGACTTCAACCGCGACCAGTACGACTCGTGCGTGCAGTTTAATTTACACTTTTGGCCGCCGGAAGCCGAACAAACCTTGGACTTAACCGAAACGTGCATAGAAGCCTGTTGCTGGCGCAGCGATAAAGACGAAATCGTACTGGATTTCAATAAAAATTTTGAGCGCGATTTGCAAACTTACGGCATCGCGCGCCGATATACGCCGGAGAAAATTACCCTTAAAGTATCGCACTCCAATTTGTTGAATTTTACTAAAGTCAGCGTGAGCCCCGCTAAAGCCGTTACGAGCGACGGGCTCGTCAAACTGACCTACACGCAAGAAGAAGACGCACAGCGCCTCGCCGATATCAGCGCGGAAGAAAAAGAACGCATTACCCAGTTATATATCCAAGATAAAATCGCCCAACTCCAAGAAACCCTAAAGCGCGCCGCCGCCATTACCAAAGCACAGCAAGAATTGCAATCGGGCCACTTAAAAGCGTTTATCCCGCCCGAAGAACCGCCCGAGGAAGCCAAAAAAATTACCAAAACCAAAAAGAAAAAAAATAAAAAGAATAAGAAAAATAAAACCGCGCAAGAAGTGCAAGTCCAAACGCCGCCCGAACCGCCCGCGCCGGTGATTTCCAACGCGCAACGTATGGCGCAGGCCAAGGCACTTTTGCAACAAAAACAAGGCTTAAACATTGATACGTATTTTTATAATATGAATAAAACTTACCGCGACAAGAAGGCTTTTTTCTTGCTCAGCGACCGCTACGTGGAAGCCAAACTCAATAACGACAATACCTTTACGCTGACTTGTTACGCCGAAGCCAGCACCGGTATCGCACAGGACGCACTCAACGATTCCAAATTTTCTTGCGGCACGTGGTGGGTAGATTTAGACGCACAAACGGTTACCCCCTACGACAATAAAGCGATACAAATTTTCAACCTGAAACAATAATTTTTGTTCCTGCCGTTAATAAAAATATTAAGTCATCCTGAACTTGATTCAGGATCTTCCACGTTAAAGTTGTTGCCGTTATGCCGTTGTCATTGTCTTACGAAACAACATAACGGCGACGTGGAAGATGCCAAATCAAGTTTGGCATGACGGCCTTTTTTATTTTTTTGGAAAATGGTATCGCAGAAAAGACACAAGACTAAAAATTTTCATTTTTAGTTTTGTGCGTAAATCGTACGAGCACAACAGGCCGGTTTGCAAAAAGCGCAACTTTGTGTTAGTTAGGCTGATTTGTCAGATTTGAGATAGATTTGCGTTGCTAGTTGCCCGAAGTTATACTGATAGGTATTACGAGTGGCAAGGCAACGCAAAGATGCTCAAATATGGCAAATTGTTGCCCGTAAAGCAACAAAACACAAAAGAACTCTCTTTTGTGTTTTGTGCGTAAATCGTACGAGCACAACAGGCCGTTAAATCAAAAACAAGGCACTAATAAAATTAGTGCCTTGCCTAAATCTCACGCCATAAGCGAAATTACATCATGCCGCCCATGCCGCCCATACCGCCCATTCCGGCCGGTGCAGGAGCATGTTCCTTTTCGGGCGCGTCGGCCACTAACGTTTCGGTTAACAGCACCGTTCCCGTAATGGACGCTGCGTTCTCTAAAGCGGTGCGGACCACTTTGGCCGGATCCACAACACCCGCTTTCAACAGGTCGCAATATTCGTCTTTATCGGCATCATAGCCGTCGGCAACGCCTTTCATGTGGAGCACTTTATCTACTACGACGGCGCCGTCCAACCCCGCATTGACCGCAATTTGATAAAGCGGAGCGGTTAAGGCTTTGCGTACGATATTGATACCGGTGCGGATATCTTCGTTTGTTTCTTTAAGCGCGTCTAACGCTTTTTGGCAACGCGCAAGCGCGACACCGCCGCCCGGCACAAGCCCTTCTTCCACGCCGGCTTTGGTGGCATTTTTAGCGTCTTCCACTTTGGCTTTTTTGGCTTTGAGTTCGGTTTCGGTGGCGGCCCCTACGCTGATAACGGCCACACCGCCGGAAAGTTTGGCTAAACGTTCTTGCAATTTTTCTTTGTCGTATTCGCTCTTGGAGTTTTCAATCTGTTTGCGGATTTGAGCCGTGCGCGCGTCAATGGCTTCTTTGGCCCCTTTGCCGCTGACGATAGTGGTGTTTTCTTTGTCAATCACTACGCGGGCGCATTGGCCGAGCATAGGCAGTTCGGCTTTGTCCAACTTCATACCGCGTTCTTCGCTAATCACGTTACCGCCCGTTAAAACGGCGATATCTTCCAACATCTCTTTGCGTCTGTCGCCGAAACCGGGGGCCTTTACGGCGCAGCCTTTGAGCGTGCCGCGCAATTTGTTAACCACTAACGTGGCCAACGCTTCGCCGTCCACATCTTCGGCAACGATTAAGAATTGTCTGCCGCTTTGTACGATTTTTTCCAAAACAGGCAAGAGTTCGTTCATGGTAGAAACTTTTTTGTCCGTAATGATGATATACGGGTTTTCCAACACGCATTCCATGCGCTCCGAATCGGTTACGAAATAAGGCGAAATATAACCGCGGTCAAACTGCATCCCTTCCACAATATCCAACTGCGTGGTGGCGGTTTTGCCTTCTTCTACGGTGATGACGCCTTCCGCGCCCACTTTTTCAATGGCTTCGGCAATCATATTGCCGATTTCGCGGTCGTTGGAAGAAATGGTGGCGATTTGCGCTTTTTCTTCTTTGGTGTTGACCGGCTTTTGCATTTTGGCAAGCGCTTCTTTGGTGGCTTCTACGGCTTTTTCAATACCTTTTTTAACGAGCGTCGGATTGGCACCCGCGGTAATGTTTTTAATCCCTTCGGCGAGCATCGCGTTGGCGAGCACGGTGGCGGTGGTAGTTCCGTCGCCCGCGACGTCGTTGGTTTTGGACGCTACTTCGCGGATTAACTGCGCGCCCATATTTTCAAATTTATCTTCCAGTTCAATGTCTTTGGCAATCGTTACGCCGTCGTCAATAATAAGCGGGGAGCCGAACTTTTTTTCCAGCACCACGCTGCGCCCCTTGGGCCCCAAGGTTACGCGCACCGCGTCGGCTACTTTTTCAATGCCCGATTTCATTTTGGCGCGGGCCTGATCGCCGTAAATAATTTGTTTTGCCATAAGTCAATTTCCTCCTAACCTAAAATCCCTAAAATTTCATCTTGGTGAATAATTAAAAACGTTTCATCATTGAGTTTAATTTCCGTACCGGAATATTTGCCGTAAAGCACGCGGTCACCTTTTTTAACGTCCATAGGGGCGCGTTCGCCTTTGTCGTTTAACTTACCCGCACCAACGGCTAAAACTTCGCCTTCCATCGGTTTTTCTTTAGCGGTATCGGGAATAATAATGCCGCCTTTAACGGTTTCTCTTTCAATGGGTTTAACGATTACGCGGTCGCCCAAGGGTTTAATTTTAACTTCTGCCATACGTTCACTCCTTTATAGTAATGAAATATACGCTCGGGCAGTGTTAGCACTCGCCTTCGCTTAATGCTAATTTAGCATATCTTTTCAAAATTGTCAACCCTTTTATTAGAGTGCTAAAAAAGAATAGGAAATTTAAGCAGAAAACAACCTTATTTTTTGCCGGAAAAGAGGTGTTTGAGCCGTTGGGAAAACGGCACTTTGCGCGGCGGAAGAATTTTGACCAAGAGGATGGTGATATTGTCCTGCCCGTCGTTTTTATTGGACATTTGCACCAAGAGTTTGCAGAGTTTGACTAAAGGCAAATCTTTATTTTTATTGAGCAGTTGTTGGATTTCTTTATCGTCAAGGCCTTTGTATAAGCCATCGGAACACAAGAGCATCATATCGCCCACTTTAACGGGAAATTTGAGTAAATCAAAATCCACGCTTTTCTTAACGCCCATCGCACGGGTCAGCACGTTTTGCAGGTTGGAGTGCGCGGCTTCTTCTTTGGTAAGCAGGCCGCGGCGGATATGCTCGTTGACCAGTGAGTGGTCGGTGGTAATCTGGGTGATTTTTTCATTACGCAACAAATACAGGCGCGAATCGCCCACGTGTACGGCGGTGGCGAAATTGTTTTCAAAAAGTACCCCCGTCATGGTGGTGCCCATCATGCGGTAAAGTTTTGAAGTTTGTGCGGTGGAATAAATGGCGGCGTTGGCTAAATTGGCGGCGAGTAAAAGTTTACGTTCGGTAAAGTTCAAACGGGGTAAAAACGTGGGCGGAATTTGCATCTTATGCTGGTTGATTTTACGCACCGTTTCCGCCAGCACCGACACGGCAATATTGCTGGCAATTTCCCCCGCGCTGTGCCCCCCCATGCCGTCGGCCACCACGCCCAAGCCGATATCCGAGGAAATCAGTACGTTATCTTCGTTTTTATCGCGGATTTTGCCGATATCGGTAATGGCGGCGAATTCTATATCGAAGTTGGGCATATATCATCGTCCTCTTTCTTTATAAAACTCATCGCGCACGCGGCAATATTAAACAAAATAAGTATCCACAGCATAAAGCAGTAAATGTGGTTTTCGGGGGCATCTTCGCTAAAGCGCCCGAGCGGGATTTTGGCCGCCCATACCCACACGTCCCACCGCATAGCGGCTTCTCCGTCGTGATAATAGGTAGCCATAAAACTGGTTAAATCTTCAAAATTTTTCTCGGTAAAGGTTTCTTCGGGTACCATTTTAAGTACGCGCGGCTGCAACACCGCCAAAATCTGCTCTTTGCTTTTACTGGAAAATTCCGTACGTTGCGTAAACATACGCGTAGCCGTATTTTGCGAAACAAACGGCATCAGTTCTTCGGGCTGCCCGTTGGCGGCGTCCAAATCGTCGCGCATATCGCGCACCGGAATATGGCCGACCAGTTTGTCAATTTCCTTCAGCGTATGCACCGCAACGCCCGAAGAAGTAAACATCCACATACACCCTACCGCCGCCAACAGCGTTAGCGTGGGGATAACAATGGAGTTATTCTGCGTGGGCATTACCAAATAATAAATAGCACACATACTGCACAAAATCGCCCCGTAGAACATCAAATTGGAAAAAGCGATCCCGAACACCGGCGCAAAAGAAGTATGCGCCGCTAAATACGACAACACCACCGATAACGCCACCAGCGACGCCCCCAATATACCCAGCGCAACAGAGCGGTTATACGTTTTAGCCACCCACAACGCAAAGGCTACACTCACTACCAAATACCCGAAGAAACACGAGCCAGACAATAAATTTTGCCCCATCCCGCTGATATCCAAAAATCCGATTTTCGGGCAATATAACCCCCCTACGTAAGCCACTAGGGCAATCAATACCAGCATCAGCGTATGGGGTGCATAGCGTTTGATTTTAGCGGTAACGAAAATAAGCCCCAAACAAACAATGGCCGCAATCATAAAAATAACCTGTTTGGGCGCAAACGAGTTGGAAATAAACGGCGCATACAAATTACGCCAGAACGAGTTGCTCGGGTGCGTAAAGGCCGAGCCGATATGCCCCCACGCATAAAATACGTAAGCCACCAAAAAATTGATAATCGTAAAAACGCCCAGCGAAATGATGGCTTTGAGTATTTTGGGCAACGGCCTTTTGGCTTTTATGGCCTGCAGGGCCGGATCGGGCCCGACGTACGGGGCCGGTGTTGCCGCCGCGGGTGCGGGAGCCGCTGCTTGCGCCGCTTCCGGTTCTTCCACCGGCGGCTTGAAATTTTCCACATCACTTAACGTGGGGATTTCCGCTTCGCCCTGTGCGGCTGCCGTCATACTGGACATACTTTGCGTGGGCATCAGTTTAATCGGCTTCGGGGCCGGTTTGGGTTTATTCTCGGGCAGGAAATCGCCTTCGTTGGAAAGTTTCAACCCCCCTTCTTGGGATAAATTGATAGCCAGCCCCGCGTTGCCTTCGCTCAGGCGCAGTTGGTCGTCCGCGCGCATTTTGCGGAAGAAATCTACGACTTCCTTGGCGGTGCGGAAGCGGTTTTCCGGCTTTTTGCTCATCAGTTTTTGTACGGCTTGGGCAAGCCAGATGGGAATATCCGGACGCAAATTGGCCGGATTAGGAATCGGGTCTTTGATGTGCTTTTGGATAATTTCCATGGTATTTTTCCCGTTATAAGGGAAATGACCCGTCAGCACATAATACAAACTCGCCCCGACGGCATAGAGGTCCGCGCGGGTGTCCACGTTTTTCCCGACGGCCTGTTCGGGCGCGATAAAATACGCCGTCCCCGCCAGTTCGGTAGATTTGGCAGAGCCTTTTTCTTTATCTACTTTTTTGGCAATCCCGAAGTCCACCACTTTGGGTTGCATATTTTGGTCAATTAAAATGTTAGAGGGTTTAATGTCGCGGTGGATAATGCCTTTTTCGTGGGCGGCCTGTAACCCCAAAAGCACGCCCTCAAATAAATCTAAAACCAGCCCGATAGGCAACACTTTTTGTTTGCGCAACATCTGCGAAAGCGTTTGCCCTTCCACAAACGACATCACAATAAAATAGTAGCCTTTTTCTTTGCCCACGTTATAGACGTTTACAATGTTGGGGTGGTCCAACTCGGCGATAGCGCGCGCTTCGGTAAGGAATAAATCAACGGCTTTTTTATCGTTCGCCAAGGCCGGTGCTAAAATTTTGACGCACACAATGCGGTCAAGCGCTTTATGGCGAGCGCGGTAAACGGCCCCCATACCGCCGGCGGCTGTTTTTTGCAAAATCTCACAACCCGAAATTTCTTCCCCCACCAAAGAAGGCAACTGCTGGGCGGTAGGAAGAGATTTGGTCGCTTCCTTGGTGCCCGTTTTTGCCTGTTCGGATTTGGTGGCCGGTTTTTCCTGTGCGGCAGATTGCGCGGGGGTTTGCGCTTGATTTTCCGGCGCAGATTCTCCGCGCGCGCTTTGTGCTTGCGCGGCCGGTTGTTCCCCTTGCGCCGTCGCGTCCGCTTGCGAAAGCGGCACACCGCCGGACGACTGAGAAGATTGTGCTTGTTCTTCTGCCATAGAAACTAAATTTAACCCTTGATTTTATGTGATACAACCATTAAAATATAACTATACTTTATCATAGCATATTTTTATGGATTAGGAATAATTATTCGGGAAAAATTTTATGGAAAGCAGTTTTACCCTGCTTAGGGAGATAGGCATTTTAACGCTGACGGACACCGAAGAAGTCCGTTTTTCCATAGATGCGTACCGCGGGTTTCGCTACGTATCGGTGCGGCGTTATTTGAAAGCGGACGGATTTGCCGGCCCCACGCGCGACGGGATTACCTTGTCGCCCGAAATGGTGGAAATACTGATGCCGCTTTTGCAACAACTCCCCGATGACCCGCAAAAAATCCCCGCGGGCGAAGTGGCTAAACTGGCCAAACGTGCGGGCATTTGCGTGGTGGTGCGCGTGGTGCATTTTAAGGATAATTTGGGGTTGGACTTGCGCCAATGGCAAAGCGATACGGGCTTTACCAAAAAAGGCATTTGGCTGCCCATTGAACACTTGGCGCAAATTAAAACCTTGTTTAGCCAAACGGTGCAGGCTCTCAACGAACGGCCCGACGAAGATTTTTAGAGCATTACTCCTTATAAGAATAAAAAACGGCGTCCTTTTTCGGGGCGCCGTTTTTACAAGCACAGATTTTTTATTTTACCGCGGCCGGCTCTTTGGCGGGTTCGGCCTTGGCGGGCAAGGCGTTATTTTTGGCTAACATTTCTTTAGCCGCTTCAAACACCGTGTCCGGCGTAATTTCGCGCATACATTTGAAGTGCCCTTCCGGACATTTCTTCCCGCCGTGCAACGCGCACGGGCGGCACGCTAAATCTTTTACTTCCATCACGCGGTGCCCTTCCCCGTACGGGAAGAAACCGAGTTCTTTGGTGGTCGGCCCGAAAATCGCGAGCGTAGGCACGTCAAAGGCAGTGGCAATATGCATGGGGCCCGAATCGTTGGTGATAAATAATTTCAGGTGGCTCATCAAGGCCATCAAATCGGCAAGGCTCGTTTTGCCGCACAAACTGGCCGCGTGTCCCTTGGAAAGTTGGCAGATTTTTTCGCCGAGATCGGTATCTTTGCGCCCGCCGCCCACAAGCACGGCCTGTACGCCGAGTTCGGTTTGCAAGCGGCTGATGAGTTCCACAAAATATTCCATCGGCCAGCATTTAGTCGGCCATGCACTGCCCGCATGGATACCCACCAGCGTCTTGCCTTCCAAATTAAAATCGCGCATTAAGCGCACGACGTTTTCTTCCGCACTCGGTGCGTAGCGCATGGAAAGTTTTTCGGCGGTAAATTGCTCTTTGGCGATACTTTGCAGTAAGGACAAATTGCGTTCCGCGTCGTGAATCATCCATGAGAACGGCACCGTTTTGGTGTATAAGAACCACCCTTCGCTGGACGTAAACCCGATACGCACCGGCACGCCCGAGAGCCACGCAATCAACGCACTGCGGAAACTGCGGTGCGGCACGAGCAAAATATCAATGCCCGATTTTTTAATCGCTTGGGCGGTTTTCCACACGCCCCAAATTTTATTCCACCCGCGTTTATCGTTTAAGATAATCTCGCTCACTTCTTTCATGGGGCGGAAAATATCTTCCACCTGCGGGCGGGTGATGACCACGATTTTAGCGTCGGGGAAAAGTTTTGCCGTTTTTTGAATCAGCGGGGTAGTCAGCACGCTGTCGCCGATAAACGACGTTTGGAAAATGCCGATTTTACTAATCTTTTTGCCGTCGTTTTCGGTGTGGCGGTAGGCCCAGTCGCCCAGTTTAGGCTCTTTATATTTAACGTCAATATCCCACACTTTTAAGGCTTCCAAATATTTATCTAAGGTGTGTTTTTCCAAGACGGGCGACGTGCGGTGAAAACGCACCAGCATCCGGCGCTCTAACGAGTTTTTATCGTAGCGCGCGCGGTTGGGAACGCCGCTAAACATACTGATTAAAATGGTTTTGAGCGTAACGTGCAAATCCAATAAATGGGTATAATTGCCGGCGCGCACTTGGCGTATGCACCCCCACAAGGTCGGTTTGGCCACTAAAATTTCGTCAATATCGGGGTGTCCCGCGAGGGCTTGCGAAAAAGCCGGCTTGACCATTAAGGTAATGCGGCAGTTAGGCCATTTGGCTTTGATGTTTTTATAGACGGGAGACGATAACACAATATCCCCCAGCGAAGATAAACGGATCACTAAAATATTAGGTTGTTTTTCGTTCATAATTTTTCACCACTTCTGTAATTTTGTCAGTTGCTCCTTTGAAACTCAGCGCCGTTTCGCGCGCTTTGGCGGCCATATTGTCTAATTGTGTTTTGTCGGCCATTAAACGCAACACAGACTGCTTAAAATTCGTTTCGTCCACCAACACCGCGCCCCCGCGTTCCAATAACGCTTGCGCGACTAAGGGCGTGTTGTAGAAATGTTTGCCCAGCAAAATCGTTTTGCCCAAAATGGCGGGCTCTAATAAATTGTGCGTGCCGCGCGGCGCAATAGACCCCCCCACAAAACAAAGCGAAGCACACGTATATAAAGATTGTAGCAAACCCATCACGTCCGCGCACACCATATCGGTGTCTTTTTCAAATTTCCCGTCGCTCACGAAAGCGTATTTGACGTTGCGCTGGCGCAAGGCTTGCACGATTTCGGCCTTGCGTTCCAAATGGCGCGGCGCAAAAATCACTTTAATGCCCGCCTTTATAAAATCGGGCATACTGCGCAAGAGTAAGGTTTCTTCCTGCGGGTGGGTGCTGCCCAACACAAAAACGGGTTTACCGCCCCAACCGAGTGCGGAAATCATCTCTTGCACTTCGCGGGTGCGGGTGGGCGTGTCGCTAAGCGTATCGTACTTAACATTGCCGCAGACAAAAATTTTCTCGCGGTCCATAAATTTCGCGTAGCGTTGGGCGTCCTGTTCGCTTTGCAACGCGGCAAACGCAAGCGGCGAAAAAATGCGCGTAAATAACGGCTTGACCAGCCCGTACGCGCAAGCCGATTTTTGCGAAATGCGCCCGTTGATGAGCGCGGCGGGCACGCCCGCGCGGTGGGCGGCTTCCAACATATTGGGCCAAATTTCGCGCTCTACCACAAACAAGCGGTAAGGGTTTGCTATGCGGATAAAGCGGCGGCAAATGGGGTAGAAATCAAGCGGCGCCAAAACGACTTTGGCAATATGGGGGTTTTTAAGGGCGGTTTCTTTGCCGGCTTGGGTGGTGGTGGTCATCAAAATATCGCGCTTGTAAACTTCTTTCAAGCGGATAATCAACTCCCGCATGGAAAGCACTTCGCCTACGCTCGCGCAATGAATCCACACCGCCCCTTGGGGCAGTGCGTCTTGCGGCTCTAAACCGAAACGCTCTTTGAGTTCGGCCAGTAAATGCTTGAGCAGCCCGCGCCGCGCCGAAAACAAAAACGCCAGCACAACGCCTAATGCCGCAAACGGGAAAATCAAATTGGTTAAAACCAGTAATACAAATCCCATAATACTATTATATGATATTTGGGCCGCTGCGGTACACTCCCCCCTAAAAGGGTCTTGTTTTTAAGGTGATTTTTAGTTATACTTAAAGTGTATCCATTTATACTTATTTTATAAGGGGACAAAATCAATATGAAAAAATATACTTTACTTATGGCGTTGGTGCTGGGCGGTACGGCCGGCTTCTGCGCGCAAGATGACGGAAAAGGCACGAACGTAATATTTAACACCACGCTCTCGGCACCGATTGCCGTATTTAACCAAGTGGACACTATTTCCGATGACAAACCGGCCAAGGCCGCCGGTGCCGGTATCGGCGTGGCGGGCAAGACGGACACATCCACCTTAAAAGTGCAAAACCAAAGCAATATCAGTACGTTGGAATTACAAAACAACGCCACTTTGACAAGTAGCGGCAACGATTCCGTCCCCAAATGGGAAACAAATAATATGATCATTAAAGGCGGCGGCAACATCACGGGCAAAAATTTAGGAACCCCCATTTTAGCCATGGAGCCGATTAGCAGTAATGCCATCATAAATGTTAACGGCGAAATGAAGGTAACAAACAGTTCCATGGTTCTTTCCACCACCAACGTCGGCAGTGCCTTAAATTGGGGCGGAAGCAAAGATAGTTTTACGGTGTCCAATCCTAAACCGGGGGTAACCTCTGCCGGTTGGCCCGCCGTAAAATCAGGGGATAAAACCTTTTACCCCTTGGTGCTTGGGGAAGCCTCTTCTGTCGCCAAACCCGTTACGAATAAATATGCGCTCGTAGATTCCGCCCAAGTTACTATCCAGTTAAATGCGAGCAAATGCGCCGCAAGAGATATCCTTTCCGTAAGCCACTGGAACCCAAACGGGATTTATGCGGAAGTAAAAAGTCAAGGTGCCTCTATATATTGTAACTATAAACCGGGTAACGAAAGTGATCCGTATTGTACCACTTATGCCGGCGATATTGGGCTAGGGGCCAATGTGTGTTATGGGAAAAGTCTTTCCTTGGCTAAACTGGCTCACTTAGTTGGGGCCGTCTTAAACAGAGCCGCCCAAATAACGGATTCCGGCTCCACCACTTGGACCGGTGGGAAAATTTGCTACAACCACTTCAGATACGATTTGGGTATTAACGATGCCATCGGGGTAACCACTTACGATATGAGCGGCGGAACCTGCCAAACAAAAGGGACATACTCTTATCAGGTAGAAGGGCCGACGGATGCCGCCTTAAGCGGGCAAGAAAAGCAATGCCTGCGGCGTTCTTGGTGGGATAAATCGTTTAAGCCTAAAGTTACGTGCGGCGTGCAAGTGAAAATAACGTGTAAACTTTACCAATGCCAATAAAATAGGATAAGTATGAAAAAATATTATTTCATCATTTCGGTGTTGTTACTTGGTGTGTCGGCTGCGTTTGCGGTGGAAGATATGCGCTTTGTAACCACCTTATCGGCGCCGCTGGCGGTGTTTGACAAGGTGGAAACCGCCGTCGCAACCGACCCGGCTAAAGCCAAAAAAGCCACTATCGGCGTAACTAACAGCACCGGCTCGTTCAACACTACCTTAAAATTGGACGGCAAAAAAGCCCATTTGCGCACGTTGCAATTAGCCGGCAACACCACTATTAAGAATAATTCCGGCTCCGTAACGCAATGGAAAACACCCAAAATTGCCGTCAAAGGCGGCGGCTCGCTGACCGGTAAACAATTAAAGGCAACCGCCTTTACGTTCTCGGAAGGGAGTGACAACAGCGTCCATACCATTCAGGCCAATAATAACGTGCAAGTTACCGGCAATATTGCCGCCGCGTCGGGTACGGCGACCAACTCGCTCAATATCGCCAATAGAAACTGGTACGAAACCGTGGAAAACGTGCCCACCGGCGGGACTGCCACCCAATGGGGCTCGCTTACGGGCGGCACGTCGGACTCTACCAAAACTTATTCCAACGTGCTCTTTTACGGCGATAACTCCCACGGCCCGCGCTCGGGCAGTTCCACCAGCGGGCATTGGTTGTTAGATAAAACCACCAAGTATAGCAACTGCACCGCGGGGGATCCCCCCTTGCATACCGATTACGATTGCACGTCCGGCGCGACGATTTCCGGCACCGCTTGTGCCGCCTCCCAATGCGGTAAAATATGCTTATATACTCCTTGCGAATACAGCAACCCCAACTACGTATTTGTGCAATATAAGTATGTGTGCACCTGCTAGCGCGTAAGTTGATTTAAGGGAGAAAACCCCGCCCCGTGCGGGGTTTTTTACGGCGTAAGGGATAAAGAAATGACAACGCTATTAAATTAAAAGGCATCCCGCTCTTGTACGGGGTCTTGCACAACACGCCGTTAAAAACAATTTTTCGTCTTTTTTTGCTACACTTATATATATGAAAAAATTATTGTTTTTGCCCTTACTATCCATTTTATTTTCGGCTTGCGCCCAACCCCGCACCGCCGTCACGTTACCCGACGGCTTCGTGGTCAATGCCGCGCTCGCGCGCACGCCCGAAGAAACCGCACAAGGGCTGATGTTCGTCAAACACTTACCCGAAAACGAGGGGATGCTTTTTATTTTTGAGCAAAACAAACCGCAAGTGTTTTGGATGAAAAACACCCTTATAGATTTGGATATTGTTTTTTTGGACGAAAACCAACAAGTAACGTCCGTTTCCGCCGAAGTTCCCCACTCTTATACCTACACGCCCGACGACCAAGTGGCCTTGGCGTTCGGGCAAGGGCAGTATGTGTTGGAACTGGCAAGCAAGACGGCCGCCAAACACGGGGTCAAAGAAGGGGCGGTGTTAAAATTTAAGTTATGAAAAAAGGGCTGATTGCGTGTTTACTTTTAGGTTGTTGCGTCGCACTCTACGGGCAAAATACGACGTCGTGGGATGTGCTGCGCGGCAACGCCAAAGAACACTTAATCAATTTAATCAATATTGATACGTCCTTGCCCGAGCCCGACGAAACCAAAGCCGCGCGCTACATTTACAAACAATTTAATAAGCACCATATAGATTGGGATATTTTTATTCCGTCCAAAGGGCGCGCCAACATTATGGCGCGTATCAAAGGGACCGACCCGACGCAAAAACCGCTGCTTTTGATTTCCCATTTAGACACCATCCCCGCCGACTTGCAAGCGTGGCAATATCCCCCCTTTACCGCCACCGAAGAAAACGGCAACATCTACGGGCTCGGCGCGACGGACGCCAAAAACTACACCGCTATTTATTTGGCACTTTTCAACTGGTTAAGCACGTTGGATAAAAAACCGGTGCGCGATATTATCTTTTTGGCGACGTCGGGCGAAGAATCGGGCAGCGAAACGGGCCTGTTATGGCTGGCCCAGCACCATTGGGATAACATCAACGCGGGCTACGCGCTTAACGAAGGCGGCGGGATTATCAAGGGCGACAACGGGGCCGACTTGGTCTTTGCCGAAGCCGCCACCAAACTTTATATGAATATTAAAGTAACCGCGCTGGGCAGCGAAGAACACTCGTCTATGCAACCCGACGAAAACGCCGTTTACCGCCTTTCCCAAGCACTTGCCCAAATAGAAAACTACCCTATCCCCGCGCGCCTTACCCCGACGGCAAAAACATTTTTCAAAAGTATTATCCCCCTGCAGGACGAGGACGGCCAAACTACGATTCAAATGCTCTTAAACGGCAACCCGCAAAACAGCCAATACGCCGCCGAGATGATGGCGCAAGACCCGTTCTTCCGCACCCAGTTGAAAGATACCGTTACCCCCACTATTTTATCGGCCGGACGCGACGCGAGTTCCACCGCCGCCACCGCTACGGCGCTGCTCAATGTGCGCTTACTGCCGGGCTCGGACCCCGACGAATTTTTCAACCGCTTAAACGCACTCTTTGAAAATGACGATAACATCATTTTAGAAGTGTCCGAACGCCCGCAAACCCCCGCCCCGCAAGCCATGGACGGCTCGGACCCGCTTTTTGCCGCTATCCGCAAAACCGCCGCCAAACTTATGCCCCGCGCGATTTCCGTTACGGGCTTGAGCCCCGCGTCGGGCGATAACGAATATTTGCGCAAGTTGGGTGTAGTGACCTACGGGCTCGGGCCGGATATGGACCCCTTGGAAAAAAACTCCGCCCATGCGGCAGACGAATTTATCGCCGAGCAGAGTTTTTACAACCAGTTGGACTTCGTCGCCGGCGTGGTGTTTGACTTTGCGTACCGCGAATACTTACTGCCCTTAAAGCCGCAATAAGATATAATATAAGTATCCCCTCAAAAATTCTCGCAGGAGCGATGTATGATTAAACAAGGAAATTATTTTTTTACGTCGGAGTCCGTTTCCAAAGGGCACCCCGATAAAGTGTGCGACCAAATTTCGGACGCTGTTTTAGACGCTATTCTCGCCAAAGACAAAGCCGCCCGCGTGGCGTGTGAAACGTATATCACGCGCGGGTTGGTGATCGTCGGCGGGGAAATTACCACCCGCACGTGGGTGGACGTGGAACAAATCGCCCGTAACGTCATCAAACAAATCGGCTATGATAACGCCGTGTGGGGATTTAATTATAAAACGTGTGCCGTGGTCAACGTGATCGGCAAACAATCGCCCGATATCAGCCAAGGCGTGGACGTGGGCGGCGCGGGCGACCAAGGGTTAATGGTCGGCTACGCGGTGGACGAAACCCCCGAATATATGCCGCTATCTTTGGTACTTTCGCACGAGATTTTACGCAATTTAGAGCGTGCGCGCGTGCGCAAAGTGCTCCCCTTTCTGGGGCCGGACGCCAAAAGCCAAGTGACTATTGAATACCGCGACGGCAAACCCGCACGCATAGAAACCATTGTGCTCTCCACCCAGCATACCGAAGAAATTTTGGATAAAAGCGGCAAACAAATTACCGAAAAATCTAAACGCCAAATCGCCGAGGCGGCCTTCTCGCCCGTTATCAAAAAGTGGATGGATAAAAACACGAAAGTCTATATCAACCCGACGGGCAAGTTCGTGATCGGCGGCCCGCAGAGCGACACCGGCCTTACGGGGCGCAAAATTATCGTAGATACTTACGGCGGACGCTGCCCCCATGGCGGCGGGGCGTTCTCCGGCAAGGACCCGACCAAAGTGGACCGCTCGGCCGCTTATATGGCGCGCTATATCGCCAAAAATATCGTAGCGGCGGGCCTTGCGCGGGCGTGCACGGTGCAAATCGCGTATGCTATCGGCAAGAGCGAACCGGTGGGTTTTTATGTGGATACCGACGGAACCGGCGTCCTGCCCGACGAGCAACTCGCGCAAATCGCGCGCCAAATTTTCCCTATGACCCCGCGCGGAATTATTGAGCATTTCAAACTGCGCCGCCCGATTTATCAGGCGACGGCGTCTTTCGGACACTTCGGCAAGAAAGACTTACCTTGGGAACAGACCGATAAAGTTAAAGACTTGCAAAAAGCCGCTAAAAAATAACTTAAAACCTGCGCCCCGTGCGCAGGTTTTTTATGATGCGGCCCGCAGGGTGTGGCCCGCAGGGTGCGGCCTGCAGGGTGCGGGATATAAAATAAAGTCATATTGCTTGAAAAAATCCCGCTTATTGCCTACAATATAAGTATGACTAACTTAAATCGCGTACCGGCGCCCAAACCGGAAACTCGGCCCGATTTGCAAAAACGCGTTGCGGGTATTTTGATTAAGCATAAAGCCCTTATGGACGGCTTAGCCAAATATGATTAACCTGTCCGTTGACGATATTTTGCGTATCCACGCCCAAATACAAGGCGACTGCGTTACGGGGTTTGTTTTCCCCGACGGAGTGGGTTCGGCGTTGTCGTCTTATCTTTATTACACAGACGTTAAAATGCAAATTATCTCCGTTTTTTACGGGCTGGTAAAAAATCATTGTTTCAGCGACGGCAATAAACGCACGGCCGCCGCCGTGCTTATTTTACTGGCACAAGATAATAACTTGCCCATATTACCCGACGATACCGCCTTGGAAAAAATCGTCCTTTCCGCCGCCGGTACCGCCGTTTCCAAAGAACAATTAGCCCGCCAAATCTTCGGCGACTAAAACACTGGGAGCGTTTATGAAAAAAGCCTGTATGATTGTGGATGACGGATTTGAAGAATTGGAACTCGTCGGGGCGTACGATATTTTGGTACGCGCCGGAGTAAGCGTGGATATTTTCACCCTTAAAAGTGCCCCAAAAGCCGCCGGAAAATGCGGCTTGCACTTGGCGGACTTGCGCCCGCTTGACCAACTCCGCACCGCCCATTACGACGCCTTGGTGCTCGCGGGCGGCCCGCATTATGCCGCCTTGAAAAACAGCGCGCGCGTAAAAGAAATTATTTTAGATTTTTATAACGCGGGCAAAGTGATCGGCGCGATTTGCGCGTCCCCCACCATTTTGGGCGAAATGGGGCTCTTAAAGGGCAAAAACTACACGTGCTTTACGTCTATGAATGCGGACTTCGGCGGGCACTTCACCGGCGATTATGCCACCACAGACGGGAAGTTAGTAACGGGAAAGAGTGCCGCGGCGGCGGTGGATTTTGGGCTGGCGCTGGTGGAAGCGGTTTGCGGAAAAGAGATCGTCCACCAAGTTAAGGAAAGCATCTATTATTAACTTAACAACTTGTTGCACTTTAACATAACCCCACACTCCGGCAAAACGTAAAGATTTTGCCGGAGTTGCGGACTCTGGGCAACCATTTGCCAAAACCTGCTATCTGGCGCGTCCCTTGCCCTTGACGTACCATTAAGGTACGCCTATACAGGCAACTTGCCCACGCCATATAGAGCGGTTTTGACAAATCAGCCTAACTAGCACAATGTCGCGCTTTTTTAACAACTTGTTGCACTTTAGCGTAACCCCAAAAAATAAAAAAGGGTTGTCACCCTGAACTTGATTCAGGGTCTTCCACGCTACGCTGTTTCGTAACAACTCGCGTGGAAGATGCCAAATCAAGTTTGGCATGACGGCCCTTATTTTTCCCCTTTTTCGTCTGTCCGTCTTAAAATACGTCTAAAAAAACACTTGCACCAAAAACAAAAATAAGTTTATAATGTAGATGTAGGGTCGTAAAATTAAACAGGAGGAGTATCATGAAAAAAATGTTAGGCGTACTGCTCGCGATGGCGATTGCCTTCCCTGCCAGTGCTGACGTACTCAAAAATGTAAACCTCAAAGGCGAGATCCAAACGATTGCCTCTGATGTAAGAACCAATAATAATTTCGTACCCGCCCCCTATAATACGGGCGTTACCACCCGTGTGATGGCCGGCTTGTCCGCGGATTTGGTGGAAGATGTAACCGCCAACTTCATGTTCCAGTATGCGAACTTCTGGGGCAACGATGCCGCCAGCGGTAACAGCGCGCAAAACTATTGGGACAGCGTGCGCTTGGTAGAAGGCAACGTCGTGCTTTCCAACCTGTTCTGCTGCTTGGAAGCCACCATCGGCCGCCAATTCTACGGCGAAGAAGATAGCGAAGTCTTGTACTTCGGTCCGAACCACTACAACGCCGAATTTAACGGCTATGCGCCTTCTTTGGACGCGTTGAAACTGGCCTATGCCGACGACGTGAAATCCTTTACGTTTATCGCCGGTAAAGCCAACATGACCCACCTTGTGGGCATTAGCGACAACGGCTTTATCAACGTCCAACACGGCGCAGTCGGCCCGTTCGCCAACACGTTTGATATTTTCGGGGCGGACTTCAAACTTAAACTCGCCGAAGAATTCTACGCCAAAATCTACGGCTATGATTTCATGGACAGCCAAGCCATTCTCTCCGAAGATAAACACATCGGTTTCTACGGGGCCAAAATCGGCGCCGATATGCAAGCCATGCGCTTTGCGGTACAATACAACCGCAACTTCGGCGGCAAACGCCTCGTTAAAGAACACGAAGGCACCGGCCACATGGCTAAAGTAGATTTCGCCATGGATATTGAAACCTTAACTGCCCGCGCGGCTTATATGTATGCCAACCAAAATTTCTTCGCCTTGGGTAACTACACGCCCGGACTTCTCATCGGCCATGATATGGGCGGCGCCGTGTGGAACTACAGCACCGAAGGGCTTTCCATGTTCAACTTGGGTTTTGATATGAAAGCCTTTGAAAAATGGACCTTTGCGTTGGACGGCTACTCCTTCCAAGACCGCCGCTTCCATCACGGGGCCACTTGGGAAGCCGACTTGACCGCCAAATATGACCACAACGAATATGTGCAATTATTTGCCGGTGTCGGTTATGTCAAATACACCAAAACCGACGCTGCCAACGTGCCGCTCTACAGCAAAAACGTATTGGGTGCCGACAACGTAAAAGGCCAACTCGGTATGTTAATCAAATTCTAATTCGTATTAGAATAGTAAGGGGAGCCTTTCGGGGCTCCCCTTTTTTTGCGGCTTTTTGCCGGTTTGCCGTTTAGCGGCCTTTGGCCCGTTTAGCGGCCTTTGCCGACGACGGACCCGTCCGGATTGACGAGCGAAAATACCGATAATACCTGCAGTATTTTGCCCCAGACGCTGTCGTCTTTTTGGGTGGAAGTCAGTTTGGTAATGAGCGTTACGACGCCCACCACCGCACCGAATAATTCCACGGCTTGACTCATTTTATCCATGGTTTTGCCTCCTTTTATTGATTATTAAATCATCCTAAACTTGCCGGCCGCACCTTTTCTGTGCGGCGTATAAGAAAAATTAAAAAAGGGTTGTCATGCTGAATTTATTTCAGCATCTTCCACGCATTGTTGTTACGAAACAAAACGACAAACGGCGACGTGGAAGATCCCGTATCAAGTACGGGATGACGGCCTTTTTTATTTCTTATTTTCTTCAAGTAGCGTTTCCAAGCGCACAATGCGCCTGTCAAAATTGTTGTGTTTTTCCACTTTGCGCTCCAAGCGCGCAATATCCTTGCGTACGGCACGCAACTCGCTGTAAAGCGCACCGCACGCAAAAATAATCCCGCCCAGTTTCACGCATACGTCTAAAAAATCACTCACGCCGTAACTCCCGCGCTAAATCTTCCAGTGCGGCCGCTTGCGCGCGCACATAATCGCTCACGCCGGACGTTTGCGCCAAAACCACTTCGCGCACCGCGCGGGTAAGCCCGCTTTGCGTTTCGGCGCGGGCGAGTTTTTCCGCGGTGCTTTCTTGCGGCTCAAGGTTGGGCACGATTATAAAATCGCCCCCTTGCCTTTCAATATGCGCGTTATGGCCGTTGCACCAAATCGCGCCTTGTACGTAATTTTGTTGGGTTAGTTTTTGTCCGATTTCAAACATAGTTCTCTCCTAGCGAATATATCCTTGGGCGGTCCAAATGCAGGTGGACGCGTCCGCAGTGCCCGTCAGCAGCGTGGCGGTGGTCGTGGTGGACGGGCGGAAACTTAAATTATAGGTATAGGTGTAGGCACTGGTTTGGTTATCCACCGAGCCCGAGTAGTTCATGTCCTTATATGCTTGCAACAGGGTCAGCGTAGCCGACGTAGCGGCCGTATCAATTTTCCCCCCCTGTTCGCACCACCCGTCGGACCAAATGCGGTACCACGAGCCCGTGTACGCGTCGGTAAAGGTCTGCGTGATATAGGCGCAGGCGGTTTCGTCGGGCGTTAAATAGAGCGCGTGCGGATCGGGCGTGGTAATGCCCTCGTATTGCGCTTGGGTTAATTTGTGAATAACTAACTGGTTTAATGTAGTATCTTGCATAAGTGTTCTCCTTTAATTTTCTTTCCCGTAGGTAAAACTGCCACTTCCGTCGTTATAATAGGGCGTTTGCGACACGATATCAAACAAACAATTTGCGCTGATGGTGGTATTGCCGATTACCATACCCGCTGGGACGGGCACGAAGTGGCGCACAAGCGCATTATTGTTATACAACTTGCAATAATAGAACTTGCCCGTAAAATAATTACTCAGCGTGCCGTTGGTATCAATAGCAAAAAGTTTCAAGGTAACGGGCGTGGTGTAGGCGGTGGCGTTTGATAGGGTTTTATCTTCGCCGTTTAACGTTACAAGCGTGCCTTGTTTTTGCAAATATCTTCTTTGGTAGGCCGTCATATTAAACGTGGCTTGATAACTTGGCGAATCGCTATAATTGTTTACCCACAAAATTTTATCCACATATCCGGGCTCGCCGGTAATAATAGACAGCCTATTTGAATTTGTACTTGTACGCGCGCCCATAACGCCGCCATAACCCGACGTTGCCGTTTGTTGCCACGAGAGCGCATAGTCGGTATCCTTGTTGCCGTACACGCCGCTGTCAATGTATTGCGTGCCCGAGGTTTGCAGGTAGATTTTCGGGTCCGCCCAAACGAGTTTTCCCCGAAAAATCAAGTAGTCGGGGCGTCCGGCAAACACGCGTACCGCGTCCGCGCCCGCGTAAACTTGCACTTTTTGCGTGCCTAAATAAACGGACATTTTACACCCCCCAATCGCGCAAGATAATGGTACTCGCGCCCGCCGCGCTGATGGTTCCGCCCGAAATGGTGATATTCGTGCCCGCGGTAAGCGCGCCTTGTTTGGCGTCAAGGGCGGTTTTAAGGTCGGTCTGGTCGGCCAGCGTGCCCGTAATATTGCCCCACTCGGCAGACGTTTGCGTGTTGGAAATGACGTTATCGGTAATGGCAATCCCCGTGCCGGCGGTGAGCGTACCTTGTTTAGCGTCAAGGGCGGTTTTGAGGTCCGTTTGGTCGGCCAGCGTGCCCGTAATATTGCCCCACACGGCAAAGGCACTTTGCGCGGCAGATTCCACTTCCAAGAGTTTGCGCAAAAATACTTCACTCTCGGTGGCACTGCCGGGGGCGGACGAAACGGGGAATTTCACACTGCGCGATAAAATCTCGTGCATTTCCTGCAAAAGCAGAGTGAGTTTATCGTATCCCTGTTCCAAGACTTCGGCGTCTAAATCGCCTTGGCGGATTAAATCAATTTCTTGGGTGAGCGGGGTGGCGCGCACCAAAGTAATACTCCACCCCGTTGCCAGCGGCGCAAGGCCGCTCTCTAGGGTGGGGTAGGTGAGCGCGGTAAGCGACGCGTTGAGCGTAAAGCCGGTGGCGAGCGGGGTTTCTTCCCCTTCGGGCGAAGTGAGATAGACTTTTAAGTCCCCCGCCGATATAAGCGGGAAATCAATTTCCCATGTGCGCGTGGTGTTATCGCCTTGGTAAATGCGTTTGGTAACTTGGTTTGAAATGGTCATTTGCTAGACTCCTGTAATAAATAGATTTTTTTAAGCGCAAGCGCGCGGGCGGGTTGATCTTCGGGCGCGGTGCGCAACACGTCGTACACAATTTGCTGCGTGCACGGCGCGGACACGTTATTTTTGGCGCAAAACAGCGTCAGCGCGTCGGCCAGTGCGTAGGCGGAAAAATCGTCATCCCCCGCCGCGCGCGCATAACACGCGCGCATTAAAACAAGGTAATCGCGCGCGCTCAAGTGCCCCGCGTTAAAGGCTTTATAGATTTTTTCGGGCGCGTCGCCGAAATAAAGCGCATTGAAGGTTTGCGCGTCGCTTGCTTGCGGGCCCGTTAACGCTTGCGCGGCGGACAGGGCGGGTGCGATTTCCGGCTCCGCGAGTACGGATACGTCCGCCGGTTCACCCGTCAAAAGTTGCGCGTAAACTTCGCTGCGCACCCTGCATAACGCTTGTTTGGCACGCGCACATAACGTCTCTGCGTGTGCTTGCGATAAGGCGCGCAACTCGTCGTCCGGCTCGCTTTCCAACGCGTCTAGGGCGCACTTTAAGCGCGTGTGCGGCGCGTGTAACGCGTTCGTATTTTCCCACGCGGCGGCCCCTTTATCTTGCGCAAAACCCACGCGGATAATTTGGCGCTGCGCGCCGAAAATTTCGCCGCCCAATAGTTCTTTGTAGTGGCGCAACACACCCAACGCAAATGCCCACGCGCGGCGCGCACACAACCGCGCCAAACACGCCCGCACGGCGCGGATTTTGAGCGCATGTTCGCGCATGTGTACGTCGCGGGGAAGGGCTTTTTTGTCTGCTTGCGCGTTCGCACTTTCAACTTCGCTTGCGTCGGTGAAAGTTTCCCGATTTTCCGTCAGTAACGCGCGGTAGCGGGGCAAGGCGCGCGACAAATAAATTTCCAGCACGCGCAAACTCGGCGCATAGGACGCGCTCCGTACGATTAAATCTTCCTCGCGTTGTAAATCGCTCTCGCGTGCTTGCGCGGCAAGATTTTTTTGGCGCAATTTGTTACTCAAACGCAACACTAAAAAATCTTCTTGCGGGAAGTTTTTGTCCTTTAGCACGGGCAGCACTAAAGCGTCCAATTCCGCGCGGGCCTGTTCCCCGTCCTTATCGGTTTTCCCGTAGGCGGCGTGCATTTGCTCGCGCAACGCGCGCACGTCGCGCGGGGAAAGCACCGCGGGGGTTCTTTTTTTCTGTTCGGTAGTCGTAATTTGCATAAACACTCCTATTTGAGTAACGCGCCCAAGGCATCGCCCCAACGCGCCAAACGGCCTTTCTTTTGCGAAAGCGCGCGGTAATAACTGCCCTGTTCGCGTAAGGTGCGTATTTCGTCGTCAAGCGTCTGTTCTTTGACGCTCAACTCGGCTTGCAGATTATCCTGCGCTTGGGCGTGGGATAACTGCGTTTGCAAGCGGTTTTGCGCGAGTAACGTGTCTAGCGTCGCGCTCGCGGACGTGAGCCCGCTCCCCGCAAACGACGCACGCACCGACGCGGCGCGTTCACGCGCCTGTTGGTACAAACGGCGGGTTTTTTCCGCGCCCGATTCAAACAGGTACGCGATTTCGCGCTCGCCCGCGCGTTGTCTTTGCAGGACTTGCTTGTCGTACGAAGCGGCCGCATCATCATATTTGCGGGCTTGCACCCCCGCGCTTTTGCCGCCGGCGGACACCGCGTATAAGGTCCGCACGGCAGATGTGGTAATTCCACCCATATTTTTTCTCCTTAAACTGACTAATATAAAACGCGTTGCGCCCAGCCGGATAAACGTGTCGGACACGTCCCCGCCCAAGTGCGCAACCAGCCGAAAAGCCGCCTTGTAGCGCTCGTCGGCGAAATTGAAAAGTGTGTCATAGCGCGCCCAAAAATAGCGCAAACACCACCGGCACGCTTGGTAAAATGCTTTGGGCTTTTTATCCACCGCGCCCGACGTGAGCAACCACACGCACGCGGTTTTTTGCGCGCAGTGAGCGCGGTTTTCTGCCCGATTTTGCGTAGGGTTTTGCGTGCTATTTTCCCCGTCAGTTACCGGCATAGGTGCGGGCACTACCCCGCACAACGCGCCTAATTCGCCGCCCAACATCACCGCCAAACACTCTTCCGATTGCGCGTAAAATGCGCGCAGATTTTCGCGGTACGTTTTACCCGCGTGCGACGCGCGCAACTCCCGCTTGTCGGCCTTGCGCAGCGTGCGCGCCAGCACCGCCGTATCACTCAGGCGGGCCGAACGGACGGAAAAATTTTTTTCTATATGCAAGCAAGTCATAAAAAAATATAATGTAAGAAACTAACTAAAAGGAGTGTGCTATGTTTTCACTGATACTGATTTTACTACTGGCAGTTGCCGCCACGTTCGGCATTTTCTTTTTGATTTGCAAAGGCATTTGGATGTTGCTTAAAAAAACGGGCAACAAGTGGCCGCTGATTATCTCGGGCGTGTTGACGGGCGCGGTGTGGACGCTGTTTATTGCGGGCGTTTACGCGGTAGCGTCTTTGGTGATGGCGCCTTTTAAGGGGCTTATCGCCGATATTTCCGCCCACCCGACCCCCGTTTACGGGCAGCGCACCTACCGCGACAGCACCTACCCCTTTACCCTTTCGGTTTACGACGGCATGCAATTTGCCGATTGGATTACGCTTTACAAAGATCAACCGAAAAATAAAACCGATATCAAATTCGGTATAGATACCAACATTTTCAAGCAAAAGGATAATAAAAACAAACCGGTAGCCATAGCGCTCTTGGCCGTCCACCCCAACAACGATCAAACCCAAGAACAACTCTTTAACGGCTTTGACCAATTACTCGCCCAGAGTAAACAAAAACGCAAGATTGCGGTTTCCAAACAAGAGCGCACGACGATAGCCGGCAAACCGGCCTATTTGGTAACGGGGACCGCTTCCACCAACAACGGGCTTGCTGATGTAGCGGGCGCGGCCGTTTACGACGGGGACAAAACGTACTACGTGCTGGCGTTTAACGTCGGTGCGGCGGGCGATACGTCCCGTTTGGAAAAAACGGTAACGAGTTTGCGCGTAGAGTAAAATTTACCGACGCGACATTTTGCAAAGGGCTTTTATCCGCGGATAAGAGCCTTTTTTATTGGCGTCATTTCCGAGTAAGACGGCAGAATTTGGAAAATTGTTTCGCGGGAACCCGACACAAAAGTTAAAATCTTACGTTTTAACTTTTGTGCGGGCTTACGAAATAGCACAACACGTCGTTAAAAATACCCTACACGCTGCGCAGTATGCAGGATAACACCGTAATCGGCAGCGGATCCTTCTGCTTCACCACCACCGCCGGACTCACCCCGTGCTCTCCGCCGAGCGTAAGCGTATAATCTTGCGTTTTGAGCGCAATGGGCGTATTGAAAGGCTCGCTGGTGCGTTGGATGATTTCGTCTAAAACTCCCCCTTCCGTTCCGGCAAATCCGCCGCGGCTGTTGAGCATTTTAAGGGTAAGCGCCACCAGCCGTTTTTTGCGGTCGGCACCGGTCCCGTCGGCAAGGTCGTAGCAGACGGGGAGCGTAACGAGTTCGGTTTCGTAGGGCAGCCCCGCGTGCACCACGTTCATGGGGCGCGGCAGGGTGATTTTCCCGCCGGACACTTTTAGCCCGCGCAGCGGGCTTCCGTCGCCGAGCACAACCACGTCTTTTCCTTCCAAATGGGCCAGCCCCGTGACTTCGCTAAACGCGGTGGCACTACGGCAAGACACACACGCATCCAGAAAAATTTGTTCTTCGGGGGCGGTGCTGACCAGCCGCGGGGCCTGACGCTCCAAATAATACTTTCCCCCGCGTTTGACCACCAGCCACAATTCGTCATATCCTTGGTGCGGCAACGTACATACGCTGACAAATTCGCCGTCGGTTTGGTGGTGCGTCCACGCGCAAATATGTTGTTCGGGCAGATACGTTACGGATAATAATTGCCCGTTATCCAGCACGCACCAGAGCAAATTATCGGGCTCTTGCTGGTAGCAGATTTCTTTAATCGTGCGCCCCCAAAACAGGTGTTTGGCACATAGGGTTAAATCTTCGCCGGTGTAGGCGGACGCCATATAATCGTAATAGAAATTACGCAACACCGTTCCGCGGGCCTGCACATAGACGGCCTTATTGCCCACCATGACGGGATTACACCCCCCCGCGCCGCGCTCGCTGTGTTGCTCCACGCGGATATTGTACGGCGTAAGTGCGCCCGAAGCGTGCAAGGTCCACTCGCTCCCCGCGGTAAACACCAGTAAGCGGTTCGCCACACAGACCGCGCGTATCGCGTTTAACTTTTTACCCGATAAATTGACGCTGATAGCGTCGCTGTCCAACAACGTATTGCGCGCGTGCCCGAAGTCGCTGTAACTGCCGGTGCGCGAGAACCACATACTTTGCGCTTCGGCTTCGGTGCCGGCAAAGCCCAAGCGGTCCTGATAAAAGAACACACACGCGGGATAACCCGCCGCCGGACTAAAGGACCCTTCGGCCCAACGGGCGGTCCAATCGTCCGCGCCGAACGGGCGTTCTACGTCCACCAGCACTTTACGCGCACTCACAAACTCACGCGCAATAACAATGCCTTCCTGCACAAACGCTTCGGCCTGTAATTCAAACTCCGCTTCGCCGGTGATTTCCAGCGCCCGCACACGCACGTAGAGTAAATTTTCACTCTCGGCCAAGTTACCGGTTACGTAGAAATTACTATCCCCGTCGGCGCGCGAAAGATTTTTAACCGCTTTCCACGTTTCCCCCAAATCGCGCGACACTTCCACTTGCAAATTGCCCGTCCAGTTGCCGCCGGTGCGCAGGGCCCAGTCGCTGCCGGACAAAATAACGTCGCTCACGTCGTCGTAGGTCAGGCTGCCTTGCAAGTCTTGGCTGGGGATTTCGTGGGTCAAACTAAAGCGCGCGCCGATATGGTTGGGCGAGAAAAAATCAAAATCACTTTCTAAAAAATACTGGTGATCGCCCTGCTCAATGACGTCGCCCTCGTTGGAGCCGCCGGAGAGTTGCTGCAAGACGGAAAATACGGGCGGATCCACAAAATTGGCGCGGTATTCAATAAGCAGTTCGGCCCCGTTCCAATCGCCGCCGGTGTCCTCGTCGGAAACGAGTTTGATAACCCCGCCCAAATTCTGCGCCGTTACGCCACGCGAACTATACGCCGTATTAAACACGCTCACAAACGCGGGGATATCAAAACCGGTACGCTCGCCCGCGTAGAACCAATCGCCGTTGAAGTAGGCCCAGACCATATAATCGGGGTACACCAGCGGCTGAAAGGAAAGCGTCGCGCTGACCCCGTCGGAAATAACTTCTTCGGCTTCGCTGACAATACGCATTTTTCGGGTGTCGTCCGCGTTAGATACCTTAAACGGGCCGTATTTGACGGGCACATCCCCCCAACTAAATTCGCCCGCCGCCACGCGCGTTAAGCGTTTGGGGGCGTGGTGCGGATGCGCGAAATAGAGCGTTTGGTCGTGCTGGACGAAATTGACATCTTCCAAATCGCCCGCCGCGTACGGGGTGGTGATTTCGTAGGGGGTTCCGTCGGCGTTAAGGATAAGCCCGCCCGCCGCATAAAAGCGGATATAATTTTCCCCCATTTCCAGCGCGTAGGACTCGTCCTGCGCAATCACAAAGGGGATTAAACGGCAAGGCGTAGCGGTCTTTTTGGCCTGCGCCACATATAGCGTACCCGCGCGGTTAGAAACGCCGCCTTGCGCGTGAATGAAGCAGTTTTTGGCGGTTTTAAGCCACGTGCGGTAGGCCGCGCTGTCGGTACGGGCCGATAACGACGGGCTGACTTCCCCGCCGATAAACGAGGGTTGTAAGTGGTGCAGTACCATTAGCGCACCTCACTAAACGCGTCGTTTTGGGCGGCGCGCAAGAAATTTTCCGTCATATTGGCGCGGCGCGCTTCGTCTAACGCAAGCGTGTATTTATGCAAAATCTGCCCCGCGAGCGTGCTGTCGCCGGTCAGCACGACGGCTAAATCGGCCGCGAGGGCCAAGGAAAAACACTTCACAAAGGCGGGGTCAAAGAGATTTTCGTCGGTAACGCGGCGCGTATATTCGGCACAGGCCTGCTCGGCGGGCACGCACAACACGCGCGCTTGCAAATCGTCGCGGAAGTGTTCTTCAAAGGGGATGTGAGTTTGGGGGTCCTGCGGGCGGAACACCTTGCGGATGAAAAGTGCCTGCGCCGGATATTTATAGACCCGCATATCCCCAAAAGGAGCGGCCTTTTCCATCAGCGTAAGCGTCATTTGGGCGGACGCAAACGCCCAATTATGGGTGCGCAAAACTTCGTCCCGCACCGGTTCGTAGAACAATTTTAAGCGTCTGGCCTTTTCATCTTCCTGTTCTAAAGACACAATCGGCGCTTGTCCTAATTGTGCCAAGGCTAGGTTGCAAATGGCGATTTTTGATATCATTTTTTTAACTCCTTTTTTAATTTATATTATTTTTTAATACTTTTTTATTTAACAAATTTAATGATAAATAAATTTATATTTATATTTTAAGTATTTTTATATTTAGATATAATTTTATATAAGCATTTTTAGGGGGTGTTATCAAATTTAGTTATAAAATAAAAAAATATTAAATTTTAAGTCTTTTTTATTTTAGCATTGATTTTGAAATCACTAAAACAAAGGTTTTTCGGTAAAAATCGGGGTACGGGAAGTTTTCTAAACGTTCCGCTTGGGGGAGTGTGATTTTTTATGCGCGCAACGGGTTTTTACGGGGAAAAGCGGTTATTTTCGGGGAATTAACCCGTTTTACCGGTGTAAATGGGGCATTTTACCCCCTATTTTGACCGAAACGGCCCTTTTTACGCATTTTTACGGGGTGGCCCGCCTGTTTGCACGAGCTTATTGCGCCAAGCGCGGGTATTTTTTTATGATTTCGCATTTTTGGGCGGCCTAGTTGCCCACATAGGACTAGGTTTGGCAAATGGTTGCCCATAGTCCGCAACGTAGGCAAAATCTTTACGTTTTGCCGGAGTGCGGGGTTACGAAAGAGCACAACACGTTGTTAAAAAAATGCCGTTCGTGCTCGCGCGACTTTGCGTTAGTTAAGATGATTTTTCAAAACCGCTTTTAGTTTGCGCCGTAAGTTGCCCGAAGTCATACTGCTAGGTATTACGAGTGGCAAGTCGGCGCAAAATAAACAGAATTTGGAAAATTGTTTCGCGGGAACCCGACACAAAGCCTAAAATCTTCCGTTTTAGGCTTTGTGCGGGCTTACGAGATAGCACAACAAGTTGTTAATTACTTACTTTCAATGCCGTCGGCCACAAAACAACTGACGTTGCCTGCCGTAATCGTCCCCGTAACGGTATAATACGCCCGCAAATAGCGTTTAAGCCCGACGGGAATCGCTGCCGCAAACAACGGGTCGTTGGTGTTGGCAAGCGCGGTGGCGTTGAGCGTAAAACTCGCCAGCGTAACGGGCGAAGTAAACGCGGAATCCGCCGCGGTTTGAATAGCCACGACGACTTGCGTAGCGCCCGCAAAGGCGGTATCCACGTGCGCCATGACAAACAGCGCGCCTTGTACGGCGTTACCGGCGGCGGTCAAGTCAATGGTATTGGTGGACGCGCCGGTGGCGCGCAAGGCTTGTTTATCGGAAAAGACATTAAGTTGGTCTAATAACATAATCACTCCTATTGGACGACATTTTCGGTATCGGTGATGGCATCACAGATATGGACCGGAATTTCGTTAAACGTCATCAGCGGGCGCGACGTAATTTGGTCCGGCGTATATTGTACGTTGGTGCGGGAAGAAGCCAACTTGCGCAAGGCGGCCTTAATGGTGCGGTTCATATACCACACCGGCTTACCCATAGAAAGGCTTTGGATTTTTTCTTCCAAATCGCACATATCGTCAATAAGGGTGGACGGGATATTTTGCGTATCAATATTGCAGATACGTCCGGCGTAGCGCCAATCCTGCACGGCGAGGCCGAGTTTCCACTCAAAATATTCCTTATAAGCGGGGAATTCGTTACCGCTTGCGTCCGTGTGGGTAACAAGGCCGTAGTCCACGCGTTGGATACCGGCTTTAGAGCCTTTGGGGAAGAACGTGAACACTTTATCCGCGTCCCACACGACTAAATAAATAGACGAGTTCTGCCCGTTGGTAGTGCCGCCCGCGTCAATGACGTTGCGGGAACTTTCGGCGTTTTGCAAGTCGTTGTAGCGTTCGGCAAGGCCGGTGAAGCGCTCGGGGGTGGCTCCGGCGTCGCCGTAGATAAGGTTAGACGCCATGGTCGACGACATCCCCGCAATAATCGCGCGCGATTGTCCGGTGCGTACGGCGTCGACGTGTCCACCCTTTTCGGCAACGAGTTTATCCACTACCGAGTAGGCCGAAAGCGTCCCGTAGGACTCTACCACCACTTTGGTAGTGGCCTTGGCGGGCGGTACGCCCTGATAAGCGCGTCTCCACGTGCCGTCGGGGATACCGGTGCGCACGGCATATTCGTGGCCGCTGTCAAGCGAACTTTCTTTGACGAGTGCGTCGCCGATAATATCGTTGGACTGGCTGAGCACTTCGGCGATAGCCAACTCTTGGCCCGAGGGGTCAAATTGTTTGGCGTAATCAACTAACGTATAATTTTGAGCAGCAATAATTGCCATAGTTTCATCTCCTATTCGTGTTTTCCGTACAACGCTTCGGTGAAGGTCTTATCGCGCGACGGGGCGGCTTGGCCCGCGGGGGCGGTGTCCTCACTGATACGCTTGCCGATCTCGTTAAAGGTACGGACGATAACGGGATGGTTCCCAAGCCCTGTGGTTTTAAGCAGTTCGCGCAAGGCGTCCCCGCCAAACGCGTCTGCCGCGGCCACCGCGCGCGCCATTTCGGCGTCGTAATTTTGGCCGAAAAGCGCACGGGTTTGCTCGCTCCACGCGCGCTGCTGTTCGGCGCGCTCGGTGCTTTCGCGTTCCCGTGCGGCGCGGGCGCAGGACTCTTCCAAATCCACCAATTTTTGTGCTTGCTCGGGGGTTAAAGCAATCTCGCGGGCAAGCGCGGTGAATTTTTCCAAGGCGTCCGGCGCCCAATTTAGGCCTTCGGGCAGGGATAAGTTCAGGTCTTGGGGTTGGTGCGGCGCGGGGGCGGTTTCTTCCCCTTTCGGGGCAGATAAGTTTTCCGGCGCCGGTGAAGCGGGTTTAATTGCTTCCGTCTTATCGGAAGGGAAATCGGTAGGGTTCATTGTAATTCCTCTTGAGCGCGGTTGATTTGCTGTTGGACGGACTTCGTTTCCGACAGGTACTCCATACGCATTTGGTGGTAGGACGAAGGCGACGCTTCGTCAAGCGCAGCGAGCAGGAAAAGCCCGATACTGCGCTGGCCGCAATGAAACGCGGTGGATAAGGCGTCGCCCGGCACAAAGCCGTGGGAGCCCAGTTGCGTGCTTTGCAAGATGCGCCAGAGTACGCGCCGTCCGGCGGCGGTTTTCAGCACACTTTGCAAGTCGCTTAAATTACGTTTATGGGTTTGGTTTTGGTTCATAATGTCCTACTCGGGGAGTATTTTTAAGATACTCCCCGTTATGCCAACGTGCACTGATTTTGACGCTTGGCACAAAAATATTTTTGAAAACTTACTGCCGTAAGGGGGAGTTACGGCAGGCACGTACAGGCCGCTCTCTCACTCGGCGCGTCTGCACGCGACTTGTAGATTTTTTCTGTATGAGAAAAAATTTGTTAAAAGATTTTTATTTTCTACTTTTTGAGCCGGCAAAAAGTAGACAAAAACCTCGGTGCTGTGCCCATAAACCCGATACTTCGGCGGAGTGCGGGGTTACGTCAAAGAACAACACGTTGTTAATAAATACTAGGGTCACCCTGAACTCGTTTCAGGGTCTTCCACGCTGACGTCGTTTGCCGTTGCCGTTACGCCGTTGTTATTATGTTTCGCAACGACGTAACGACGGCGTTGAAGATGCTGAAATAAATTCAGCATGACCCTTTATTTTTTATACTTCGGCGGAGTGCGGGGTTACGAAAGAGCGCGCCAGCCGTTTCGTTAAAGCGCGACATTGCGCTCGGTAAGATGATTTTTCAAAACCGCTTTTAGTTTGCGCCGTAAGTTGCCCGAAGTCATACTGCTAGGTATTACGAGCGGCAAGTCGGCGCAAAGTAAACAGGTTTTGGAAAATTGTTTCGCGGGAACCCGACACGAAAGTTAAAATCTTACGTTTTAACTTTCGTGCGGGCTTACGTCCAAGCGCGAAAGCCGTTAAGCCGTTACTCTTTAAGCAATACTTTCTCTGCCCCAACCCGCTCTAACCCTTCTGTCAGCGCGCGCTTATAGTCAATTTCCCCCAGCACTTCGGGGCACACTTTAGCCAACTGCTCGGCATACTTCAGCCCGTCTAAAAGGGCGGTAAGTCCGGCGGCTTTTTGCGCTTGGGCGATGGTGGAAATGTAGTTAATTTTCACGTCCAATCCGCACAATTCGCGCGGGGCCTTGGGCACGCGCCCCTGACGCACCAAAATATGCAACGTGCGTTCAATCAGCGGGTCCAATAATTCGTTTTTAAGACGTTCCAAAACCGGCCCGAGCACGAGCATTTTTTCTTGGTGGCGTTCGGCTACTTCGGCGGCGGTCATATTATGCACGGGTTGGGACGCAAGCATCACAAACACGTCGGCGAAGAATTGCGCGCGGATATTTTCGCGCACGTCGGCAATCGCGTGGTCCAGAGCGGTCAAATCGGGCGACACTTCGTAAGCGGGTTTGACGGCGGCGTCGGTGGTACCGTTAAAGCGGGTAATGCCGCCGGGCAACAGGTTCACTTCGCCTTGCACGTTAGAAGAAACCATCATGGGCGGGTTGGTGCTTTTGTCCAGCGCGACGAGTTTTGTTTTCTGCATTTTTTGCAGCATTTTGACGTCGCCCAAACATTTCCACGCGGGTGAGCGTCCGTACACGTCGCCGTTGTTTTTGACGTCCCAGCGTGCCGCGATAACGGGAAATTCGCGGTAGCCGCTTTCGCGCAACAACGTGCCGTCCGTCAGCAGATAGACGGATTTATACGCCCAGTGCAAATTATCCTTTTTTTGCGCGTTGTAATTTTTATTGGGGATAATCAGGTGGATAATGCGCACGACGTTTTCGCTCTCGCGGGAAAGTTCGCCGCGCAGTTGCTCGGGTAAAACATCTTCGCCGAACGCATCGGCCACTTGGCGCGGGGTCATAAAGAATTCGCGCGCGAAGCGGTTTATTTTGCCTTGTCCGTCGGCGCCCAAACAATATTCGCCGGCGGTAAACAAGCGCGCACGCAAGGTTTTATCCCAATCTTCTTCCAGCAAAAATGCGGCGGTGCCAAAGACGGAAATTTCCTGATAGAACCCGTGGAGCACGCTGTAGATATTAGTTTTGGCAAACGTATCTTCCAACGTTTTTTTGACTTCATTTAGCCACGCGCCCGCACCGGCGATATGCAACGCTTCGCGCGGGGATAAAGAAAGATCAAACCAACTGCGTGCGGGGCTGGTCAGCCCGCTCATCATGCCGGCACTCAACACTTCCACCGCCAAGGACGGCGAACTATCCAAGAGCGTTTTATGGTCAATGCGGCGTGCTTTATTGGGCGCGTCCCCGTCAAAGAAGCCGCGCGTGGGCGCCACGAAAGCGCACAAGTCTTTCCAAACGGGCAGCCACGATTCGCGCTGCCGTTTTAAGTCGTCATATAGACGTAAATAGTTGATGGTGTGATTATTTTTCATAGGGTTTTATATACAACAAGCGTTAAATTTAATAAGATAGCGGAAAGGAGAATTTTTATGATAGGGCTAATCGGAATTTTAATTTTTGTAATCCTTTTGGCGTTTCCGGGTTTCTACCTGATTACGCGCAAGGTGTTTCCCAAAAGCAGTAAGCGTTCGTCGGCGTGGGTCGCCGCGGGCACGACGTTGTTACTGGTCGCGATTTTACTACTCACTATGTTTGGCGCGTTGTAAGGTGTTTTTGGGGTGCGTTGTAAGGCACGTTAAGTTTTTGGTTAAACCGCTCTTGCGAAAGGGCGGTTTTTTATTGGAAACAAGCACGCCATTGCGTTGGCAAGATGATTTTTCAAATGGGGTTATGTTAAAGTGAAACAGGTCGTTAAAAGGAAGTTTTACGGCTCTTTTACGGCTTTGATTTTATAATTATACCATATTTTTTACTACTTTGTCAAGCGTTTTTTTTATCTGCCGTCGTAGAAATAAATAAAACTCCCTTTCCAAACCGCGCCAATATCCCCGCGCAAAGCCAAAAACCGCGCCGCCAAATGCGCTACAGCACGTCATAATCTGTCCGCGCAAATTCCGTGCGCACCGCCGCATTTCCCGCCCGCACCGGATACGCAAACGTCAGCGCGAGTGCGTCTGCCGCGTCGGGGCTTTTGCCGGTGCGCGCTTTGAGTGCTTCTTTACTTTCCAAACGCAGCCGTCCCGCCACGTCAAAATCGTAACACACGCCGCACAAATCGCTTTTGAGTTGCGGCTCGTCCGGCAGCGCGCCCACGCTTTTAATCCACTGCGCCATTTCCCCCCACATTTCGGCCCGTTTGTTGGCGTACTGCCCCGCCCGCACCGCACTCCCGCCGAAAGGCACTTCCAGCACGTTATGCCCCAACTGGCGCAAGCGGTCAATCACCCCGCCGCCGCACCCCGAATCCACAAACACGCCGTCGGGGCGGAAACGCTCAATCTCTTGCGCGACGTAGGCGGCAAGCGTCATATTATCCGTCTTGCGAAACACCAAGGGAGCATAAGCCCGCACCCCTTGGCGGCAAATCACCACACTGCGATCATCCCCGAAACGCGCGGGGTCCACGCCGATAATTTTGGGGGCGCCGAGCAAATCGGTGCGCGCATAAGTGCGGGCGCAGGCGCGCAACACGTCGTCAATGGGGATGAGCACATTTTCCGCGCTTGCGGTAAAGTCGCACAAATATTCCTGACGGAAAATAAACGGCGGCGTTTGGCTTTCTATCTGCGCGAGTTCCTGCGCGGATATCACGCCGGACTCGTCGGCGCGGAAAAGCCCCACCCACCACAAATCGGGTTCTTTGCGGGCCTGTTTTTGCGCGTGGTTGAAAAGTTCGTAGAACGCATTTTGGCCTTTGGGCGTGCCCATAAACACGGCCCAACCTTGGCGCGAAACGAGCATGGGGCGGACAATTTCGGTGAACACGTCCGGCTTAATTTGGGCGTATTCGTCCAGCACCACGCCGTCGGCGTACGTGCCGCGCAACGCGTCGGGGTTGTCGGCGCCGCACACCCAAATACGCGCGCCGTTGGGCAATTTCAAACAGAGTTCTGCTTCGCTTATTTGCACGGCGGGCAAGGGGGCGCTGTAGCGTTTGAAATAATCCCACGCAATCATTTTGGCCTGTTTCAAAAAAGGCGCGACGTAAAAATAACGGCTGTGCGGGGCGGAATTTTGCAACGCTTTTTTGAGCAGATGATTGACGGCGCAAACGCTTTTTCCCATTTGGCGGTGCGTTACCAAAACGCAAAAGCGGTGCGTTTCCAGTTGCGCGTGGATCAGGCGCTGGACGGGACGCGGAGTATAGGGCAGTACGCAGGCGCCCGCGGTTTTTTTCGGGGTCATAAGCAGTTATTTATCGTCCCAGCGCACGATTAGCGAAGTGGGGAGCGGGTTTTCTTTGCCTTCGCTCCAGCCCAGCAAATTTTTGGCGGTAAACGCGGCAAACGACGCGGAGTAATTGCCGCGCAAACTGTTTTGCACTAAAATATTGCCTTGCGCGTCGCGCGCTTTTTGGGCGGCATCGGCAAATGCGGGGTGATTTTTCTCCCACGTTTTTAACACGGCGCACGTCGTGCCCAGCGTCTTGGCAAACGCGGCAAAGGTGGGCAGTTCACACGCGGTTTCCACGAAAGAAACGGTCCCGTCTTTCTTTTGGACTTCGGTTACGCGAAAGGGCGCAACGTCAAAAAATGCGAGCAATTTTTCGCACATTTTGGGGTTATAGCGTACGAGCGTTTTTTTAGGGTTATTGTTCATAGAATATCTCCGGTAGTATATCTTGCGCTAGGACGGGAACGCCGGCGAATTTGAAAAACGGGCGGCGCGTTCGGGCGCGTAAGAACGTGCGGTAAGTTTCGCACGTGTTGGCATTGGGGTCGTAACCCAAGCGGAAAAACACGTTGTAGTAAAAAATCAACCCCTGTAGCAGCACATCTGCCGACGGGGTTTTAAGCCCGCCGCGCACCGCGTCCACCGGCGCGCCGAGCAAAAAAGCGCGCGCGAAAATTAAATTTTCCAAGTGTAATTTTTGCGCCGATTTTAAGGCCGGTTTCGCGCCGCGTTTACCCGCGCTTGCCCGCGATTTTAAGGCCGCTTTTGCGCCGCGTTTACCTAGGGTTGTACGCGATTTTAAGGCCGGTTTTCGGTTTTTTCCCGCCGGCGCGGGGGCTGATTTTTGACTGATTTTCATTTGCGGTCGGAGCAAATAAAAATGTTTCGGGCGTTGGGTTACGGCGCGGAGCCTGTTAAATGTTAGGGGCCGAATTAACTTTACTAACCCAAAAACATTTTTATTTGCTATAATGGAGTTGCGTACGCGGGGAGCGGTGCGCAACTAAGACGCACAAGGCCGTTGCGCGGGGGGCCCCGCGCGTGTTAAAGGCTAAACACAATCGCCAAGAGAAATAGACTACTTGCAGCGTTTTTATTTCTTATTGGTGCGTCCGGAAGATAAGCGCTAGGGCTTACATAGTTAGTATAGTAAGTTTTGTTAGCATTTGTCAAGTCTTTTTTGGACCTATTTTTTCAGCGTGTTTTTTATACTATGAACAAATTTGAAAAAGAACTTGAAAAATATAACGGCGGCACGTTGCGCGGCGCACAAGCAAAGTTAGCAAAAGCGCTCAATGTTTCCACCGCCACGGTGGCCCTGTGGGCCACGGGCAAACGCCACCCATCCAAGGGTTATATCGCGCAGATGGCGCATTTATTTCATTTGGACGAATATGAAGTTATGCGCATTTTAAGCACCATTCCTTACGAAGAATATCACGAAAAACCGATTGTTTTAAGCGAAGAGCAATCCCCTTACAATGCTAACACAGCGGACGAAGCCGAACTGCTCCGACCGCAAAGCAACAGCGTTTCGTTGCCGTTTTTGGCTAACGTACCGGCGGGATACCCCACCTACGACGACAGCGACGTGATTGAGTGGTGGACGCTCCCGCGCCGCTACGCCAAAGGGGCCAAGTATTTGGTGCGTTGCTGCGGGGACAGCATGGAAGGCAGCGTAGGCTACGACGATTTATGTTTAATTAAGCCCGAGAGCGAATTTTTAGACGGCAAAGTAATGCTCGTTAAAATCGCACAAGGCTACGTGATTAAGCGCATCCGCAAGGAAAAGGGCAAAATCGTGCTCTATTCGGACAATAACAAAAAGTACAAAGCCTTCGCGCCCGATCAGGCTTTTCCCGTCGGGATAGTGGTGCGCAAAATAACCGACGTTGCGTGATCATTAAAATTACCCCTTGAAATTTTCGGGCAAATCGTTTATACTAGTTAATACCTACCGGGACGCAGAAAACGACTTGTTACCTAAACGGGTACAATCGGGAAGGTAGCAAGCAAACTGCTTCGGGGGTTCCGCATCAGATGGCGGGGACCCGAAGACAGAAAAAGAAGGGATAGATCGTCCTTTGAGGGGTGAGTGGTGAAGAGCCGTTGCACAAGTCTCGGTCCTTGTGCCCGAGGGTGCGAGATCAACTGGGAATATGGAACGGATAAACCGCTTATCCGGCAAAGGGAAACCAAACATCACCTAAACTGCGTATTGGTGGTTTGCATGAAAAAACAGGAATAAAAGCCCGCGTTCTCCGTAGCGCGGGTTTTTATTTGCCGTTTTGCCGGAGTGCGGGGTTATGGAAACAGCGCACCAGCCGTTAAAAGAAAAAAGTTATCCACAAGATGTTAACAAGTTTCGCTCCGTCGGGCGAAAAAGAAGTTATCCACACTATCCACACTATCCACAGCCCCTACACTCTCACTAACAATAACATTTTCACTCTCACTTTCACTTTCACTACCACTACCATTGTCACTTTCATTATCATTTTCATTATCACTATCACCTTTAGTTGTATGCAATTGTATAAAAGTGTATAAAAAATAAAGAGAAAATAGCAGAAAGTAAGGTGTTTTTGTTGTGGCGTCGCGGTAATTTTTTTTGCGCGTGCCGATTTTTTTTGCGCGTGCCGATTTTTTTTGCGCGTGCGGTTTTGCGTGTGCGGGATATAAAAATAAAAAACGGGTCATCCCCGCGTGTTTTTATCGGGGATCTTCCACGCCCCGCCGTTGTTGTTGCTGTTTCGCCTTTTGCCGTTTCGTTTCGTAACCACTAGCGTGGAAGATGCCAAGGGTTGGCATGACAACTTTTTTATTCATTTTGTGTTTTGTGCGTAAAATCGCTATAGCACACCAGCCGTTAAAATTACAACTTCTTTATCGCCCAGTTTTTGGGGTATAAATTGTTCGCCCGCTCCCCTAAATTTTTCACAAACCCGAGTGCCGCGCCCCGATACGTTACCACCACAAAACCGGTGGGAGTACCGGCGGGGAGCGTCAAACTTTCGCGGTGCAGGTAGCGCAACGCGTCCGGCAAATCCAACTCCACACGCGGGAAATTTTGGCCCGCATTTTCAATCGCAAGTGCTTGCGCGACAGACGGGATAACCGCTTTGCCTTTCTGTTCGGGTTGTGCGGTGCCGTCGGAGAGCAAGTGAATTAAGCGGTGTGCGCGGGCGTGTTTACGCGCCGCGTCGGGGCGCATACCGATTTCGGGCCCGCCCGTTTTGCGCAGAACCGCCATAAACAACCCCTCACTGCGCGTCAGGCCGGAAATAAAGCGGTAAACGGGACGATTCCACCCCGCGAGCAGCGAGCCCGTAATGTTCCACTCGCCCGCGACGGGAACGGGCAAAATTTCGGCGCCGAGTTCGTTCGCAATAAAGCGCACGTTTTCTTCGTTTTCGCGCGTGTTAAACGTGCACGTGCTGTAAATTAAAAGTCCGCCCGCGCGCAAACAGGGCCAGACGGCGCGCAAAATTTCGCCTTGGCGTTTTTGGCAGAAAACGACGTTATCCAAACTCCACTCGTTTACGGCGTCCGGCTCGCGCCGGAAAAGCCCCTCGCCCGAGCAAGGCACGTCGGTCAAAATGACGTCAAAGGTCCAGTTTGTTTTTTGAAAATCGGCGGGATAATTATGCGTTACTAACACGTCGGGATGGCCTTGTTTGAGCATATTTTCCAGCAAAATGTTGGCGCGTTTGCGCTCCGGCTCGTTAGCCACCAGCATAGACCCCGCCGGCAACGCAGCGCGCATTAAGGTGGCTTTTCCCCCCGGCGCACCGCACAAATCTAAGGCGAGCACCGGCGTTTTGACATACGTGCGCAAGACGTAATCCAAAAACAGCGAGCCCGCTTCCTGCACGTAATAAACGCCCGCGTGAAATAAAGGGTCTAACGTGAAGTTAGGGCGGTCTTTGAGCCAGTAGGCATGCTGACACCACGGCACGGGCGTTGCGCCCGCAAACAGGCGATTTGGGGCCGTTTTCCAAGGGTTAAACCGCACGCACGCGTCGGGCGCGCGGTCAAAGGACGCGCAGTAACGCGCCCAACGTTCGGGGCCGAACAGGGCGGAAGTATAGCGGGTAAAATCGGGCGGCAGTTGCATATTATTATTTTATAATTATGGGCGGGATTTAGGTTAAAAATTTTATGCTGGTGCGGCCCGCAGGGTGCGGCCCTTTTATGATTACTTTTGCTATAATAGGGAAACACAAAGGGGGAGCATTATGGCGAGTTACAAAAAAGTATTTTTTTATCCGTGGGTCGGGCCCGACTATGAAAAAGGCATCAATTTTGATCATAACGGCCGGCTGATTTTCAAAGAACCGGACGGGTGGAAAACCTATGAAAAAGACGGCAAAAAAACGCCGGTAGCCTTGATACACCCCGAACTTCCCCCCTTGCGCTTGGCCGTTTACGGCAAGGAGCATTATTGCAAAGATCGCGCGCATTGTGAGCACCGCAATTTTGAGCAAGATTTTTATTTACAAGTGCTCACGCCCGCGACGTTGGGCCAATTACAAAATGCGGCCAATGTTGAAAAGTATATTGACCAATTGGCCCAATTTCACAAGGACCCCTTTTTTACCTTAGCCGGCATTGATTGGAAAGATAAATTTTATGTATTGCACAAAGACTATAACTGGCCCCTTTGCCAAATTGAAAAATATTTTAAGTTATCCTTTGCAGATTTGTGCCTCTATATGGCCCTTGAAAAAATATTGACGATTCACTCGCTCTGGGAAAAACCACTTGCGCGGCAAGCCAACGAAGTAGTACAAATCGTGCAAAATTTCCAAAAGTTTAAGGACGAAGCCGCGGAACACTTTCTCTGTAAAATGCATTTACCTTGTCAGGTGAAAGATTGTAAACAGCAAAAAAATCTAAAATGCGCCCGTTGCGAACACATCCCCGTCTGCCGCTACCAAACCCAACGCCAATTATCCGGCTACAGCGAGCAAATTGTTATAAACGGCCAGACACAATTTATTCAACCGGAATCTGACAGCCACCGGCCTTTTCGCGAAGCACTGGGCAACACGCCCAAAATATGGAAACATCTGCTGTTTTCCAATTTTTACCAACGCGGTACGCCTTATATAGATACTGAAAAAAATGCCGAATTATATACAATCAATGATTATGAAAACGCAAAAGCGGCTTTCTTGGAAGTGGTAAAAGAAAACCAACCCGATATCATCATCACTTGGGGGAAGGAAAATAAACTCCCGTTGCTAGAAGTATCGGGCGTACGCCAAATGCCGAAACCAAACAATGCAAACCATGAATATCAAATTCCGCGCATACATATTGAAAAAGCCAACGAAAGCAAAAAACACAGAACCAAATATACCATTCCTTTTACGATATTGGAGTGCAAGGGAAAACCAATTTTAATTCTTTTTCTTAATCATCCGGCCAAATATTTTGCCCGAGAAGACAATAATAATCTGATCCGTTGTGCATTTAAGTATTACAACGAACTGATAAAATGGGATCCGGTAAAAAACCAAAACACGCTGGGACTTTCCTACCCTATAACGTGCGAGTTTGACACGAAATTAGACTGGCTCAACCCGCAAGCACAAGCGGATTTCCAAAAGTGCACTTAACCGCCTTGGCATGACAACTTTTTTTATTTTTTGGGAAATTGTATCGCAGAAAGGCCACAAGACTAAAAATTTTCATTTTTAGTCTTGTGCGTATAATCGCTACAGCGCGAATTGTCGTTGCCGTTCGTGTTAGCGCGACATTGTGCTGGGTAAGATGATTTTTCAAAACCGCTCTTTAGTTTACGCCGTAAGTTGCCCGAAGTTATACTGATAGGTATTACGAGAGGCAAGTCGGCGCAAAATAAACAGGTTTTGGAAAATTGTATCGCAGAAAGGCCACAAGACTAAAAATTTTCATTTTTAGTCTTGTGCGTATAATCGCTACAGCGCGAGTTGTCGTTGCCGTTAAAACTATCCTAAAAAATGGCGGTTAAATCCCCCCACACGCGCGCTATCCTATGCGGCGCCGTCAAAAACAAATACGCGTTAATCGCCACAACCGCCAGCCAAACCCATTTCATATACTTTTTCTGCTCGGCGGGCAATCGGCGCCCGACGATAAGCAGCACCAGCACTTCTATTAAAATCATCAATATATATTCCATATTTTCACTCCTTAAGATTAAAATAAAGCAATCAATTCGCGCTCGCTCACGCGGTCCAAAAAGCGCGGTTGCGTCCGTTGTTTTTCGCGCAGTTTGATTTTATCCGCTTCGCGTTTGCGGCGCGTGAAAAAATCTTCCAAATTATCGCAACGGGTGCAAACATCCCGCTCCGCACCGTAGCACATCTCGGCCTTTTGAAAATCGCCCAGTGCCTCGTACACGCGCGCTTTTCGGGTGGGCACGCCGGACGAATCCCGCCCGATAGTCCAAGCGCAATCGGCCAAGGCTAATTTATTCAAGGCTTCTTTCGGGGAAAGGAAATAGTGCGCGTAAATTTCCGCCGCCTGCAACTGATAGAGGCAACAGCGCGGCCAGAGCGCAACGGCTTTGGCATTTTCCCAATAAGCGCGCACCCAATCGCCCAGTTCCATAAACCACTCGGCGCGGCTGAAATACAATCCGCTTGATAGCGGGTGCTCGCGCAACGCAACGTCCGCATGACGCAAGGCGCGTTCCAAATCGTCGCGCATAGTTTCCCCCATTTGCTTAAAAATTTCGTAACGGCGGGCAAACAAATACGCCTTATCCGCGGGGTCGTCAGTAATAGGATGATCCAACGCCACACTTGCTAAACGCAAAGCCTCGTCGTAATTTTTAAGTTTAAGATAGTATTTAATGCGCACGGAACTATCCGGATTTTTGATAGTGTCCAAATCGGTTTTGACAGCCTGCTCAAAAAACCGCTTGGCGTTTTCTTTATCACCCATCAAAAAATAACACCGTGCCGCGTCTCCCAGCAACACCGAACGCGGTTGCTTTTTGGGGAAATCGGGATTGACGGGCTCAATCTCGGTGCTCGGTGCGGCAAGCCGGACCAAATTGATAGCCGCCTGATACTTGCCTTTATCGGCCATTTTGCACGCCTGCTCATGATATTCCAGCCATTTTTCGGGCGTTTGCGGCGTGGGCGGCTCGTCCTTATCTGCCTGCGCGCAAATATCTTCAATCCTATCGCAACAATAGGCGTAGAGCGTATAAAGTTCGTCTTTATCGGGGGACTGGGCAATAAGTGCCTTTAATTTTTCTTGTGCATCCGCGACCTTGTCGCGTGCGATTAAATCTAATACTTCGTGTATCATAAAAACTCCTTTTTTTGGGGATAATTATAGGATAAAAAAACGGCGCGACGACGCCTTGTCATGTTGATTTTTTCCCGTCTGAAAAATTTTTTATTTTGCGCGCAAAATGGGGTATCTTTTCAACAAAGTGCGAAGGCTTGTCATGCCAAACTTGATTTGGCATCTTCCACGCAGAAGTTGTTGTTGTTATGTCGTCAATAAAAAAGCCATCATCCCGCAGTGTCGTAGTGCGGGATATAAAAATAAAAAACGGGTCATCCCCGAGTAGGGCGGCCCGCAGGGTTCGGGGATCCCCACCGCTTAAAACGACGTAAGCGGGGCCAATTTGTCGGTTAGTTTACAAGTTTAGTATAATAAAAAGAGCAATTTACGACGATTTCCGCGCCCGTAGTTCAATGGATAGAGCGTCAGCCTCCGAAGCTGGAAATATGGGTTCGACTCCCGTCGGGCGCATGATTAAAAACCCCGCAAATGCGGGGTTTTTTAATCATAGCCGAAGCAAGCAAACTGCTTTGCTTGCGTCGGGAGTTGAAGGGCGGAGCGTTGTTTTTGTTTGAGCGGCATTAGCCGCGAAAGGCAAAAACCGCGAGCCCCGGCCCGAAGGCATTTTCCGTCAGGAAAATGACCGCAGGGGACTCCCGTCGGGCGCAAACTTTTTCTTCCTAAAACACACTATTTCGTTGTTGTTCACTCGCTCGAATACCTCGGCGCTCCGCGCCGCTGCGCACAGTATACTTCGCTCGTTCACGCCTAGAAATAGCGCGTTTTATTTTGAAAAATTATTTCTTGCTGTTCCGCTATAAACTGCGGGCGCAGACACTAACAGAATACCCCACTCGCAAGAAGTGGGGTTTTTTACGCCCTTTCACGACGATAAAACCTATGCCAAGTTAGCAATGTTACAAGCGCCAAACTATACAACCGCTCGGCAGAAAAATGGCAGAAAAACTATCTCGCCGCTTTTATAGATTTTTCCCCGCGCCTTGCCCATTTTATTCTGCCATTTTACATACTTTTGGCAGAAAAAACCGCCACGCGCAAACTACAAAAAAACACTAAAAATAAAGACAGGAACCCGTTATAAGTTCCTGTCTTTAATAAGTCCGGTTTATTTAGTTACTATACGTTATGGAACAACCCTTGGTTCATATAGCGGCTGGAAATCTTGTTGGCTACGGCTTGCGTGATGTTGGAGAACGCCACCTGCGCCACGCCGTTTTCCACCTTAATGACTTTACACTTCACCGTCACATCCACATCCCCGAATTTGAGGGTAATTTCCTTTTTGTCGCCGACTTTCCAATCTTCTTCGTTGGCAATAGTAGCGCCGGACCGGTGCAAGCGTAAGATTTTAACGTTGGAGTTCAAATCTTGGTCTTGTGTAACGTCATAGCCGTAATCTACATCCCCCACAAGGACATAGACAACTTCCGGCGCGCTTACAAACGCGGGGACAACTTCATCCACGTCGTTTTCGTCTATAAATTCGCCCACGAACACGAGCCCGTTGTTGGTTTCATTGCCCAAACTGTAGATGTTTTGGGATCCGTCAAAGATGATGATTTGACCTTCTCTGCGTAGGGAACCCAGCATATCCTGCTGGTGCAAATTCAGGTCGCCCTTTTCCAACACGACCGTCGAGCCCTTAGCGAGTAACAAATCCCCTTGCGGCGCCTTAATGGTGACGTTTCCGTTGTAGTTGTGCAACTCGCCGTAGACGCCCACACCGTTGCCGCCTTGCAGGATCGTATCGCCCTTTTTATGGGTAATCTTACCATAGAGATTAAGAGCACCGCCCGTAGTAACCAAATCAATATTTCCGCCCGCGGTAATGGCGGAATACATTTGGTGTTTGGCAATATCCATGCCGTTACCCGCTTGGATACGCAGCAGACTGTTTTCCAACGTCTCGCCATTGCCATCAAGGCCGTTTGTCAGCACACCGCTCACAAAAACCTTGCCGTTGGAATTAATATCAATTTTAGAGCGCATAACCATGTGCGTGCCGGCATTGGTCTGCTTGGCCGCACCACCCGACACTGTATACGTACCCGCGGTGGCGGTGTTGTCTATATTCCCGACGACCAACGCTTTGTTTGTTTGGTTGTTAATGGTGATAGATTGCCCGCCCACGGATAGCGCGGCATTGGCGGCGACATTGCCGCTGTTTGCCGTAATGGTGATGCCGTTTTCCGTGCGGAGTTTAGGCAAATTATAGAGGTAGATCTGCCCGTCCTTATAAATGGCTTTGATGTTACCTTCTCGGTAATTGTCGTAAACGAACGATTCCAAGCGGTTATCGCTTAGGTTAATGAGGTTCTTTTCGCCGGTAGTCGGGTCAACAATTAAGTTTTCCGCTTGGAGCATATCGTCGGTAATGGTAATACCCCGCACGGAATAACCGGTTTTAAGATTAGTCAGCCCGCCGTTGGTGATACTTACCTTATCGGCGTTGATGTTGATGCCGTTGGCGGCAAAAATCCGGTCCGCCGCGCCCAACGTAAACGCGGCATTATTCGTTTTTCCGTCGTGCACGTTGATATCCACTTCTCCGTTGGTGGCGTATATACGCACGCTGTCCGTTTTCATATCTTCGCTTTGGATAGCAATATCGCCGCTTTCATTTAATATGTTCAAGGCCCCTGTTTTCAGGTCGCCGTTGATGGCAATATTGGGGGCAAGGACCGAATTGGGAATATCCAGCGTATCCGCAAACGGGTGGTTATTGTCGTAGTAGTTATTGATATTCGTTCCGACAATTTCCCCGTTACTCGTCACATAGTGCACTCCTGTTGTCGGCAAACTCTCAAATGAAGGAGCCGTTGCCGAACCCCACCACGAACTCGAAGGATTGATATACAAATTCGCTTGCGTGCCGCTCAGTGCCTGCGGCTTATCGGCAAATTCCGCTTGGCTCTTGCCGTTAATAAAGAAGTTGTAAGCGGCAGAGGCGGTGTCGGTATTGATATCATTAAACACCAAGGAACGGGTAGAATAATTATCTATCTGCAAGCCGGATTTGGTCATATTAAATGTTCCGTTTCCGTGGATGTCCGCATTGGTGATGCCGCTAAGGGTAATGGTGGCATCTTTGGCACCGCGGATATCGTTAAATACGATAGAATATTCGCCGTCCATATAATCGTAGGCACTAGCCGGTGTTTCCCAAACGACATTATATTCGTTGAGGGTGTTGTATCTTTCATTCTCTACTTCCTCACGTCTGGCCAAATCGGCGGTGTAGAGCGCATTATACTGCTCTATTTGGTACTGCGCACTTTCTATTTTGCTGTTCAAATCATCTATATTCGTGCAGGTTTGAGAAGTGCCGGTCCCTGTCGGGTTGATCGCGGCGATATAGACAACGCCGTCGTTACCCGTATAGGTATTAAAGGCGTGGTCTGTTAGGAATAACCGGCCTGTAACGCTTTCATAGCCCGATACAATGTTTGCTTTTTGCTCGGCCGAGAAACCGTAATCGGTGCTGTCCAAGAAACCGCCTATCGTGAGCGCGCTGTTCCCCGAACGGGCCTGCCGATAATCGCTAATCAGCGTGTTGTACTGCGTCTGCGTGATTTTATTAGCCGCGTCGGGGTCGTCATCCGTGTATTTAATGATCCCCATATCCTGCTGCATTTTCAAATCAAACGCGCTCAAGCCGTTTTCGCCCACGCGCGATTCGAGCAAAACGGCCCCGTTTTCTATAAGCGTGTTAATCTCGTCCACAGCGTCCTGTTTATCCGCCATAAAGGCGTTAAGCGAGACTATTATGGAACTATTTTCTTCCAAGGCGTTATCTATTTTTTCAAGCGTCGCATAAATATTTTTCAACTCCGCAGATAACGTTTCAAGCGTTTTTTCTTTCAGCGTTGCCCCGTCAATAAACTCACCGTTGTTTAAGATGTAATCCCCATCGTAGAAACCTTTAAGGGTGGTTTTATCTATGGTGCCGTCGCGGTTGATTTTCATATATTTGGCGTTATTGGCGCCGGCGGTCACTTTGCCGTCGTTGCCCAAGACATAATGGCTGTCGATATCATATTTGCCCGACGTGCCGGAATCTGCAATAAACCCCCAAGCGCTCTTGGTCGTCCAAGTAATCGTAGAGTTGGATTCTCCGCCGCCGCTGGAATAGTTGAATTCTATATCTTTGCCCGATATAATATTGGCATTGGCTTTGTTATCAAGAACGTTATTTACTTTTTTAGTCAGTAACCCGTCCTCGGTGGTGGACGCAATCGCGGCCGTACTGACCGATTTGGAATATTGCGTCAGGTAGTTGTTGGAACCGGGCATAAAGTTGATATCAAGCATATTGCCGCCTTGGAGCGAACCGCCGTTAATGAGCGTATTATTGATCGTCAAGTCCAAATACGACTTGGCCACCGGCTCGCCCGCAAAGTTGCTCACGTCCGAAAACACACGCGACATAAGTTGATTGCCCGAATCAAAATTAATTTGCAGTTCGTCACTCGCCAAGACGGAAGATTGTTCATCTAACGTAATCGTGTTGTTATTGGTTACATTTAAGCGCGAAACGCCCGACGCTTTAGAGAGTAGCCCGTACGCGCCCGATTCAATTTTCTGCTTAAAGTAAGAACCGGCGTTCGTTTCGAGCAGCGCATAACCGCTGGCTTCCAAGGCGGAGTTTTTGATGTTGACTTCGCCGGTGTTAGTAATGGTGTTACCCACGTCAATAAGTTCAAAGGCCACCACACCGCCCGAATCGCCCGTGTAATGGATGGGTTTGGAGTCCATTGTAGTTACACCGGCATTGGTACGCAAGGTAACGTCCTGTGCTTTTACACCGGAATCTTTCACATTGATTTTGGCCGTGGACGAATAATTATTATTCGCACTGCCCGCCACGTAGGAAATCACCCCGCCGCCGCCGTTGGAAGAATCGTCCTCAATTTGGGCAACGTCCGTGGTGGTAACCCGAAACTCGGAGAGCGAGTGAATGTCGGCGTTTTCAATATTGGTTTCCGTGGTCGTACCCACCGCGGAAGTGGCACTGCTGTCGGACACATTGATAAACCCGCCTGATCCGTCGGTTGTTTTGACGTGGTAGGTATTGACTGACTGGTTAAGAATCATCATGCGGTTTTTGTTTACCGTATCCGACGCTAAAGCGAGGTTAAGCGTGGAATTGCCTTTAATGGTATTTTCTACGCCGGTATCGGCCACATTGATAAACCCGCCGGTACCCGAGGTCTTATCCAAAACGGCGGTACGATTGGTGATGATTTCCGTATTTAGGTAGTTACCCACGTTGAAATCCCCACCGATATTGGCAATCGTGTCCGCTTCCATGTCGGATTTTAAGCGCAACCGCGAGCCGGAAACAAGCAACCCTAAATTAAAGGCTTTCAAATCGGCATTGGTGGTAGCATCGTGATTGGCTTTAATGATGGCTCTGTTGGCAATCGTGTTGGAGCCGCCGATATCAAGGGTCATTGTGCTCTTGTCGGTGGCTTCCGCTGCTAATGCATACACGCCCGCTGCGGTTACTTTCGTGCCGTTATCGTCGGCCTTGGCCGTCGTTTTGAGATACGGGTTAATCGCCAATTCGTTGGCGGTGTGCTCTTTGGCTTTCAAAACGGTCGCCGAGGTGGCTTCGGTTTGGGCATTGGCGAAAGCACCCGTATAAAGCCCCAACCCCTGCACGCTCACGTCGTGCGTGCGCGCAAAAGCATACATTCCTTTACCGTCTGATGTATTATCCTTGGCAGTGGTAATGGTGGTTTTGCCGCTGTTGTGCAGGATAAGCCCGTCCTCGCTGTCCACGCCGGACTTAAAGTATGCGTTTAGAAACGCGCCCGAATCGCTATATTCGGCAAAACTGATGCCCTTAACCGACACAATGTTTGATTTGGCAGTTACGTCCATTTGGGTATAATCGGTAATGATATCCAGCCCGTTCGTGCTAATCGTGCCGTTTACGTCCTCAATAACCGCCTTGGAAATGGCACTCGCCGTCGCTTCGTTTTTCATAACCGACACGATACTGCCCGCCGAAATCGGCACAGAAAGTTTAGTCGCATTCAGCGCGGTGTCCAAGGTGGAGTGTAGCGTCAGTTTATCCGCGGTGGTAATGTTGGTGTTGCCGCTGATGAGCGCAAGGGTTTTGTTGGTATCTTTGGCCTCCGTCAGGTCCACATTGACGATACTGGCCACCGAAACCGGCACATGGGTGGTATCAATGGTGGAGTGGCTCTTGGATTTTGCATTAACGTCCACTTGGTAAGCCGTAATATCGGCATCTTTGATTTGCGCAATCGTTTCGGCAGATTTTTCATAAATATCCGACCCGCCCGAAACCTGCGCCGCGGACGCTTCCAACGCCAGTTTGCCCATATACACATTGGCGGCGGATTGCGCGTCTAAATTTACGCCGCCGTCGGTGCTTTCAATTTTGCCTCCGGTAATTTCGGCCACGGTGTTATTGGCAATCTGCACGTCCCTTACGCCCACACCCACAGACGCACCCGTGGCAATTAAACTGTACGCGTTCAAATCTAACCGGTCGGTAAACGTGTCCACCAGTTGGCCGTTTTCTTCTTTGCGGTTCAAGCCCCAAAGCCGGCTCTGGGCGGAGATGTTGTTATCCAGCACCGTTTTAACATTGCCGTTAACGCTTGAAATGGCCCCGCTTTCCAACTTTTCGCTTGGCGTTATGGCACTGGTCAACCCTTGCGGAATGCGCGAGGCAAGGCTGGAAATATATTTACCCACTTCGCTGACCTGTTCGGCTTGCGAATAGGTGTCGCTGGGCTTGCCGATTTCTATAATTTGCACGTCTATGGGGATGGCCGCGAGTCCCAAAGACAAGTCCACTTGCGTGTTATCCAGCGCGTCGGTTAGTACGGAACTGACACTGGTGCTCCCCGCGTTAATTTGCCCGTCGTCATCCGATAACAACTCGGCTTTTGCCAAATTGTCCGTGGTGTATAAGTTGATATTCACCCCCACAGCCCCGCCGATAAGCGCCCCGCTGCCCATAATCACATTGTTGCGCGCGGCGGTTAAATCGCTCGCGTTGACTTGCAAAAGCGTATCCACATTTAAGGTTTTATCCTGCGCGTCCACATAAGAGCGCGTAGTAGAGTTAATTTCGTTGGCTAGCGCATTTCCGGCTAAGCCCGCCCCTTGGCCTGTAAGCGTGAGCCCGAAGTTGGTGTTGTTGAGCCGTCTGTCGGCGTTGGCATTGACCGCCAAGGATTCAATCGTGTCCGATTCGGTATTATCCACATACGAAGTGACGGTATTTTCATAATCGTTTTTAATCACGTTGACAATGGCGTCTAACCCTTGCCCCGCAAACGCAGCCGCAATCGCATTATTATCAATGTTGTCCGCTTGGTCTTTATTGGTGTTAATGGTAATCGCACCGGCGTTTTCCACGGAAGAATTTTTAATGCCCGCTTCCACGGTGGACACAATGTCATTTAACAGCACATTAGCCACCACGCTCGCACCTTGTCCGGCCGCGCCGCCGCCGACAATCCAGTTATTGGCGTCAATAACCGAGTCCGCATCAAGGGTGATGTCTTTTTGGGTATTGATAACGGTGTTATCTATGTAAGATTTAACGTTGCCCGTATAGTCATTGGCAATGGCCACACCGACACCCGTAAACCCTTTGGCCGAGCCGGCTATCCCCGCCGCCACGTCCAAGGAGTTCACCTTACTCGCCGCATCCATATCAATAGCCGCATTGGTAATCTTGGAATTGGCGATAACGGCTTCAACCGTCTGGTTGTAGGTATTTACAATCGGGTTGACATCCAACGCCAAATTGCCCGCACCGCCGCCCGACACCACAATATGCGCGGTGTTGATATCTTCGTTGGCGCTTACCGCGATATTGGCGGCGCTAATCTCTTTATTGTGCGCGGTGTTATCAATTTTGGCATAGACCTTATCTTCCACGTCCGTAACCGCGATATTGGCGTTAATAGAGCCCTTTACCGCACCCGAGCCCGCAATCAATATCAGGTGCGCATCTTTTTCGTTAGCCGCATCCACGGCTAAATTATGCGCAATCGTTAAAGCGGAATTATTGCCGACCAACGCACTTGTCGTGCTCTTATCTTTGTTGTAGAGCACCGATAAGCCGACCCCGCCTTTGAGCGAACCGGCAATGGTACCTGCGATAATGTTTTTAATGGAGTAATCATCTGCCAAAACGTAGAGATTATTGGCCTCAATAGAAGAATTGGCAATTTCCGCCGTTACGGTGTTTTCAATTACTTTACCGATACCGGCTCCCGCGACGGCCGTATTGACGCCGCCCGCCAAATCAAAAAACATATTCCAATTTTCAAAATCGCTGTTTTGGTCCAAGGAAAGATACGCGCCGCTATCGTCTTTCTTCATTTGCAAGCCGTCATAGAGGTCCGCATTGTTTTTATGGAGCAGTTTATTGCGGTATGCTTCTGAAGTGACATCTTCGCGCGAATATTGGTTATTGTCCGCTTTCGTGCCGCCCATGGAGTTCACCGAAACAGCCGACACGGCAACGTCCCCGCCCGCTTTGACGGCGGCGTCCGCGATTTTGGCTTCCACCGTTTTGTTAATGCTGTCCACATCCACCGAGCCGGCAATCACAATTCCCGACTCGCTGCCGATAGCACCGCTAATGGTGCCGCCGCGCGAATAAATAGTAGTATCGTCGTAGGCGGCCACATTTACGTTATTTACCGCTTGCGCATTTTCGCCCGTACCCACATTGCCCGACAGGTACGCTTTGACGACGTTATCCATATCGTTGATGTTTACGTTCGCGGCCCCCATTAAATAGGTACCCTGTGTGGAGAACGCCACGCCCGCCAAAATATCGTTTACTTTTTCGGCGGAAGTAGCCGCCACGTTAATATCGTGCGCCGATAAAATATTGGAATCGCGGTCGGGCACTAAATTCAAATTTTCCATTTTATAGGAGTGGTCAACCGCCGCGCCGATATCGTTGGCAAATACGTTTACAATCACGTCGCCGTTGGCACCGATACCGCTTTGCGCCGTAGAAATGTTGAGCGTACCCGCGGCCGATAAACTATCCGTGTTGGAGTCGGCTTTGACTTCAATATCGTTAGCGGCACTGACGTTGGAACCCAAAAGCCCCGATTTAACCGTGTCGTGGAAATAGTTGATGTCCACACTGCCGTCAAACGCCCAACCCGCCGTGTTAGAGCCCGAAACTAACGAGCCGGCCACTGCAAAATCGTTCATATCGTTATCGGCTTTGGACAACACGCTTAACTTGTTTACATGGTCCAAATCGGCGTTGATAACATTGGCGTGCACGTTGTGTTTGACGTTGTTATAATTGACTGCCGCGCCCGCGCCGATCGCGTTGGTGCCGCCGTTGACATAAGAGCCGCCACCCGCCACATTGTAGGCATCCACTTCGTTTTCCGCTTTCACGGTTACGTCTGCCAACTTTTGGGCATTTTCCGCCGAAACGGTGGAATTTTCAAGGGTAGCCGCCACTTCGGGCTTTAAGGTGTTGACGTTCACCGAACCGCCTATGGCAACTTTTAAGTCAGCATTTTGGTCTGCGCCGCCGTCGGTTGACGCGGCAACCCCTACGGCCACGTTGATCAGTTCATTGTCGTTGTGCGCCTTGACATTTAAGTTAGAAAGCCCGTCCGCACCCGTAAAGTTGACTTGGGTATTATCTAAAATATGCGCTTCTACCGAGCCGTCCTGCTTATACACGTTCACAGCCGCCCCGCCCGTGTATTGGTGGGATTTCGCGAGCCCGCCCGATACGGTAAGCAGCCACGAATCGCGATCCGCCGTTACATTTAAGTCTTTGCCTAAGGTGAGTGCCGAATTGGAAATGATGGAGCGCACTTCCGTCTGGTCGTTAAGCACGACTACGCTACCCGCAGCCCCGAGTGAAAAACTATTGCGCATTTGCTGCACGGGGTCGTTATCTTCGCCGTCGCCGTTATCTATAAGGTCATTAAAAATCTCGTCATTTTCTTCGTACAATAACTTAAATAAATCGTTGTCGTCCTCTTTATCTTGCGCATTATCCACATGCTGCTGGGTGTTTCCGTCCCCACCCGCACCGCTGTTGCCGTCCTTGGGTGTTTCCACCCCGCCCGCAAAGGCGCCGGCCAAGGTAACAAAAATATTCTTTTCGCGCGAGTCGGCTTTTACGCTAATGTCGCTCGCGGCGGTTAATTGGGAGTTTTGCACATTGGCTTCTACGGTGCGCTCTATGCCCTGCACGCTCACGCTCGCACCGACCGCCGCGCCGGAAGAAGTGGTGGACGTGGTTTCTTCGCTCTGCTTGGTAAAACTGCCGTTGAGCACCACCGACGTCACATGGTCTTTAATATCCCTGTTCTTTTCGGAAATCACAATAGTAGGGAGCAGACCGCCGTCGTCCTGTTCTGTGACCTCATAATCCAAAATCACCTGTCCGGTGCTGCTGACAAATTCCGCATCGGTATCGGCCATGTGCGTGCCTTTTCTGGAAAGCACGCCGCTAGCTTTGCCCGCATCAATGCTGATATTTTGGGCATCAATCTCGGTGCCGTTCTTCACATTAACGGCGGTGGTACCGAAGATTTCCTGCACGTTGACCGCACCGTCCACGCCGATAGATTCCGCCTTACCGCCGGGGGTTAAAATGGTCAGATACGACTGCTCCGCCGCGGCGTTAAGGTCCACATTACCTTCTTCGGCGGTAATTTGGGCGTTATCCACGTTCAGGGTGGCGTTGTTGGTGAAATTCTGCACAATGACCGCCGCCCCCAAACCGGAGCCCGATTCTTGGTTATATTTATTGAAATCGCTTAAGGATTTGATTTCGTCAATTAAGCCGTCGTAATTGAAGAAATCCGCCGCATCATGCGCCGAAGCCGACACAATGGAATTGACGGAAATATCGCCGGTATGGGCGGTCAGTGCGGAACTCGCAATATTGAGATCCGCGTTATTTTTAAGTTCGGAGTAAATCACCGCGCCCGACGCGGACGCCTTTTCCCCCGCGCTGGAGCCGACCGCAAAATTGTTATAGAAACCGAATACCCCCGCTTTGGGCATTAACGTATCTGTCAGCGGCGAGCCGGTAACGTTGTGGAAACCGAATTCCCACTCGTCATCCGCGTTGAAACCGAAATCCACCGCCAAATTGATAGGGTGCCCGAAAATGTTGGCGGCAAGCCCTATAGAGCCCTGTTGGGCCGGCAATTCCACGACGGAAGCGATATTGATATCTTCTTCGGCAGTTAAATTAGAGGTGTTTATCACATTTACGCTGTTGTCATTGTGTTGCTTATTGACCACCATGCCCAGCGCGCCGCCCCAGTTAGCGGTTTCGTCGGCGTAGCCGTCGGCTTCGTTCACGGTGTTATCAATGGTATGCGCGCGGATGTTCATATTTTTGCCCGCCGTAATGACCGAGTTATCAATAGTTACATTGTTGGTCGTGCTGACGTTGTTCCAAACGGCCGCCACACCGGCTTGCAGGGTGGCATTTTCCATTTTTTGTTTTAATTCGGGGTGGGCAATATCGTACAAGTTTTTGCCTTTTTGTTGGAACTTGGTGGCAAAATCTTTTAAGGTAAACGAAGAGATTTGGTCCCATACGCTCGCCAAGGCCCCGACGTCTTGCAAGCGTTTGGCAAACCAATTTTTGCCTTCTTCCCATTTTTTCTGTTGCGTGTAGTCGGTGGGGTCTTTAATTTCGGCATCCATCCAGTTGCTGATATCGTTGACGTTGTAGGCATCTAAAATCACATTTTTCTCAGCTGTAATCTGCGTGCCGTTTTTGACGGTAATGCCGCTCTTAATGTCCGACACATTGATAATACCACCCAACGAAACCGCCGAGCCGCCTTTATTTTGGACTTCGCTCGCAAAATCGTTTTTGCCGATACGCTCCTGCAAGACGACTTCGTTATCCATTTCGTTATAGGCCAGTGCCTGCGCCCGTACGTTTTCCGCTTCCAAGGTGGAATTATCCAACACAATTTGCGTGTCGGCCACAGCAGAGTTTTTCATCAACACCAAGTTGAAAGCGTCCGTCACGCGCAGCGTTAGACCGGCGGCAATATCGTCCCATATTTTTGTTTTTAAGATGTTTTCCGAATAGGCGTTTAAGTCAATATCCCCGCCGGCGGTAAGGGTGGAATTTTCCACATTGATTTTCGTTTCCGTTTTCGTGCCGTAGCCGTAAAAGATAGAGGGAATAAACTGCCCCACGATATCGGTGGAAATACCGGTTTTGGATGAGGTGGTGGCCTCTATGGATAAGTCCTCGGCGGCGGTCAGCGCGGAATCTTTTACGTTAACAATCGCGCTCGTGCGCACGCCCTCAAAGCCGTTATAGACGCTTTCGGTAAAGAAATCGGAAATGTGCGCGTCGTGGTCGTCGGCATCAAACACCCAAAAATAAACGGCAGGGACCGTCAGGTTGACGTTTCTTCCGTAGTAGTCTTCCGAATTGGCGGTAATATCAATATTGTCCGCGGTAATATCGGCGCGGGTAATATCAATCTTGGACGATATCGCCTCGTCCGACGTGGCCCAAACGTAAGCATCCCGAATGGTATTGGCCTGCACTTCCACTTCATTAGCACCCAAAGCGGCATCTTGAATCGTGATGACGGCTTCGTTAGAGGTGCCGTTGGGCTTATCTTCTTTTCCTTCTTCTTTAATATAGTCCTTAAAACCGGCCACGATTTTGATTTTGCCGTCCTCTAACGCAAAACTATCGGCGTTTTGGATATTATTGGAAACCAAGTTGTTGAAAACTTCCTCGGCCTGCGCACGGGAAATCAATTTGATTTGGTTATCTACCCCCGCAATAATACCCGCCTTGTTG
>Ga0310690_10000841_pt1 | contig 60642 bp, 56 predicted proteins | sample AusTroGonzalo_MG_2_FD_207661 | JGI IMG/M metagenome (GOLD analysis project Ga0310690, IMG submission 207661) | Bovine rumen microbial communities from tropical cattle in Woodstock, Queensland, Australia - Gonzalo_04 (v2) (version 2) | ecosystem: Host-associated > Mammals > Digestive system >... | reverse complement strand
GGCGGATCAGCTTGCGGCGTTTTCCGTCGCAAATCTCGGAATGAGCGTGGCGGAACGTGTCTTTGCCGTGATGTTCCATGTCGGAGCTTCGATAATTGTTTTCTATGCCTGCCGGGACAAGAATAAACTCTGGCTCTATCCGCTTGCGATACTGCTGCATACGGTGATGGATTTTATTGCCGCCATGGCAGTATTCAAGGTTTTCACTCCGTCCGACATTGCCCTTGAAGGGATCATCGGAGCAACGGCAGTGCTCACATTCTGCGGGGCATACTTTCTGCTTTACAGGAAGGACGGGAAATTTTGAATAAAGAACTTGTGTTGTCGTAGACATTTTTACCATCTCCTGCCAATAAAAAAATTACAAAAAATTAATCAATGAAATCAAATAGTTATAAAGTTTTTCGGGGAGGGGTAATTTTTTTCAATAAAAATCGAATTTTTTGGAACTAAATATATGATTGTTTGGTTTTTTAACTTTATGGAGGTTATTATGAAAAAATCATTGATTTTTATCGCAATGCTTGTTTTTGCAACGACTATTTTTGCGGAAAATGAAAAAATGTCGTGTGAATCCGAGCTCGGGACTTGTAATTACGAAATTTCAAATGAAGAACATCAGTTTGTCCAGGAGTGTATATGTTCGACCGGATACAGAGTCTTTGATTCCAGACCTATTGAAGATGCGGCTATGCCAGTAAACGAAGAAGAGTGCGTGGAAAAACTTGATGAAGAAATTTGTAAAGGTGCTCCGTTTTATTGTGAAAACGAAGTCGGATGGTGCCTTACATCAGACGACAGCCAATATCAATGCGATTGCAAAGGTGTCGGAGTCAAAACAGGGGTTAATGATGATTTCAGTGCGGAAGGATGCACCGCTGTTTTGGAAAAAGAATGCGGAACGGAAGTGGCTACCCCAAGAATGATCTGCACCGATTCTGAAATTTTCAATGCGTGTGTTTCCTACGAAACAACTTTCACAAAAACCTGCTTTGAACCTGTTACCGAAGAGGAAATCGAAGCAATCCTCGATACTCCGGTAAACAGTGGCGGCAGGGAAGGCGGATTGGCTGAAGATATTGCAAACTGCTGTCAGAATGAGAGCATGAGAAACATCTACAAGACTAAATTCGAGTGTGTCGAGGCGGCTGGAAGTTGTGAAAACAAAGAATGTTGCGAAACATGTGATGTCCAGCTTGCTTATATAGGTGAGGAAGGATCCGACGAAGATGCGGCGAATACCGAAGTTCCGACAACCGGTACAACCCCTGAAGACACTGCTGACGGTGATTCCGCGCCCGCAACCGACTCCGTTTCTCCTGCAGAAAACAAAGAAGAAAGCAAATCCGACGGCTGCTCGATGCTATTCATCTAATTTCCCGAATTTTTAGGCTAATGCTCAACATCTGATATTTGTGAAAAAATATCGCGAAAAATGCTGTTAAAACTGGACAATATCGCGGAGTTGGTGTAGGAAAGCGCACTAAACGGGATTTATCCCGCGTATTAGTATTGTATAAGGAGATCTCAAGTGAGTGTTGATTCCGAAAATGTAAAAAAGAATGTCGAAAGAGCCGTCGAGCAGTTCAGAAACGGCGGGATCGTAATAGTTGTCGATGACGAAAACCGCGAAAATGAAGGCGATTTTGTTGTCGCGGCAGAAAAAATCACACCTGAAACCGTCAATTTTATGATAAAGAACGGTCGCGGAGTTCTCTGCACGACGATAACCGAGGACCGCTGCAAGGCTTTAGGTCTTGAAATGCAGGTGAATAACAATACTTCGCTCCTCGGAACTCCTTTCACGGTAACAGTGGATCTGCTCGGACACGGCTGCACGACAGGTGTTTCGATGTTTGACAGGGCTTCGACTATCCGCGCTCTGGCCGAAGAATCGACGCGCCCTGAAGATTTGGGAAGGCCCGGTCACATCAATCCGCTGCGCGCAAGAAACGGCGGAGTTCTTGTCAGGGCAGGACACACCGAAGCATCGGTCGATCTGGCTAAGCTTGCAGGTCTCAAACCGGCAGCCGCTCTGATCGAAATAATCAACGACGACGGCACGATGGCGAGAATGCCGCAGCTTACCGAAATCGCCAAAAAGTACGATTTCCCGATCCTTACGATAGAAAACATCATCGCTTACAGGCTTATGACCGAGTCTCTGATCGAGCAGGTCGCAGACGCGGTTCTTCCGACACGCTGGGGCGGGGAATTCAAGATCAAGGTTTTCCGCAACAAACTTGACGGTCTCGAGCATGTCGCTCTGATAAAAGGCGACATCGCTGACGGAAAACCTGTCCTCACGAGAGTCCACTCGGAATGCCTGACAGGCGACGCTCTGGGAAGCATCCGCTGCGACTGCGGATATCAGCTTCAGAACGCGATGGAACTCATCAAGGCCGAGGGCAGGGGAGTTATCCTTTATCTGCGTCAGGAGGGCAGGGGAATCGGACTCGGAAACAAGATCAAGGCTTACCACCTTCAGGATGAAGGCATGGATACGGTCGAAGCGAATATCGCGCTCGGTTTTCCGGCTGACCTCAGGGATTACGGCATCGGAGCGCAGATCTTGTCTGAAATCGGCGTCAAAAAAATCAGGCTTCTCACGAACAATCCTAAGAAAATCAAGGGTTTGACCGGTTACGGCCTTGAAATAACCGAGCATGTTCCGAATGTCTGCGGCGTGCAGAAAGAGAACAGAAGATACCTTGAGACCAAACAGAAAAAGATGGGACATACAATTTTCACGTCAGATAAAAAGAATTAACAACGGAGATTGAAATGGAAGTAAAAACTTTTTCAGGCGATCTTAGTGCAAAAGGAAAAAAATTCGCGGTAATCGTTTCGAGATTCAACAGCCTTCTTTCGGAATCGCTTCTGAAAGGCGCGATCGACTGCCTCGAGCGTCACTATGCTGAAAGCGTTGAAGTGATCAAGGTTCCCGGCGCTTTCGAAATTCCTTTCGCGGCAAAAAAGGCGGCTCTTTCCAAAAAATACGATGCGGTCGTCTGCTTAGGCGTCATCATCCGCGGCAGCACCCCTCACTTTGATTTTATCGCGGCCGAAACAAGCAAAGGAATCGCCCAGGCTTCGCTTGAAACAGGCGTTTACATGTCTTTCGGCGTTCTCACGGTCGATTCGATCGAGCAGGGGATCGAAAGAGCAGGTACCAAGGCAGGAAACAAAGGTTTCGATGCCGCGCTTGCTGCAATAGAAATGCTTAATTTATCGGATAAATTGAAATAAGCGGGAAAAGTTATGGGACTTAGAAGACGATCAAGGGAAAAAACGCTTCAGATTCTCTACAGCATGGAATTCAACAAGAATTTGACTGTAAAGGAAGCTGTAGACAGCTATCTGACTTATTTCAACATCGCCAAGCCGACCGCCGACAAGAACGAAATTTCAGAACAGCAGCCGCCGCTGGAAGAGGAAAGCGTGTTCATCACATACCTTCTGAATACGGTGAAAAACAACATCAACGAGATCGAAAGACTCATTGAAGAAGCTGCAATCAACTGGCGTATCGAGCGTATCGCACTCATCGAGCGGAACATTCTGAGGATGTCTGTCGCCGAACTCATCGACGAGAACAACGGCGTTCCGTTCAAGGCGACGATAAACGAAGCAATCGACATCGCGAAAAAATTCGGCAGCAAGGAGTCAAGTTCGTTTGTGAACGGCATAATCAACAAAGTTGCTGATATTATTGACATTAAAAGCAAAAAATTGTGATGAAACTCAAAGAAAAAAGACTGGTTCCGTTCTGCACGGCGATACTCGTGAGAATAGACCAATATGAAAATTTGTCTGCTCAGATCAAAGAGTGGTGCGAAAGCGATTCCTTCAATCCGGTCGGCAGAGTCTATCTTGTCGACTGCGACAGAAAAAAGGTGAAAATGTTTTCCGTTGAAAACAGAAAAGCAGCAACATTCGAAGATGATTACACTTTTTTCGCATTGATCAGATTTATCCAAAAGGCCAAGCCTTCGTGTTTGATAGATTTCTGCAACAATTCGTTTTCAAAAACAGTTGTGTTTTTCTCGCATGCAGGCTGTGCGGTGTGTCAGAGAAGCCTTTTTTCGCTGTTTTTTGCCGAAGCAGGTTATAAAAAGGCTTTTAAAGGGGATCTGAAAAAAACCGTTCCTTGTTTTTTCAACGAATCCAAAACCGACGAACGCTTTGTCGGCCGCAGGACTTCCGATTCTGAAATCCCGAAAGAATTCGAAGAACCGACCGAAAACCAGATCCAGAAAGAGGAGAAGCTGGTTCTTGACCTGGGAGTTATGCCCGAAAACCCGAGCGGCAGGATCCTGTGGGTCCCGAAAAGAACGACGGCACGCGGAATGTGGGCCGATTTCAAGAAACTGACATATTATGCGGAAAAGGAAAACTGTTCGATAGATGTCCATATGAAAAATGAAAAGGCGAAAAAAAGATTCGACAGCGTATTTTTCATCAAGGGACGAAAAATGGATCTTGACCGATATCTGAATCCCGTTGTCTGCGAAAATCTCTCTGACGCGATTTTCGGAAAGAACTCTCCGGAATACAAAAAAATAATTTTTTCTTTCGGAATGACTATGGAATATTTCAAAACCAAATCGCTTCTGAAGCAGACTGGAAAATATAAAGATTCCGAAAATTCGCCGAGACTGACGATAACCATGAAAATAGGTAACTATTCGAAATGATTTGTTTTTTAATATCGACAACTTCGCATAACATATATTATGTAAACTAAAATAGGTAAAAATGGCTTCTTCGGGCTTTACGGCAGTTTCTGAAAAACTGATTTCGGCAATTCAAAACAATTCGCTTCCGCAGACAATTCTTTTCCACTCCCCGTCGCTTGCGAACATAGACGAACTCGTTCATGTTTTTGCGAAAGATCTGATAAGGCCGAAGCGTTCATTTGACAAAGAAAAGTTTGTTTCGCTTTGCTCTGCCGGACAGTTCACCGATTTCATAAATGTCGTCAAAGGACCTACCGGAACAATAAAAATCGAAGAAATCCGCGCAGTTGAAGACGCTCTGCAATACGCGCCTTTTGAATCCGAAAACCGGATCGTCTATTTCAGGGATGCCGCCGCGATGACTATTCAGACCCAGAACGCCCTTTTGAAAAATATCGAGGAACCTCCGGCACGCACTTTTTTCTTTTTGGCCGTAAACAAGCGAAATTCGCTTCTCCCGACTATTCTATCGCGTTCGGTCTCGATTTTCGTTCCTGCGGCAAATACGGAAGCCGGTTTTTCGGACATCTGCGATTATTTCCCTTTTCTTGAAAATCTGCGCTCCGAATTCGGTGACGAGATCTTTGCGGCCGAGAAAAACAGATTTTCGCTTTTCTGTTCCGACCTCGATTTCAACAGTATCACCAACATCAGCAGAATTTATGCTAACATTACGGAAAACACTTACGGAACGACTTTTTTTGCATCAATTCCGTCTGAAAAAGCTGAATATTTAAAGAAAATGTTAATAAAAATGCGGCTCGCGCTTGTCGCGTTCTTTGTTCGGGAAAAATATCCTGAAATTGCTGAAAAAATAACGGTTTTTTTGACGAATCAGCAGGTTTTTTCGCCCGACGCTTCAATTTTTTCAACTATTTAAAGGAGAACTATTTTGGATAACAGCAGAAAATTCATGAAACCTGACAGAAATCTGGACGTTTCGGAGGAAGAATTCAAGACTTTGCAGGAACTCGAGCGCAACGACGACGGGTTCAAGGACGAGGAAAACACCAAATACAAGAAAGCCGGCAGTCCGATCGCACCGCTTGGCGGCGGCGACGCGCTTTACTTTGACTACACCGACGAATATCCGGCTTTCGAGGATGTCATCGCGATCCAGTTCCAGCCTGCCGGAAAAGTTTACTGGTATTTCTATCCCGAGCAGAAAAATCCCGGAAACGAGCTTAAACAGGGCGATATAATCGTTGCTTACAGCGAACGCGGAATGGAACTTGCGAAGGTTCTGAACAAAAGTATGGACGATTACAAGCGCCAGAACAAGATAAATTTTATCAAAAACGGCTTCGTCAGAAAGGCCGAGGCGGCCGATTTCGAGCGCGAAAAACAACTCGAAATCAAGGCTGAAAACGCAAAAGAAGTGATAATCCGCATAAATAAGGAACTCGGGATCAAGATGAAAGTCATCAAGGTGAAATATACTCTCGATGACTCTAAAACCATATTTTATTTTTCGGCAAACGGCAGAGTCGACTTCCGCGAACTCATCAAACGTCTTGCCTACGAGCTGAAACGCCGCATAGAAATGCGCCAGATCGGCGTCCGAGACACGACAAAGATCATGGGCGGACTCGGCCCGTGCGGACGGACTCTCTGCTGCCGCAAACATATGCACAACTTCATTCCTGTTTCGATAAAAATGGCTAAAGACCAGAATTTCAGCCTCAATCCGAATAAAATTTCAGGTATCTGCGGACGTCTTTTCTGCTGTTTAGGCTACGAAAACGCGACTTACGAAGAACTTAGAAAGGATTATCCCGAAGAGGAAACGGCTATTTTCGACAGAACTTCCAACCGCAGGGGATTCGTCAAGAAAGTGAATGCGATCGGCAAAAATATCACGGTCTTTTTCCCTGAAAATATTGAGAAAAAGGAAAAAGCCGAGGAAAAAATCTTTCCGAGATCATCTATTGAATTTACCGACCGTTGGTATATAAACCTGCCGCAAAGCCAGGAAGACAAGGATCTGGACAACGTTATGCCGATCGTAGCGAAGGAAAAAGAGGTCCTGAGAGAGACTTCAGGCGATGCAAATGCAAATTCCGAAAAAACGGAAAAACCGCAGCAGCAGCCTAATCAGAACAGCAGAAAATTCAATCCGAAAGATCCGAATAAAAAGAATCCGAACTGGCACGGAAACAGAAAAAATTTCAAAAAATTCCCGCCGCGGAAAGAGGGAAACGAAAACCCGAACCAGAACAAAAATCAATAACTGATACAAAATGTATATTGATTCGCATGCACATATTTTTATGACGGTAACCGAAAGAAATATCCCTCTGGAGGATATAATTTCCGAACTTCACGAAAATCAGGTCGACACGGTGCTCGACATCTGCGGCAGTGAACAGGATCTGGATTTTCACAAAAAAGTGAAGGAAGAGTTCAGGAAAAACGGCATAAATTTCTACGCAGCGGCAGGAATCCACCCTCAAGAATCTTCTAATTATATTGATTCAGATATTTCATGGATAGAAAAAAATCGTGAAAATGTAATTGCGATAGGTGAAGTCGGTTTAGATTTTTTCTACGACTTTTCACCCAAAGAAATCCAGCTTAAAATGCTTCGAACCATGATCGAGCTTTCTATCGAACTAAAAAAACCGATATTAATTCACGGAAGATGCGGTGAAGCCCTGATTTACGACATGCTGAATGAATATGGTTTTGACGACAAAAAGGTGCTTTTTCACTGTTACACGGGCGACCTTGAAACGGCTCAGAAAATCATTGAAAAAGGGTGGCTGCTCTCGTTTTCGGGAATTCTGACTTTCAAAAAATCAGCCGATGTTCTGAACATATTCAATCACACAAAAGTCAGCAGTATGTTCTTCGAAACCGACTCCCCTTTCCTCGCGCCGGTTCCTTTCCGCGGAAAACCGAACACTCCCGGAAAGGTAAAATATGTTTACGATTTTGCCTCGAATGTTTTAAATATGAAACAAGATGTTCTGGCGGATGAAATCAGGAAAAACTTCAACAACTTTTTTAATTTAAACATCTGATGCGGAAAATAGCAGCTTTCACGACAACGATCCCGGTAGAAGTCATTCTGGCTTCAGGATACAGACCGCTTGATCTGAACAATATTTTTGTCTCGGCTGAAAATCCCGCCGGACTCGTCGAAAAAGCGGAATTTGCCGGTTTCGCCGGAAGTTCATGCGCCTGGATCAAAGGGTTGTATTCTGTTCTGACCTCGGTCGATTTCAATAAAGATTTCGATGTTTTTATCGCCGTGACCGAAGGAGACTGCTCGAACGCAAAGGTTTTAGAGCAGATCGTCGCGATGGAAACGGGAATAAAAACGTTCATTTTCAATTTCCCCTACTTTCGTGAAGTTGATAAAATGCGCAGTGAAATCAGCCGTTTTGCCGAATTTATGGGAACCGATTACGCAACATGTTGCCGCACATGGAAAGAACTTTCCTCTCTCAGGCGCAAACTGAAAATCATAGATGAAACATCATATCTTTTTCCGGGAAGCGTGAGCGGTGAAGAAAACCATCTCTTTCTGGTATCCTCTTCCGATTTTTGCGGAGATCCGAAAGAATTTGAGGCAAAAGTCGATGATTTTATTAAGGAATTGGAACATAGAAAGCGTCAAGCCGTTTTTTCAGGAAAGAAAATCGGATATCTGGGAGTTCCGCCGATAGTGCCGATTTACTCCTTTCTCGAATCAAAAAACGCGACAGTCGTTTACAACGAGATCCAGCGCGAATTTGCGATGCTTGACGAATGCGCTTCTATCGAAGAGCAGTATACGAACTACACATACCCCTACTCTGCCGCTTTCCGCTTCGAAAAGGCGGTTTCCGAAATAAAAAAGCGCGATCTGGACGGAATAATCCACTATGTCCAGTCGTTCTGCCACCGCCAGCTTGAGGATATAATTCTGAGAAAGCTGCTCGAAAAACACGGTCTGAACATTCCGGTTCTGACTTTGGAATTCGACAAACCGACTAACAAAATCGATGCAAGGGTCGCGACAAGGATCGAAGCTTTCCTGGAAACTATCTGATTTTTTAGACGAATTACTGAGTTATTTCGTTTTTATCTTTTGATTTGACAATTATTAGAGTTGAAACCAAAGACATTGCAATAATCGCTTTAACACGCAGGATAAAGGTTACCAAACCGCCGGCATCACCTGACAATCCCATAAAAGCGAACATCAGAAAACCAACTCCCTCGCCTACTCCGAGTTTTATAGGAATAAATGCGATGATGTAATCACTTAAATTTATCGCGCAGAACGTTAAAATAAGAATGGAAAGTTTGTAATTACTGAATCCTGAAAAGTAAGCGCATAAAATGAATGTCAGCAGCGAAACATATCTCGCAAAAAACTGTAACCAGAAAGTTTTTTTATAATCTGAAGGACGATTTTTTCTGAAAAGTTTTAAATCAGAATCCATCTGTTCCGCTTTCTTCATAAGTTCATCAGCATTTTTTTTGCCAAAAAACTTCAACAATTTTGCGATCTTAACCGACATATTCAAGTGGATGAGAATCGTTATGCCGAAGTAAGGCAAAAAACCAAGCAGAGAATATAAGAGTATCAGCCAGAATTTATCAATTTGATAATATTCATCCTGAAGAATGAAAGAAAAAACGAGAGAAAGGAAAACCATTGCAAAAATTGAGCAGGCTTTTGAAAGTTTAAGAATGTAATTCCAGAGAATAACCCCTTTTATTGAATTTTCAGAACCGGCAATTTCCTTTATCAACCCTATTTTTACAAGTTCGCCCACTTCCCATGGAATAAACAGGTTTGTCAGAGCACCGATGCAGTTTGATGCGAAAACTCGAACAAAATTCTTGTTTCTTCTCGGCACTGCAAAATACAATCCGAGCGAATCGAAACAGTTTTCTACAAATCCGCAACATATAAGAATAAGCATACCGCCTATTCCGACTTTTACAAAAGAGTCTCCTACTTTGTCAAAACCGATGCTTTTAAGAAGAAAATACAGTATTGCAAGCGAAAAGAAAAGAAAAAATATCCTTAATAAATTCTTTAACTTATCTTTAGTTTTGGCTTCCATGGAACAACTCTCCAACGACACTAAAGAACTACATATTTTACAGTTTTATCTGTTGTTGTCAATTTGAAGAAAAGCCTTTATCAACTCTCTAACATCGCTTTCTTTCGTCGCCCAGCTCGTGCAGATTCTGACAGCCGTGTAATTTTCATCGACCTTTTCCCAGAAGGCGAAAGAAAATTCTTTTGACAGTTTTTCGTAAATTTCATCCGGAAAAACCGGAAAGATCTGGTTTGTTGGCGAATCGAAAAGAAACTCTATTCCCTTGTTTTTTAAGGCGTTTTTTATTTCGGCCGCCGTTTTTACGGCATGTTCCGCAAGTCTGAAATAAAGATCGTCGGAAAAAAGTGTCATAAACTGGATCCCGAGCAGACGCCCTTTCGCCAGCATTCCGCCGCGCTGCTTTATGATGTTGCGGAAATCTTTCTTGAAAGCGTTGTTTGTTATCACGACCGCTTCGCCGAAAAGCGCGCCGTTTTTCGTTCCGCCGATATAAAAAACATCAGAGAGCGCTGCAATATCCGGCAGAGTAATATCGTTTCCGGCAGACATAAGTCCGTAACCAAGCCGCGCTCCGTCGATAAAAAGAGGAAGTTTGTATTTGAGGCACACTTTTCGGAGTTCCGAAAGTTCGCCCTTGGAATAAACCGTACCGTTTTCGGTCGGGAACGAAATGTAAACCATTCCAGGCTGCACTATATGCTCGTAATTACAGTCACTTACGCAGGCTTCAACATATTTTTCGACTTGCTCTGCACTCAGTTTTCCGTCACCGGAAGGAAGCGCCAGAACTTTATGGCCGGTCGATTCTATCGCGCCTGTTTCATGCACGTTCACATGCCCAGTTACAGCCGAAACGACGCCCTGATGCGGACGAAGTATCGCCGAAATGACAGTAGTATTCGTCTGCGTCCCGCCCACAAGAAAATGGACATCCGGCACGTTTTTTCCCCGTTTTCCGGCAGATCCGCACGCCGCGAGAATGAGTTTTTTCGCCTTTTCGCAGTATTTGTCGCAGCCGTAGCCCTCAGTCTGCTCGAAATTGGTTTTTTCAAGCATTTTCAGAATATCAGGATGACACCCTTCAAGGTAATCACAGTCGAATTTTATCATTTTTTCACCTCACAAAAAGCAGTGAATAGTATATTTTCGGAAATGCTTGTCAATTTCACCTTTTCGTATTAAATTCCTGCGGTTGTTGATTTTTTTTAGGATTTCGATGTTTATTCCGACGACAAAAGAAGAGTTGACTAAGCTCGGCTGGGAAAAGTGCGACATAATTTTTGTTAGCGGAGACGCCTACATCGACACATATTTCGACGGATGCGCGATTTTAGGCAAGTACCTGATAAAACACGGTTTCCGCGTCGGGATCATCAGTCAGCCGGACATAAATTCAGCCAACGACATAAGCCGTCTCGGTGTCCCGGAGCTTTTCTGGGGAGTAAGCGGCGGTGCGATGGACAGCATGGTCGCGAACTACACTTCATCGGGGCTTCCGCGCAAAGAAGATGACCTCACTCCGGGCGGGATCAACAACAAGCGTCCCGACAGAGCGGTCATCAAGTATGTCAACCTCATCCAGCGGACTTTTACTGAAAAGAAACCTATAACGATAGGCGGGATCGAGGCAAGTCTCCGCCGTTTCGCCCATTACGATTCTCACACCGACAAAATCAGAGGCTCCGTCCTTGCCGATTCAAAGGCCGACATCCTCGTTTTCGGAATGGGTGAAAGAGCGAATCTGGAACTTGCCAACGCAATAAAAAACGGTGAAAACATTGAAGAAATCCGCGGAATATGCCGCATGGCGAAAGAGATGCCGGAAGGTTTTGTCCGCCTTCCCGACTTTGAGGAATGCGCCGCTTCGAAAGACAAATTCCTCGAAATGTCGAAACTCTTTTTCAATTCGTGCAAGCTCAAGAAAGGGATAGTCCAAAAACAGGCGGGAAGGTTCGTCGTGCAGAATCCGCCTGCGGTTCCGCTCACAAGCGCGGAACTTGACGAGATCCACGAACTCGATTTTGAAAGAGCTGTTCACCCCTACTACGCCGCAATGGGCGAAGTGAGGGCGCTCGACACGATCAAAAGCTCGGTTCTTACTCACCGAGGCTGCTTCGGAGCGTGCTCGTTCTGCTCGATCACCGCTCATCAGGGAGCCGACATAATTTCAAGAAGCGAGGAATCGATAATCCGCGAAATCACGAAAATGGCTTCGAAACCGGGATTCAACGGGATAATCGGCGACCTAGGCGGCCCCACGGCGAACATGTACGGAATGGATTTCATCAAAGGGGAAAACGGCCACTGCGCTCTAAGAGAATGTCTTTTTCCGAAAGTCTGCGACAAGCTTCCGGTCGACCACTCGCGTCAGATCGCGCTTCTCAAAAAAGCCAGAAAAATTAAGAATATCAAGCACATATTCATTTCTTCGGGAATACGCTACGACCTTATTTTAGCCGACAAAGCCCACGGTCAGGAATATCTTAACGAAATTCTTACGCACCACATTTCGGGGCAGATGAAGATCGCCCCCGAACACATAATCAAGGATGTCACAGATTTGATGAACAAGCCGGACGGACGCAACCTGAAAGAATTCAAGGAACTTTTTGACAGAACCGTGAGAAAGCTGAAAAGCCCGCTTTTCCTCACCTACTACTTCATCGCGGCGTTTCCCGGCTGCACCGAGCGGCATCAGATCGAAGCGAAAAAATTCATCTCAAGCGTCCTGAAAACCAACCCGAAACAAGTCCAGATCTTTACTCCGACACCGTCAACGGAAGCCACGACACTCTACTGGACGGAAAAGAATTTCGACGGAAAAAAGATATTTGTCGAAAAGAATTTCAAAGGAAGAAAACGGCAGAAGGAAATCATAACCGAAAGGAAAAAAATCTGAGAATAATTGACTCATGCAGTTTGGATTTTATGGAAATTTGAATATAATACCGCGTTTTTTTGATTGGAGAACCTGAAATGACAAAAATAGTTCTTGCGTCGTCTTCGCCGAGAAGATTCGACCTGCTTTCATCCGCAGGTTTTGAGCTTGAAGTAGTCAGACCAAACTGCGAAGAAAAAGTGCCTGAAGGCCTTAAACCGGAAGAAATCGTTAAATTCCTTGCAGAATTAAAAGGTAAAAACGTAATAGATTCAGGTAATTACAATAATTTTCCGGTTCTTGCTGCGGATACGATAGTCGTTCTGGAAAATCAGGTCATCGGCAAACCGAAAGACCGTGCCGATGCCGAAAGGATCCTCTCCATGCTGAGCGGAAAAACCCATCAGGTCTTCACCGGCGTCGCGATATTTTTCAAAGAAAAAAGTTCAGTTTTTTCAGTCAGAAGCGATGTTACATTCAAAAATCTGTCGGCGCGCGAGATTTCTTCCTACTGCGACACGCCGGAACCTTACGACAAAGCCGGGGCTTACGCCGCTCAGGGCAAATCGGCTTTCATGGTGCGCAGAATAAACGGATCTTTCGCAAATGTCGTAGGACTTCCGATCTGTGAAGTCGTCGAACAGTTTCAGAAACTCGGGATCATGGAAAAATAACCGGAGGGAATAATGCAAAACAAGATCTTCTACATCGCAATAGGTATCATTCCTCTGCTCTTTTCAATGGTGGTCCACGAAGTCGCGCACGGATTCGCCGCATTGAAACTAGGCGATTCGACGGCCAAAGACGCAGGCAGACTGACGCTCAACCCGATCGCTCACCTCGACCCGATGATGTCGGTCGTCGTTCCGCTTCTCAGCTACTTTCTTGCAGGGGTTTTCTTCGGTGGCGCAAAACCGGTCCCTGTCAATCCTTACCGCTTCCATCCGCATGTCGAAATGAGACGCGGAATGATGATCGTAGCGGCGGCGGGACCTCTCAGCAACCTGGTCCTTGCATTTTTGAGCGCGTTTATCTATGTCGCTCTCTACCGTTTTTTCCCGAACGAAATCCTGCTGACTTTTTTTGAAATCTCCCTCATGTTCAACATCATGCTCTGCTTCTTCAACCTCATTCCGATCCCTCCGCTTGACGGAAGCAGGATCCTCATGGGGTTTCTGCCACGGGAATACGACAGGATCTTCATCACGCTTGAAAGATACGGCTTTCTGATAATCATGGGACTCGTTGTCACAGGAGCTTTTAGCGTCCTGCTGATCCCGGCGAGACTTATTCTCAAGCTGTTTCTGTATCTCCCGAATTTAATATTTTTCGGATAGGTGGATCATGGAAAAAATCAGAATAAACGCACTTCTGGATCTAACGCATACAGAATTTGCCGACATTTTCGACGGTCTGGAGTATCCGCACAAAATCCTGCCGCTCATCAAAGACTACATTTTGAAAAAAGGACCAACTCTCGGCAGTGATTACAGAATGATAAAGGAAAATGTCTGGGTCGGCACAGGCACCGAAATCGCTGAGACTGCTTTCATCAAAGGTCCTGCAATAATCGGACGCAACGTCGAAATCAGACAGAGTGCCTTCATCCGCGGAAATGCCGTGATCGGTGACAACTCCGTCATCGGAAACTCGACCGAAATCAAGAACAGTTTTCTTTTCAACAAAGTCCAGGCACCGCATTTCAACTATGTCGGCGACTCGGTTCTCGGCTTCCACGCCCACATCGGGGCAGGCGTTATCCTTTCGAATGTCCGCTCGATTCCCGGAAACGTCAAAATCCACTGCGGAGACGAAACGATAGAAACCGGACTTCGCAAATTCTCCGCGATACTCGGCGACAATGCCGAGATCGGCTGCAACTCGGTTCTCAATCCGGGAACAATAATCGGAAGAAATTCAGTGGTTTATCCCCTTTCCAACGTTCGCGGATACATTCCTGAGAATTCGATTTACAAAGGAAACGGCGTAATTGAAAAATATCAGAAATAACTAAAAATTTCAGTCCTTCTTAATTCTGATGGTCCAGAAAAGATAAGCCAGATTCGAAAGAACTTTCGGAACTCTTTTGATCAGATTTATCGACGGCGCGCGTTTTTCGTCGAGAGAAATCGGAACTTCCGCGATTTTTATACCGGCGCGTTCGGCACGGATGATGAATTCACTCGCGAAAATGTCTTTCCCGACAAGGCATTTGTCAAGAACCGGCATCAGCGGTTCCTTAACGAAAGCTTTCACACCGTGGGTGTCGGTTCCTTTGAGTCCGAGAAGAATCTTGAGCATCATATTTAGAATGAAAGTCGCAAATCTGCGTCCGAACGGCCGATGGTCATTCGCTCCTTTCGCTCTTTTCGAGCCGATGACCATTTCCGCCCTGCCCTCTTTGAAAATTTTGAGCGCGTCTCTGTAAAACCCGGGAAGGCACAGATCTATCTCGTCGCAGACAACGATCTCCCCTTTTGCGCGTCGTATTCCTGCCTGAAGCGCAAGTCCGTAGTCAGGTTCGGGATGGTGAAAAATCGTGACGAACGGATCTTTTGAGGAAAGTTCCTCGCCTTTTGTCAAAGTATTGTCTCTGCTCCCGTTTTCAGCCAGAATAAGTTCAAAATCGAAATCTTCCGAAAAAGCCTCTAGATCTTTTTTCAGGCCTGAAACCGCCGTTTCCAGAATTTTTTCCTCGTTGTAAACGGGAATCACTATTGAAACCGATTTTTTTGACATTACCAGCTCCCACATAAAACACATGAAATCAATATGCCTTTTATCTGAAAGAGTCAATTTTTAGCTTTATTTTTAAAATCTAAATAAGAAAAAAGTTTTAAATATGATGAGGAAGTGATTTTTTTTATTACTGGAATTAACTACAAAAAAACGCAGTTACAGACTTTATATCAACTCTTCACCATCTTTATCTAAAATAAAAAAAATTACTATATTTATTTTTTTGTTTACTTTTTATTTTTTCTATATTAAATATCCAACACTTGCGTTCGGCATATTTAATTGTTCTTTACAAAAAGATGTTTGGATAAGATTTTTTATTAAACGGGTTTTAGTTTTATTCACAATGGAGGAAAAAATGAAAGAAAGCATCAAACTTAAAATCATCGAAAAGGCGAGAGAACTCCTTTTCAAATCATCGGAAGACGACCTCACGATGAACCTCATCGCGAAAGAACTCGGCATCACAGCTCCTACACTTTACCACTATTTCAAAGGTAAAGACGAGCTTATTTCCGCTGCTCAGAATCTGGTCATGGATGAAGTAAACGCAATCATTTCGCTCAAATTCCCCCCGTCAATTCCTGTTGAAATGAAAATTTTGACAACGACAGGACAGGTCGCTGAATACTTCATGAAAACTCAGCTTCCCACTTACTATCTTCTTGAAGACCCGAAGGACAGACCTGTTCTTCTTAAAGGTTTCAGAGAAAAATTTCAGGAAATGTTCGAAGCCTATGTCAAAACCAGAAAGGGTTTCAAACTCACCCCACAGCACGCAATGAACCGCTATCTCGCACTCATGGCTGCCGACATTCTTGACTGCAGAAACAACAAGGCAAAACTTCCTGAAGATTTTGCTGAAATAATTTTCGGACTGGTTTTCAATAACTAGCTATCTGAGACCGCCCATAATCTTCCAACTTCCGTCGGCGGTTTTCTTCAATGAAATCGCTTCTTTCTGATTTTCAATCTTTTCTGAAAGATCCCCTTCCTTTGTTTTGAAGGCAAGGTCGAAATATTGGATCACCTCGGCGTTTGTTCCGTCGGAAGAAAGATTTGAAAGTTCGCGCCCTCTCAAACTGTAGTTGATTGCGGAAAATACCTCGGTATTTTTTTTGAAATCTTCAAGCAGACCTGCTCTGTCCGCGAAATTAGGATGGATGACACTTTCAAAAAGTTCGAGATCTCCGTTTGAAATCGCCGTCTTTCTCGCGTCCAGAGGATAAAAAATATCGTGAACGGTCTGCGGCGCGACTTTTCTGCCGCTTTCCGCAATTTCTTCGATATTCGCGATTTTCCAGCCGATTTTTTCTTTAACGAGAGTCACTTTTTCATTTCTGCCGAGCCAGACTGCCGGAGCGGGATCTTCCTTTGTTTTAAAAACGAGATCAAAATTTATAAGCGCGGCCGTTTTTTTCATCAACGGATTGTAAGAGAGGAATTTTATTGAATTTATTTTGTAATCATACTCCGTAAAATAAAAATGGCGGTATTTTTCCTGATCCAGGAACTCCTTGCGGTTAGGGAAATCGTCCGAAAAAATGACGGCAAGAGATGTTGTTTTCCCCTTGTTCGTCAGATCTTCCCTGATTTCAATGATTTTCAGCGCATCTTTCTCTTCACTTTCGGAGAGTGTGCAGCCCGATGAAACAAAAATGGCAAATACTATAAAAAACAGTGATAAGATATTGATTTTATTCTTCATTTTTCTGAGATTCCTCTTCAGCGGCATTTTCTTCGGCAGGTTCATTTTTCTCTATTTTGAAATACTCTTCCTTCGATTTCGGCGGACATTTGGTTTTAAGTTTTTCGATTCTTTCCAAACTTTTATCCGTTGTCACTTTGAAATTGTTTTCAATATGTTCCAGTCTCAGAAAAACGCCGGCACATTTTTTTCTTTTCGCATAAAATTCGGCGACTCTGAGGTCTTTTTCAATCAGGATAGCTTCAGCTTCCTCCAGTTTTTTCTCGCATTCCACCGTGTTCTTGTCTTCCGGATATTTTTCTAAAAATTCTCTGTAGATCATTACCGCAGTTTCGACGACGGCGATATCCTTTTCCGCCGGATTCGGCAGAAGAAAAAAGTCCGAAGGTTTCTGCGCCAGATAGCTGTTTCCTTTATACAAAAGGGCTTCGGGCGATAATTCATGGTTGGGATGACGCTTCAGAAACGTCTCAAAAACGGTAATCGCCGACATATATTCTTCTTTTTTGTAATATGTCTTACCGAGAGCGACTGTCGCGAAAGGCTCGTATTTGCTGTAGCTGAAATCTGAAATGACCTTCATAAAACGGTTTTCTGCATTGGTCAGGTCGCCTTTTTCGAGATAAAACAACCCTTCCTGATAGATTTTGTCGGCATCGGATTCGGTGCTTTTTATTACCGGAGTCTTGCTACAAGAAAAAAGAATCGCTGAAACTGCGGTAAAAATAAGTGCAAAAAATATTTTTTTCATCATAAAGTTCCTCTCTTGACTGCGCGGATAGAGCCGAGCTCGACCCATCCTTCGACATTATCCTGAAAACCTTTGATTTTATACCACTGGCCGCTTGACGAAACGATGTTGATTATTTCGCCTTCCTTTAAATTCCCGATGTTGTTGAGCGAGGAATCAGGGCCGCTTCTAAGCACTTCGCCTTTTATTGCAACTGCCCAGTTTTCTTTAAGATTTTCGTTGTAATTCAAGTAATAGAGAGTTGCGCTGACACACATGACGAGAAAAACAGGCAGAAGCACTATTTTAAGCCGCCAGTCGCTTTTGAAGCAGAGGATCGAAAGTATCACGGTAAACGCGTAAAGCGAAATAAAGAAAAAAACAAGAAGCCAGTCAACAGCGAAAACAGGGGTCGTCAGAGCTTTCGGAATCGAAATTTCCAGATCTTTCGCCACGATGTCGAGATTGTTTTTCGCTTCCGGAAAATCAGGAGCGTTCTGGAGAGCCTGCAGATAAAAATAGAGTGCCTCCCCTTTTCTGCCCAGAGCTTCGGAAGTTACACCAAGGTTGTAGGAATAAAGCGGATCGTTGTTGTTAGTGGCAAATTTCGAGTAAAAAGCGTTGTATGCGCCGGGATAATCCTTTTTGATGTAAAGCGAGAATCCGTCTTCGGCGAAAAGCGCGGCGGAAAAAAGAAGGATAAGAGTCAAAAATATTTTTTTCATCATTTTTTCATTCCTCGCGGATCCAGAAGTTTGATAGCCTCGTCTTTCAAGGACGAAATATCGATTTCTGACATTCCGGAATATGAAAGCTGCTCGATTTTCCTGACAAAGTCAGTTATTTCATCGATTTTACCTTCATATTTCTGCTTCAGGGCATTGATTCTTTCACCTTTGATCTTTATGTTGTAAAGTTCATAGAGCGCATCATAGAAATTGTTCAGAAGTTCTGTGCAGTCTTTGGAATTTCTGATTTTTCCGTGCCATTTTTCCATCAAGGCAGCTTTTGAAGCAGAATGTTTCGCTCTCAGATTTTTCGAAATCCAGATGAAAAACGAGACAATAACCATCAGAAACGGAATTCCGAGCAGAATTCTGAACCATGTTTTTTCGGTGAGCGGACTGATTTCATATTTTTTGACATTTGCCGGAAGTTCCTTCAGAAGCTCGAAGGAAACGGCTTCCCTTTCCTCTGCGGAGTTCTCTTCGATACCGCTTGTTTCTTTGACATTCACTCTGATTCCGGCAAGATCCGGTCTCTGCCAGCCGTTTTCGCGGCTGAAAAACTCGAATGCCTTCACTTTTATCGAAGTTTCCCCTTTTTTGAGACCCTTGACCATAAACTTGTAGGTTTTCGTTCCGCAGTAACCTTTCGGAGTTATTGAAACCGAAGAATTTATTTCAGGCGAGAATATTTTGAGATCCGGATTGCTTTCAAGCGCTATTTCCGCATCCTGGAAGTTTCCACAGCCTCTGATCGAAAAAGTCAGTGTTTCCAGCATATTGTCTTTGTCAAGCGTAATACTATCCTTGTCTAAAGAAAGAGTGAAATCGCCGAAAACGCCGTTTTTATGCATCTCTTTTTCAGGCATCGGCTTAAGCGGAACTTTCACGCCGACAGAAGAGATCGTCGCTTTTCTTGTCGAGAAAAACGATCCCGTGATGACATCCATTATCATCTGGGTTCCTTCAATAAAATCAGTGGTGCCGTCAGGAATCAGAATGTAGGTTTTTATCGGCGCGTAGTCGTAAAGCTTTCCGTCGATGCTTATCCTCTTGAAATTAAGCCGCGTTTCCGCCTTTTCATCCTTCCAGCAGTTCTCGAAAACGGGAAGTTTGTAGAAATTGACATCGCTTATCGAATTCGGTTTTACAAAAAGGTAGTAGCTGACGCTCAGCGGCTCTCCGGCATAAAGATCATTAGCCGGATTTATTACTGTCCGTATAAAATAATTCGGCGTTTTCTTTTCCCATTCGCTCAGCGGACTCATCAGCGAGCTTGCGCGTTTTTCATAGTAATTTTCATTTGTTGTATCAGTTTCATCTTCGTTTTGAGGCGCATTCTGGGCACTGTTTGAATTTGCTGAAGCACTGCCGCCGCCCTGCCCTGTTACCGTTATCGTAACTTTGTTCGACTTTATCGTTTTCCCTTTTACTTTGAGCGCTGCCGGACCGATCTCAAAAACTCCGGCCTTCTCCGCTCTCAAAGCGTAAGAGTAAGTTATCGAGCTTTTTTTCTCGAACTTTCCGTTGATTATGCTTATCGAATTTGACTGCGACTGCGAGCGGTTTTCGACTGTGAAATTGGCAAAATCGGGCTCTTCGATCGAATCAAACGAGCCTTCCGCCGTGAGAACAAATCCGAAAAGAGCGTCTGTCTGAACTATTTCACTGTCGGTCGAAAGAGTTATAGTCTGCGAAAAAGCGAAAAACGGCAACAAAAACAATGCCGCAAAAACCAGTTTTTTTATAATGAAATCACTCAATTTTCCCTCAAAAATCACCAAGTCTGATCACTATCCGACTTTTGCTCCTTCTTTAGCATGAAAGGAGATATTTGCAAATTTTTCCGCTGTTTGAACTGCTTCAGAACGGAGCTTTCCTTTGCTTTGTCGTCGTTTTGCTGCTCGTCATCCTGTTCTTCGGCTTCTGCAGCCGAGCTCTGGTTTTCCTCGTCCTGAGTTTCGCTTTCTTCGTCGTTTCCGGAAGAATTCTGATCGTCATCGTTTCCTTCGTTATTTTCATCGTTTTGTTCCGGAGACTGCTGATTTTGTTCATCTTTCTGATCATTGTCAGGATCTTCGTTCTGTTCCTGCTGATTTTCTTCTTTCTTTTCCTCTTCCTGATTTTCCTGATTCTCTTGATTATCCTGATCCTGTTTTTCCCGATCTTCGTTTTTCTGCTGATCCTGTTTCTGCTGCTGTTCCTGCTCCTGCTGCTGAGCTATGATCCTTCTCACGATCTCAAGATTCTCCGCAGATTCTTTGCTCGGTTCCTCTTCCAGTGATTTCATGTAGAATTTTTCGGCATCCTGATATTTTCCGAGCCCTGCAAAGGAGTTGCCCATGTTGTGGAATATTTTCGAGCGGAGATTTTCAGTCGTTTTTCCCGTTTCAAGCGACTTCTGGTATGCGTTCAAAGCCTCTTCGAATTTCTGCTGGCTTTGCAGCGCGTTTCCTAGATCGTAATATGCTTCAGCGTTGTTCTCAAGCCGTTTTGCCGCCTTATCAAATTCTTTTTCGGCTTCCGCCATCTCGCCTACGGCATACTTTTTTCTCCCTTCGCGGCTTTCGGGCGCCTCTTTTTCAAAAGGAGAAAAACCCAGTAAAAATAACGATATAAAAGTCAAAAGTAAAAGAACGGATGTTCTATTTTTCATGTTTGCCTCCCCGTCCCGCAAAAGAGAGAAGATAGTAGACAAAAAAGACGATTATGCCGAAAAGAAGCGGGATCTGAAAACGTTCCTTGTAGATGTTGACGATTCTGCTTTCGCCGCGAGAACTCTTTTTGAAGTTTTTGATGTAAGAGCTCAGAGTGTCCCCTTTTTTGATTTCGACTGCACCCAGAACCGAGATGCACTTGTCGAAGAAGCCTTTATCAATTTTTGAGATAACTGTCTGATTTCTTTTATCTTTCAGATAACTGTCGCCGATCTTCACTGGAGCGCCGTCCTCTGTTCCGAGCGGAAGAAGCGCGAGATGGATATTCTCTTTTTCAACCAGTTCCTTCATCTTGCCGAAATCGAGCGACGGGTCTTCACCGTCAGAAATTATGATTATCATTTTGTCCGAAGTTTCGGGCGATGATTTCAAAGTGTCGGCGGCAAGTTCCATCGCCGTTCCGAGCGCGGTTCCCTGACGTTCGATCATTCCCGGTTCAAGCACCGAAACGACAGTCTGCAGCGTTTCGTAGTCGTCTGTAAGCGGCAATTGCAGGAAAGCGGCTCCGGCAAAAGGAATTATCGCGACGCGGTCGCCTCCGAGCGAATTCAGAACATCGATCAGCATCATTTTCCCTTTTTCGAAACGCGGTCCGTTCTCGTCCTCGGCAAACATGCTGAGGCTCACGTCAAAGACAACGGCGATATCGATGCCGGTGGAGTTTGTGTTTATCTCTTCTCCTCCCGTCATCGGCCGTGCCGCCGCAACGGTGAAAAGCGAAAGAGCCGTAAACATCAGGATCCGTTTCAAGACAAGGTTTTTGCTTCCTGCTACTACTGCTTTCTTCAGCTGTGATTTTGCAAAGAACTTCTTAAAATCATTGCGTTTTTTCGTGCAGTAGACGATCCAGAAAACAAGAAGCGGGATCCACACGACGGCGGAAAGAAGAATTCTCCAGTCATAGAACATCATCTTTCCACCTCCGGATAAACCTTGAATATAATTGAGCAAATCCTGGCAAGAAGAATAAAGATCATTGCAAGGATTATGAAATCGGGAGCGTATTCGTTGTAGATTTTGAGTTTTCTCGCCGGGATCGGGCTTTTCTCAAGCTCATCGATGTCTTTGAACGCTTTTTGAAGCTCTTCAGTTGAAATCGACTGATAAAACTTTCCACCCGATTTATCCGAAATATTCCGCAGAAGTTCAGGATTTACTTTCATCTGCACTTTCTGGAAAGTGTCGCGCCCGAAAAAGTCCTTGCCTGCCGGGAAAGGAACCAAACCGTTCGTTCCGATGAGGATCGAATAAACTTTTACTCCTTGTTCGGCAGCGAGATTTGCCGCGGTTTCAGGGCTTATATTGCCCGAATTGTTGTCGCCGTCGGTGAGAAGAATAATAACTTTGCTTTTTGCCTTGCTGCTTTCGAGCCGTGAGAGAGCAAGTCCGAGACCGTTTCCTATTGCCGTGCCGTCTTCGATCACGCCGGTCGTAACTCTCGCAAGAAGTTCGTTGAAAATATCGTAATCAGTCGTAAGCGGAACCTGCAGGAAGCTCTCTTTCGCAAAGAAAACAAGCCCAAGTCTATCGCTTTTTCTCCCTTTGACGAATTCTTCGATTATATTTTTCGCCGCCGTGATCCTGTTTTTCGGCTGGAAGTCAAGTGCCTCCATTGAACCCGAGACATCAAGTGCGATCATTATGTCCTTGCCTTCGACAGGCGGAGTCACCGTTTTTTCAAGCGTAACAGGTCTCGCCAGGGCGAGAACAAGGATAAAAAGTGCCAAAAAATCAAAAAACTGCGGAAGAAAATATTTTGCGTTTGCTTTGCTGCGAAGATTATGAAAATTGGTAAAAGCGACTGAATTTCTTTTGGTTTTTGATTTAATGAGTCCAACCGCAAGAAGAACGAGCGGGATCCACAAAAGGAAAAAAAGAGGCTCAAGCGGAAACATGATCGACCTCCTTTTTCTTCAAAAAAGCGCGGAAACCGTCGATCAGAGAATCAAAATCCTCAGGTTTGAGCGGTTCGTCGGCGAATTTGTATCTGTCGGCAAGGTTGAGGATTGCAAGGATCTCATCGGTATTTTCCGAAAAAACATGGTCTCTTTTCAAAGCGCGCTTTACTTCAAAAGTTGTCATTTCGACATAATTCTTGTGTGTTTTTAGCGACATATAAGTTTTCATCCCGAGCGTTACAAGGTCTGTAAAACTTTCGAAATCGCCCTCTTTTCTTTTTGTTTCTGCCTTTTTGATGAACTCTTTCGCGACATCCGCCGGAACGACTTCCGGAACTTTTTCGACCGTCTTTTTCGCAAATTTCTTTTTGAGTTTTATAAACGCGAAAACAAGCGCGGCGGCAAGGAGCAAAGCGGCCGCGGCGTAAAGTAAAGTGTAGTCTTTTTCGCGGATCTCGGCGTTTTCCCTAAGCCCGCGGAGTTCCGTATCACTCTCTTCAGTTCTTGTCTGAACTGTGATTTTGAAAGGCTCGACTGTTCCAGAAACGCCGCCCGAAACGATATTTATTTCGGGGATTTCGATTTCACCGCTTTTGAACACGACGATCTTCAGCAGAACCGCGTCCTTTTCAGGCGTTGCCTCGACTTTTCTGATTTTTGCATCGGCAAATTTTTCGCTGAAAACCGCAGAAATGTTTTCAGAAGGCTGGATTTTGACTTTGACGGCAATTTCGTCGCCTAAAAAAACATCGCCGCCTGGAATTTCAGGCGAAAAACTTTCGGCAAAAACTGAAAAACTCAGAAAAACTATAACAAAAATCAGCTTTTTCACAGCATCCTCACGCGAAACACATCAAAAAACCGCGTAAACAACATTGAATAAGACGATTTTATTTCACAAAAATCAATTTTAGTGGCTAAAAATCGAGCAGCTGATGCAGGATTTGCGTTAAAACTCGGATTCACTTCGTTTTCTGATTCTGTAATCTGAAAAATTCTTTCTGTTGTTCAATCTCTCGGCGCAATTCTTCCTGCGTAGGCATAAAAGTCAGATATTTTGCTGCAAAAAGCTGATCGTTACTGCTTAAAACAGAATAATGAGCGACATCTTCATCCGTATCTGCACAAAGAAGCAGCCCGATTGTGGGATTGTGCCCTTCAGGCCGCACAAGCTCGTCATACATTTTGACATACATATCCATCTGACCGACATCCTGATAGCTCAATTTCGTTGTTTTCAGATCAACAAGAACAAAACAGCGCAAATGGTAGTTGTAAAACACCAGATCGATATAATAATCCTGTTTTTCCGTATGGATATACTTCTGCCTGTCAACAAAAGCGAAACCTTTTCCAAGTTCCATAAGAAACGATATCAGGTGCTCAATGATGCTTTTTTCTAAGGAAGTTTCCGAGTATTTGGAATTGTTTTTAAAGCCGAGAAATTCGGCGATAACAGGATTTTTCAGAAATTCCAGTTTGTCCTGTAAATTATTTGTTAGCTTTTTCATTTCGTCACGAACAACTGATTTGTTCTGAGACTGAAGCAGACGGTAATAATATTGGGATGAGATATTCCGCTGTAAAGTGCGTGTGCTCCACATTTCATTTATAGCCTCATTTTCATACCAGGCTCTGGCTTCGGCATTAGATTCCTGCAGAATTATGCGGTAGTGCGTCCATGACAGGCGCAATTTGCGAGTCGGTTCAATTTGTTCATATAAATCAGCTGTAAAAGAAAGTGCCGCTACCGGAAGGTTTTCAGATTTTCTACTCACTGCGTAGAAAAAGTCCGGAAAGCAATTATAAAACGCGATGAAATGATATAAATTAGCCTGTCCAAAACCGTTCCCGAATTGCTTTACCAGTTCTTTTGCCAGCATTTTCACGATTTTTTCCCCATAATCAGCACGTTTTCCTTTCAACACTTCATGCTGAATACGCAGACCCAATAACCAGTTACGTTTGATGAGAGTTTCATCTATAGATCGATAAGCCGCAATCTGAGCTTGCTCAATAATAGCACAGGCATCCTTGAGCAAATCTCTCTGAAAAGCACTGATTTTAATTTGATTTTCGTCTTTTTTCTCGTTCAATTTTTGGCTCCATTTTTTATAAAACAACAAACTATTTGCAAATATAAAGTAAAATATTTCTATAAACAGTCAAGTTTTTATTAAACAGCAAAGCTGAAAATTTCCAAATTATTGATCAAGAATTGCGGAAATTTTTTGGTTACGCAAAATCTTGCCTTTCAAACGCGTCTCCCCTTTCCTTAAATTTTCTTTGAAAAAAACTGTCCGTTGAAATAATAACTGCCGGATCTGCACTGTTTTTTGGAGAGTAAAATGGCGAATTTAGAAAGAATTGCTTACATGAATCACAGGATCAAGACGCGCGGTTTCGTTACGCGTCAGGAAGTTGCGGAACGCTTTGAAGTCCACATCGACACGGTTCTTAGGGACATCGGATATATGCGGGACTATCTTTCCGCGCCGATAAAATACAGCCGCGAGCTGGGCGGTTATGTTTACGATTCGCCTTTCGGGATGCTTTTTGATTCGTTCGACGACGCTGTTTTCTACTATATTTTCGTGAAGCAACTTAGTGATTCGATGAATTTGAACGGAATCCCTTATGTGCCTGTTATTTCTAAAGAAATTCTTTCAAAAATTTCAAGTTACATTCCTGCGGAATTTGAGGAACTGCTTGATAAAATTTCTTACGATTCTTCCGATCTGGACACTATGGAAGTGACCAATTTCAGAAATATTCTGGAATCACTGCTCTTGAAAGTGCGGCTTGAAATAAAGTATCTTGACTCAAAAGGCGACATAACTTCCAGAGCGATAGAACCTATAAAGCTCATAAATTATTCTGGAAAATGGTATCTTTTGGCTTACTGCCACAAGCGGCACGGACTTCGCGAGTTCCTTGTTTCGCGCTTTGTAGAAAGCCGCATCACGGAAGAGCCTTTTTCCGAAATCTACACGAAATCGGAGATCGACAAATTCGTCGGAAGCACCTTCGGAATATACCCGTCTGAAAAATCGGAAACGGCGACTATCCGCATTTTTGAACCGGCATCCTATTTCTTCCTTAAGCAGAAATGGCACAAAGACCAGGTCACGAAAGAAACTGTTGTTGACGGGAAAAAATGTCTCGAGATCACTCTTCCGATCGGCGAATACCACAGTGAGATCATTGCCCGGGTAATGAGATATTCGCCTGAATGCGAGATCGTTTCTCCCCCGTCGCTGCGCAAAGAGTGGCTTGACCACATCAAAATGATCTACAACAAATACTGTAAATAGGACCCTTCAGTCGGCTGATCCCTAATTATTCCTGAAACAAAGGCTCCTTTTTCCAATTTTCGGGAAATCCCATAACTGCCATATCAAAACAGGATGCAGCCGTTGCTATAGCCTTTAGTTCTGACATGAAACCGCAATCAATACCGCAAGCATCAAGAAGTTTCTTCACAATGCAGACAGAGGCATAAATTTTGCCGGAATCCGGCCATGAACTGACCCAATTTCCTCTTATGTCCTTTGGGAATTTCGGTTTAACAACGCTTTTTCGTGAAAACAGTCTGGAATGATGTGCACAGATGTTGCGCACATTCGTCAAATTGCGCATCCAGCTGACAAGAATATGAACCGCAGCTTTGGAAAATCCGAAAAACTGTGCAACGGCAGCTTTTTCCGGAACCGAAGAATCTATGTTTTCAAAAATTTTGCTCAAATTGCCAAATGTGGAGGTTTCAAACATCATCCAAGACGGCGGTAAATCAGCTGCACCGCATTCTGCATCATAAGATTTTTTGAAATCTTCATCAGAACGCTTCCAATTTTCCTTTAACTCTGCCACATCACGTAAAAATCTGTTTTTATTAAAAAAATTTTTTTCATCCGCGTACCACTGCGGATTATATTTTTGAGCCATGACAACTTCCAGCTGTGTTCGGAAAGCTATTTCGATGTGGCTTAAACCTACAAAAAGTATGCTTCTGAGTCTGGAATCCATACAATAATCGTTCCAGATGAGATCCCAATTTGAATTTTCAAGAAAGAATGTCCGAGAATCGTCCATATAAGGATAAAAATAGTTGCTCAGCCTGTAACAACTGACCGTTTTTAATCTGGAAATCAAATCCTGCTCTGATATGCCGCAAAGACCACTGGATAACAATAGTTCGGCCTGCTGTTCAACAGTTGCAGGCAATTCTTTACCGTTAGCAACCATTGAACAAGATTCCCAAAAAACAAAAACCCCGCTGGGTGCGCATTCCGGAAACAACCGAAAGAGGCGTGCGGGGTCTAATTACCGATAATATAACAAATAAGATTTCAACAGTCAAGATATTTTTAGATTTCAATTTTTAATTCGTATAAATAACAATAACACAATCTAAATAATATCATCAAAATAAAAATTGTCAATTATAAGATATATAAATTTTGGCTTTTATTTTAATTCCGCATAAAAAAGACCCGCAAAGAAATGAACCAAAAAATCTTTCACTACGACGCTATATGTCGTAGCGGACTTTTACAATCCGTTTTCAGGTGGGACAGAACACAGTTCCCGTGTTTTTTAAAATGATGAAAAATGGAGGCGGACATGACGATTTTGGATGAAAAAACGGCAAAAGAACTTTTAAACAATGGAGGAAGCCATGTGGTTATACCTGATTTTGTGACAGAAATCGGAGAAAATGCGTTTGAAGACTGCGAAGAACTGACTTCGGTGGTTATTCCGAATTCAGTTAGAAAAATCGGTAAAGGTGCATTCCGTTGGTGCGACCACATGATTTCTGTAATTATTCCGAATTCAGTCGAGAAAATCGAATATGGCGCATTTATCAATTGCGCCCAGCTGAAATCAGTAATCATTCCAGCTTCCGTGACAGAAATCGGCGAAAATGTTTTTCACTGTTGCTTCGAACTGACTTCGATCACTGTTGACAAAAACAATCCGAGATACGATTCGCGCGGAGACTGCAACGCAATAATCGAAACAGCCACAAACACTTTGATCAAAGGCTGTTCAAGCACGATAATTCCTGATACGGTGACAACTATCGGTGACAGTGCCTTTAATAGCTGCAATGAAATGACATCCGTGGTCATTCCAAATTCAGTTACAAAGATAGAAGATTACGCATTTTTCTGCTGTCAGGATCTAATATCCATAACAATACCCGATTCCGTAACACAAATCGGAAAAGCTGTCTTTTGCGGTTGCCCCAAAATATCGGAAGAAAGCAAAAAACGGCTCAAAGAACTCGGATATGATTTCGATGGGGATTAGAAATTAAAAAGTCGATTTTAATCCGTTCACAACTATAATTTGTCAGCTTTTTGATAAATCGACATTTATATCGGAGATGCCAATGACTATTAACTATCAAAAACCATTAAAATTTTTAGAGGAATATGGTGGAAAACCATATAAAGATCCTGATAGAGATACAATGAAAAAAGCAGGACAAGATGCAACTGGCGAATTGAAAAAAATAGTGAAACTTTGCAATGAAAATTTTCACCTGTGTCAAAGTGGACGACAAATACGATGGTTGACAACTAACGGTCAGAAAATAAAAGGTTATTTGTGGGTTCAGCTGAAATATAAAGATAGAGATAAAAATCCTGTGAGCATTTCCATTGTTGTTGAAAAACCCCTAAACACTTCAAAACCCAGATTCCGTTTTTGTTTAGAGCTTAACGATAATGATGCCAAAGAAGGCGATCGTGAAAAATTTCACAGTCATCTTGAGATAGATAAACCTGATGATCTGGAATATTTTAGTGCGGGAGGTGGAACAATACTGTCCCAAAGTCCTGAAGAACTACGGGAAGAAATCAAAAAAAACTTTAATCTAAAAGTACAAATTGGCAGAGTTGTCGAGGACGAAAATGAATTGACGAACGAAAATATTGAACAAGTCATGCTCGATGCCATCGGAAAATTGATACCATTTTATGAGTATGTAATCGGTAAAAATAATCCTGAAGATAACCAAAAAGACGGAGGTGAAAGTATGAAGAAAGATGATTTCGACAAAAATATGATTCTTTACGGCCCTCCCGGAACCGGAAAAACATATAACACGGCTATTTATGCGGTTGCAATTTGTAATAAAAAGTTTCTCAAAGAGTGTGAAAATTCTGAATATTCAGAGATTATGGATCAATACAAAAAGCTTCAAGAACAAGACAGAATTGCTTTCACAACTTTTCATCAGTCTTACGGATATGAGGAATTCATAGAAGGAATAAAACCTGTTATGAAAGGAGAGCAAACCAGCGATATCAAATACGAAATCAAGGCTGGAATATTCAAAGAATTCTGTAAGAAAGCCGGAGAAGACAAGGACAATAATTATGTTTTCATTATCGATGAAATAAACCGAGGAAATATCTCGAAAATTTTTGGTGAATTGATCACTCTTATTGAAGACACCAAAAGAGAAGGAAGAACTGAAGAAATGTACGCGAAGCTTCCCTGCTCCCAAACAGACTTTAGTGTTCCAAATAATGTTTATATTATCGGAACGATGAATACGGCAGACCGTTCTATTGCTCTTATGGACACAGCACTTCGCCGTCGTTTTCAGTTCATTGAAATGATGCCTAACTACGACAAACTCCTTAACGATGTTACAATTAACAACCAAAAACTTGATATTAAAACAATGCTCGAAACCATAAACAAGCGTATCGAATGCCTGTATGACAGAGAACACACTATCGGACACGCTTTATTTATGGGGCTTACAAAAAAATCCGACATTAATGACTTGAAGAAGATTTTTGAAAAATCCTTGATTCCGCTTTTGCAGGAATATTTCTACGAAGATTATCAAAAAATCCGTTTGGTTCTTGGTGACAATAATAAAACAAATGAGAGTCATAGATTTATCAAAGCTATTAAAATAGATCCAAAAGAGATTTTTAAAGGAGTTGTTGATATAGATCTCCCAGAAACAAGGTATGAATTGAACAAAGATGCTTTTGATAAAATAGAAAGCTATATCAAAATATACTCACCAGATTCATATAAAAAAACGGATTCCACAAATACCGAAAAGGAAAGTAATGATAAATGAGCAAGCTTCTTGAAGTAAGGGAATTTGACTCTATAGTATGCAGAAATGTTTGTGAAAATGGCAACAATTACAAGCCGTTAGAAAAAGAACCGTTTGACGAGCTTGTTAAATTTATCCGTGAATTTAGCAGTGACGAAGCAAACAGTGATGCTTTGGAATTTATGAGAATCGGCTATAAGCGCAATATCGGAGATTTCATAAACATCAGAAATTATGTCGGGCTGATTCAACTGAGAAACGGATTCCAAGTGCAGATTCTTCCTAAAATCGATTTCGGAAAAGATGATCAAGATAATTCTCAGACAAAGAAAGTATTTCTGAAAATGCTCAGGAGCTTGAAGAATTTTCCTTGCAAGGCTTTCAATGACGCAAACTTGAAAATAGATAGGATGAACCTTTACGAGATATTCATAAATATGTATCTCCAAGAAGTTCGTCAGTTGATAAAAAGAGGAATAAAGTCGGACTATGTCACTCAAGAAGACAATCTTTCACACTACAAAGGAAAACTGCTTGTAAACCAGCATATACGGATGAATTTTGCCCACAGAGAACATTTTTATGTCGCGTTCGATGAATTTCATCCTAATCGACCTGAAAACCGTCTTGTTAAAGCCACACTTGAGAAACTGCTCAAATTAACCTCAAGCACAGAAAACTCAAAAGAAATCAGACAGTTGTTGTCAGCGTTTGAAATGGTCGAGTCATCAGTAAATTATGAAAAAGATTTTTCGAAAATCATCATAGACAGAAATACCGATGATTACAAAATGCTGATGCAGTGGTCAAAAGTGTTTTTGACGAACAAAAGTTTCAGCACTTTTTCCGGCAGCAGCAATTCAAGAGCTCTGCTTTTTCCGATGGAACGTGTTTATGAAAGCTATGTTGCACAGCATATAAAAAAGATCTTCACACCTGACGGATGGGAAGTATCTACTCAGGATAAAGGATGTTATTTATTCACGGAACCAAAACGATTTGCCTTAATACCGGATATTGTCCTGAAAAAAGATAAGCGTACTGTGATAATGGACACCAAGTGGAAAAGCCTTGTTGATGATGAGAGTAAAAATTATGGAATATCGCAAAATGACATGTATCAGATGTACGCATATTCAAAAAAGTATAAAGCCAAAGAAGTTTGGTTGCTCTATCCGATGAACGAAGCTATGCGTAATCACTCATCAATTTCATTTGAAAGCGATGAAAAAGATGAAAAAACTCTAGTCAGCTTACATTTTGTCGAGGTTGACGAGATAGAAAAGAGCCTTGGGGAACTTAAAAATAAATTAGCTCATTGAGGATAAATGACGTCAAGTGGTTACAAATTGTAACCGGTTCAAAATGATCTACAAAAATTTCTGCAAATAAACCTCAAAAAATCTTTTACTACGACGCTATATGTCGTAGCGGGCTTCTACAATCCGTTTTCAGGTCGTGGAGATTATCCGGCTTTTTTAAATTCTGAGGAAAAAATGAAGGATCAAACAAACAAGGAGGAAAACATGGTTAACATCATTCGTAAACAAGATCTCAAATCAATTTTTGTAGCACCTAAAAATCTTCTGACTTTCGGGAAAGAAGAAGAAAAACAGGAGGCAATAGATATTTTTATAGAATCTTTTGCCAAACTCCCTTCTGAAGAGCTCAAACTCGTGATTATCGACACAAAAAATAAACTCGGCAAATACGACAACGACCCGCGTTTGCTGATACCGAGGATCACAGACAGCCGCGAAGCAGCAAAAGTTCTCGATCAGATGGTTGCCGAAATGGATCATCACTTTGAAATGCTGGCTCAGGCACGTGTCAAAGATATTATTTGTTACAACAAAGAAGCTGGCGATCAAAAGAAAATGCCGTTTATCAAGATCATAATAGACGATCTGGAAGATGTTATGGCATTTGACGGTGTTGAACATTCAATTATCGTAATTGCACAAAAAGGAAAAGATGCAGGTTTCAATGTTTTTATGACCGCTCAGAATCCGTCATGGAATGTTCTCACAGGGCTTATAAAGTCGAATATTGATGAAATCTTCGCTTTCAGCCTTGAAAACCAATTAGACAGACACGCATCGTATCTGATTGTGAATACCGAGGAACCGCTTGCAACAACTTTTGAAGATCCGCTTTACAAAGATATGGTTGATTATATTTTTGGATATAACGGTGCCAAAATCCTGATGGAAAAATTCAACATTGAATACAGTCGTGCAAACGAAGCACTTGAAAAAATGAAAGCAGTCGTCAAACGTAATTCTTAGCCTCTGACCTAAAACAAATCTGAGTGAGTCCCCGTTCGGGATAAAAACAGAATCAAATCATTGTTGTTGATGCGGTAAATCAGCAGCCAGTCAGGTTGAATGTGACATTCTCTGAAACCTTTGTAAATTCCGGAAAGTTCGTGATCGCGGTTCTTCGCTTCAAGCGGCTGCGAATTCGAAAGTTTCGTTACAACTTCGTCAAGCAGATCAAGGTTGTAGCCGCGCTTTTTGGCCGTTTTCAAGTCTTTTTTGAACTGGTTTGAAAGGATAATATCAAGCATCTTCGCCCAAGACCTCGTCTAACGCACTTTTGAATGACGAATATCTTTTGTATTTTTCGGGATGAAGAAGCATCTCCTGATATTCTCCGAGTGCGGCGAGCGTCTCTTCGTTCGGAACTTTCGTCACCGCGAAAGGAAGGCTCTGCGTGCGGACTGCCTGCTTCAGAAAAATCGTGACAGCAGTCGTGAGATCCATTCCCAAGTCTGCAAAAAGCAGCTGCGCGCTCTTTTTTAAATCACTGTCCAGATTGATATTTGTGCTTACTCTCGTCATAACAACCTCCATCAAAAAACGGTGATATTATGCTTATTATATGCGTTTTGTCAATATGTTACGCACAAAAACCGCGAATATCGTTCTGACAAGAAACCGCAAAAAAATTTCACTACGACGCTATATGTCGTAGCGGGCTTCTACAATCCGTTTCAGGTCGGGCGATAGTTCCCGTGTTTTTAAAAATGATGAAAATTGGAGGAGAAAAATATGAAAAAAATTCTTGTTATTTCGGCTGTTTTTGCAACTGTCTTCTTTCTGTTTTCCTGTGATTCCGGAAGAACAGCTGAGATTTCCCAGAATGATTCAAACGAGAGCGAAAATTCTGAAAACAGCGAATCAGATATGCCGGAACAAAATGATGACAGCGTCTCTGAAAATGAAAATTTTTCAGACGATGACAGCGACGATTCAATCTCAGAGAACTCGGAAGAACCTGACGATTCCGACACAGGAGAATCCGAACACTATGAACAAGGCGACCTTTACGGCGAATGTTACCCGAACGAAACATGCAATACAGGGCTTGTCTGCGATGCTGAAAACAATATCTGCATAAAGGATTCCGGCAATTCAAGCGGAAACAATGACAATGAGCCTGAAGAAAATCCGTGTAAAAACAATCCATGCTCGGGAATTTTAAATTCAACAGGAGCGTGCAACCCCGTTGGAAGCAGTAAGTATTCATGCGGATGCTACGAAAATTACACTTGGAACGGCTCGTATTGCAAGGCTGATTCAAGGACTGTAAACTGCACCGGGCTTCCGGCAAATGCAAGCTGGAACACAGCTTCATCAATAACGCAGATTTGGACCGGATACAGCTGGGTTCCGTCAAATATCGGGACATACAGCAAAACATCAAGCAGTGAAGAGTGCTACTTTCAATGCAATTCCGGCTACGACTGGAACGGTTCCAAGTGTGTAGAAGCGGTAGATCCGTGTGATCCCAATCCATGCAACGCCAACTTTGTCGCAAATGCAACAGGAATCTGCATTGCAGCAGGAGCAGCTTATGCATGCGAATGCAAACCAGGATACAGCTGGAAAGATTCCGCCTGCATATCAAATATTCCTGCGTGCAGTAAAAATACGCCATCATTTCCATGCAAGGATGAGTCAAAAGGCTATTTCTGGTCGGCAAAATCAGTTGATCGTATTGATTGGGAATCAGCAAACGAACTTTGCAACAATTTAAATCAAGATAACTACGGCGGTTTCAACAGCGGCTGGCATATGCCTAATATTGATGAGTTAAGAACACTTCTTATAAACAGCAATACAAGATACTGTAATGTTTCGGAAAGCTGCGGTTCCAAGGATCATTGCTGGAACTGCGAAAACTGCGCGGCAGAAGCTACTGCTTCAACAAGCGGCAACCAGTGCGCACTTTGGGGAAATGATTACAAAGACGGAAGGTACAGTAAATTAGGCGACACAATCAGTTTGTGGTCATCAACCCATGTATACTCTTCTTCACATCCATCAGAAACTAATTTATGGGTTTGGGATGTAAATTTCTTAAACGGCAGCATAAAGGATGTGAAAACAACCGGCACTCTCTATGTCCGCTGTGTCAGAAATGCGGAAGAATAGAGTTAAAATCACTAAAAATCGACTCTCCCCGCCTCTGCTGCACGACCTACGATTTCGAGGAACTCTTTTCTCGGGATAAATTCGGCTCCGAGCGACTTCAGATGCTCGGTTTCGACCTGGCAGTCGATTACGGGGCAGCCGATCTCGCGAAGTTTGCTCACAAATGTGATGAAAGCGGCTTTCGATGCGTTCGGATAAGTCGAAAACATGCTTTCGCCGAAAAACGCCTTCCCTATCATTACGCCGTAAAGCCCTCCTGCAAGGATGTCGGTGCCGGTAAGCCAGCTTTCGACGCTAACCGCATAGCCCAGAACATGAAGGCGGTTGTAAGCCTTTTCCATGTCGTCGGTGATCCATGTCCCTTCCTGATGGACTCTGACTTCGTGGCGGCAGCGGCTTATAACCTGCGGAAAAGCGGTGTTAATAGTAACCGTAAATTCTCCAGATTTGAGAACTTTTTTCATGCTTTTCGAAACATGAAGTTTTTCGGGGAAAAGGACAAAGCGCGGATCTGGCGACCACCATAGAATTTTGCTGCCCTGATATGAAATTCTGCTTTCTTCCGAATACCACGGAAAAATCCCCGATTTATAGGCAAGAAGAAGCCTTTCCGGCCTTAGATCGCCGCCGATTGCCAGAAAACCGTCAGGCTCGGCATTCTCGACAGGCGGAAAACCGATTGAACTTTTCGAAAGGTAGTAAATCATAAGTGTCGGATTTTACAAAGAATTCATCCACTCTTCTACTTCATCTGCCGTAATCATCCCGTTGTGGACTTTTTTGATTATTCCGTCCTGGATAAGAAGTGTCGTCGGCAATACCGAAATATAAAGATCCTCGAAAAATTGCTCCGGTGCGATGACACTTTTGAAATCAGGAGCAACTTCGCGGTAAATTTCATATTTGAAAGTCGGTTTGATTGCGCCGACGACTTTATGTTTTTCGGCGATTTTATTGATCTCTGGCATTTCGGCTACGCACGCTCCGCACCATGTAGCCCAGATGTTGAGGATTACCGTTCCCTTGGAAACATCGAGCGAAATCTGGCGGCTGGTCCGCGGATCATGTCCTGAGACCGCTGTAAGTTCGCGTCCCGGAAGCATTATCGATGCGCCGAAGTATGAAAAAATATTGAAAAAGAGAACGACGGCGGCAATTGAGATGATCACAGCATAAAAAATTTTGTTTTTCTTTTTTTCTTCCATGTTATTTCTTACTTACGTTGAAAGTTCCTAAAATAAACCGTTTCTGACCGTCGTTGAAAGAATCTTTATCGACCGCCATCCTGTTTTCACCCTCATAAAATCCGGTATAAATCTTGACTCCGCCGCCAGTATGATCTTTCGGCACGCCTATCTTGAAAGTGTCTTTCAAAATCATACCGCTTTTCCATTTTGTCGTCGGCAGATAACCGTCCTGCGGATAACCGTCAAACTTGAAAGAATACGGCAAAACACCGCTGTAGACATCGAAATCGAAGAAAATTTTCCAGTTTTTGTCCGTCTCTTTCAAGACTTTGTAATAAAGCGTAAGTTCAATCTCTTCGCCCGGCGCAAAGCGCTGTTTGTTCATGGAATATCCTATAATTTCTAAGGATTTGTCACCCAAAGTTCCGCCGACTTTCATAACGGTCGCAGGAATATCCGATTCATCGATAAGATTTTTCTTCCATTTTTCCGAAAGATCGGTGTTTTTATCCTTCATCGAAGCGGTATACATTTCGATATCCATGTATGTGTCGATTGCATCATCGGCGATTTTCGTTATCGGAATTCCCGGCTTGTCAAGAAGTGCAGCCCGAAGTTCCGCAGCCTTCTCCTTTTTTGTTGTTATAAAAATCGTGGCTTTCGGGTTTTTCTCGATAACAGACTGGATCTGCTGAACTTTTTTATAACGCAAAAGCGGTTCATGAAGCCCGAGATAAAAATGCATCGAGCGGTTTTTCCAGTTGTCGAAATCAACAATTTTATCTCCCGGTTTCTTCATTTCGAAGTATTTTTCGACAAGGTGCTTCGGCGTGAAAACCTCGAGCATATTCGGAACCCAGTAAAAATTGATGTATGCGGCCCAGCAGACCGAAGCAAGAAGAAATCCGCAGAGAGAAATGTGCAGGAGCTTTTTGTCAGGCTTTACAAGCGGCAGAACGATAAAGAAAGCCGTTACCGGAACAAAAATCTTCAAAAAAGGAACAATGTCGAAAACTCTGCCGAACCAGCTCTGAACGCGGTGGGTAGTGATAAGATAAATTATGTCGGCATAGTTGAAATCTGTTGCTATGTCTTTTCCGATAAGAAGGAGAAAAAGAGCCGAAACTATTCCGGCAACAGTGTAACCTTTTGAAATGTCTTCAGCTTTCCATAAATTTACAAAATATTCGCCAAGGATAAGAGCCATGAAAGAAACGACCGGGAAAATATAGTGCGGAAACTTTGTCGCGGCGAGCGTGAAGAAGAGGAAAATGAAGAAAAAAGTAAGCATTATAAAGCCTAAATTCTTGTTTTCCCTGACTTTTTTCGCAGCGGAAAACATTGCCGGAATCAGGAAGCATACCCACGGAAATCCGCCGAGAGAAAGCTGCCAGACATAAAAATCAAACGGACCGTCCGGCTTGTCTATCGTTCCTTCAAGGCGGCCGAAATGGTGTTCCATGAAAAATTCGTTGTAAAACGGCATTCCGTGCCTGATTCCCATGTAAAGATACCACGGAAGAGCCACGACAAGAAAAATTCCGGCTCCCTCAAACGGCCGCATCGACTTCAAAAAAGCAAAAATATCTCTGCAAACGAGTTTAAATCCCTTGGAATAATCAAGAGTTGCAATCATCCACAGAAGCATCGCCGCAACCGGCATGCAGACCGAAAGCAGCCCTTTCGTGAGCATCCCCAACCCCATGAAAACATAGGAAAGACGGAGGTATTTTTTGTTTGAATCGCGCTGTCCGATATATAGAAAACCGGTTGACGCCGTCAGAAACGTTACAAAAGTTATATCCCACATAAACTGCCGCGAAATCATGTATGTATAAGGCGTGAGAAGAGCGACAACCGCCGCAGTCAGCGCTTTTACGGGGTCTTTCAGAATTTTTTCGGCAAGGAAACGGACTAAAATGACGAAAAATATTCCGTTTATCGCGAACGGCAGCCTGAGTGCAAGCTCGGTCGCTCCGAAAATCTTCATAAAAGGAAAAACCATCCAGAAACAGAAGATCGGCTTCGACCAGAAATCATGCTTTCCAAGATAAACAGGGTCAAGAAACCAGTCCCATGAACTGTTCGCCATCATCTCCATCGCGACCCTGCCGTAATGAGGCTCCCACTGCCCCAGAACAGGATAACTACCCAGAATCGGAAGAAAAACGAGTGCGGAAACGACAGCTAAAAATATGTTGGGATGAGCAAGAATCAATGAAGCAGAAGCAGATTTTCCAGAATAGATTCTATCCATAAAAAGACTCCTAAAAACCATTCAAACCATAAATTATAGGAAAATAGGATTGCAAGTCAATTGTGGTAAAATTCAATAGAATCAGAGATTTACGATTCTTCCTTTCCTCTGAGGAAACGCCCGAAAAGGATCATTCCGAGCGGAGAGATTACGGCGACTGCGCCGACCCATATCCAGATCATGTAATGGTGCGAGATATCGCCGACCTGCAGGGTCTTTTCACCGGCTTCGTTCACGATTTCGGTTGCCGGCGTGTATGCTGAAAGAAGGGCTCCCGACATCCACGCGACAAGAGGCTGCGAGATGAATTTGGGAAGAAGCGAAAGGCTGAGGTAGCTTGCCTCCTGCCCTTTCGGCGCGATCTTCGCGGTGTATTCCATGAGTCTCGGCGACCAGATAGCCTCTCCTATCGTGAAAAGAACGACGAAGAAGCAGAGACCGAGACAAATTGCGATCGTTGAAAGCGAAGAACCGTCGGGAAGCGCAAGCCATTTCTGCCAGATGAGCCTGCCGAGCATCGAGTCTGCGATCGGAGCGTAGAATTCATCAGGCAAAACAACGAAAAATACCGATGCAGCCGATATCAGAGAACCTATCGTTATCATTTTATAGGCACTCCACTTCCTCGTGAGCCATGCGATCGTCGGAACGAAGAAAATGACGATCACGGGGTTCAAGACGCCGTAGATGTTGCCGATTTTCGCCCCTTCGCCGAGCACGCGGATCCCGTATTTCGGGAATGTGTAGTGGAAATGGTAGAAGACGTAGTTGACGCCCAAAAGTATGGCAAGAAGCGCCATGAACTTCCAGAAAGCCTTCTGTTTCGCGACATTCACGAAGATCTTGCCCGCATCAGCAAACGAATTTTTTATCGAATCGATGATCGAAACAAGCATATTTCCTTCCTTTTTCGCCCTTTCGTTCTCGATATGCTTTACAAGCTGACCTTCGTCGTTGAGGTCGATGTTGTCACGGATTATCGCTACAAAGAAAAGTGTCGGGATGCTGATTAAGAAAGCGACAAGAAGGATGAAGCGGTAAGTCGATATCTCGCCCAGAAGCGGGATCGCGATGTTTCCGTATTCGCCGTAAACTTCGCGGATACCGTCAAAAATAAGGCCGCCCATCGCGAATCCGACATTCATCAGAGTGTAGAACATCGCGAATCCGAGAGCCGAAGTGTCAGATTTTGTGTATCTTTTGAGAGCTACCGAAATGACCGGGCTCATGAAAGCGACCGAAACAGCCTGCGGAACAAAGCCGAGAAGCGTGACGACCCAGAAATTTGTCGTGAGGAAAAGGAAAAACCTCGAAAATATTGCGAGAACCGTGCCGATAAGAAGCACTTTCTTGATTCCTACCGCGTCAACAAGCGAACCCACGCCGAAAATGAGCAGCGTATAGGCTAAATTCCACGTTCCCATGTAGTTTCCCGCCGCAACGTCGCTTAGTCCCAGGTCACTCGACAGGAACAGAGTGAGCGTCATCAGCATTACCGAATAAGCGGTGTATTCGATGATCTGCGAAATTGAGACGAACCAGATCTCGCGCGGAGAAGTCTTGAGACCGCGTTTGTAGTTGTAAACGATGTAGATAAAATAAACGCATGCCGCAGCAGCGACGGAATAAAGCAGATAGGTTATCCACTGCGGGAATTCAATGTAAGACATTTTTACCTCCGGAAAAAGGAGTTGAAAAAAGAAATGTTAAACTATGCAATAGCTTTTGAAATATAGACTGCAAGTTTCGTCAGGCAGTTTACATAGCTGCCGAGTTCGTTGTCGTACCAGCCGAAAATCTTGGCGTGGGTAACGGGAACATTTGACAACGGAGGAATATCGACGAAACCTGTTCTCGTGTGGGTGTCGTTGCCCTCGATAACGCATGCAGCCATCTTTCCTTTGAGATCGCTCGAAACGTTCTGTCTTTCCGAAAGATAGAGCAGATCGCGCTGTGCGCCTGCCGAAGCTTCGCGGTAAACGTTGTTTATGAACTCGCGGGTGATCGTCGGGAAACCGTCCTTGTCAAGCGGCGTGTGGAAAGTGAGATTGAGGTTGATAAGGGATACCGTCTGGACCGGAACGCGGACCGAATCAGCCATGAAACCGATGTTTTTCATTACCGGAAGGATGTATTCGAGAGCCTTTGCAGCGCCTGTAGTCGAAAGTATGATGTTGTAACCTGCAGCCCTGTTCTTGCGGAGATCGCTCGTTCCGCTTTTGGGAACAGCGTCGAGAACGTTCTGCGAATTGGTCATCGAGTGGATCGTCGACATGCTCGCTGTGAGTATCGCCGAAGTCTCCTCGTGATCGAGAAGAGGTTTCATCATGTGTGCAAGTGCCGTCGTCGTGCAGGATGCAGCCGAAATTATGTGGTGGTTCATCGGATCGAAATTCCTGTGGTTGACACCGTAAACCATCATGACTGCGTCTTCCGGAAGGGTTTTCGATTTTCCTTTGAGTTTGAAGGGAGCTGAAAGTATAACTTTTCTCGCACCGCCTGCAATGTGGCCGCGGAGAGTGCCGTTAGCCGAAGATTCATCGGTCGGATCCACGAATTTTCCGGTCGTGTCGATAACGACTCTCGCTCCTTCCTGACCCCACGGGATCTTTTCGGGATTTCTTTCGCTTCTCAGGAATTTTACGCTTTTGCCGTAGAACTTGACTTCGCCGTTTGCCTCGTCAGTTATCTCGATTTCAGGCTCTTTCGTGCCGCCAAAACCGAAAAGGAAATTGTGAAGAGTGCCGTAAGTAGAATCGTAAATCGCGTAATCGACAAGATCCGTAAGCGATTTACCGACTTCACGCCCGAGGTTGATGACTATTCTGTCAAAATCATCCTTCAGAAGCATGTTCCAAAGTGTAAGTTTTCCGATTCTGCCGAATCCGTTGATTCCGATTGTAGCCTTGCAGTTGATGTCAATCATAACGCCCTCCTGAAATTTGGTTAAAAAAATCAAAAACAGGATAGTTTAGAAATCATCAAAAATTTTGCAAATTTATTTGGATTTTCTCAGATTTTGACCAGCCCTTCCGGCATAGAAACATCTTTCATGTAGATTACTTTCGCGTTTTTGAAATTGACGAGTCCGGCCGCCATTCCTTTGCGTTTCGTCACGTTTTTACGCGCGGTATACCACACTTCGCCGCATCCCCCCTTCTTCGCCTTGCTGTAAATGATCGCAAGTTTGCAGGCAGTCAGAATATCCTGCTGTTTCGGTTCCTCGCCCTTCTTCATCCGCACGATGACATGGCTTCCGTGGTAATCTTTCGCATGGAACCACAGATCGTGCGGAAGAGCGACTTTGAAAGTGAGTTCGTCGTTGTCGGCGGCCTCTTTTCCTACAAGAAAAACTCTGCCGTTAGCGCTTCTGAACTCGTGGTAGCAGATATGTGTGTTCTGTTTTTTTGAGATTTTTCCGCCAGTTTTGACCTCGGCAGGCAAATCATTGATATTGTTTAGCTTTTCAAGTTCTTCATTCAGGTTTTCAAGCCTTTTCCCGGAGTTTTCGATGCCGTTTTTAGCCTTTTTTATGTTTGCAAAAAACCGTTCCATATTCTGAAGAAGTGTTTTCGCCGGATCGAGAGTTATCTCTTTTTCATTGTTTTCAAAATCGCTGACTGAAACGGAATTTTTATGCTCCGACAAATCGAATTTCCACAAATTCGCCTTGAGAAGTGCCGCGAAATCAGTGAATTTCGCAAGATTTTCCTCATGTTTTTTTATATCTTCCTTAACAATATTTATCGCGGAAATGATCTTGTTCCGTTTTTCCTCAAGTTTTTTCCTTTTTTCCTCTTCGCGCTCTTTGTCCGATTTCTCAACGAACCACGATTCCCAGAACAAAGGATTTTCAAACGTGAGTGGAAAATCCTTCATAGGTTTTTCCAGTAAATTCAATCCGTTATCTTTCTTGTCGCGCCAGATTTCCTTCCCCGATTTATCAAAAACAACAAGCGATTTTCCGGCAAAAAGAGGAATAATCAGATCAAGGTTTTCGGTTTCGATCCGGACAACTTTTCCGAACTCCTTCATCACCGAAAAACCTTTGATTTTGCCGTAAAAATTTGCGCGGAGCCCTTCTTCAAGCCTCGTGAGCGGCTCTTTCGGAAAAGCGGAAAGATTTTTTACGGGAATTATGATTTTCTCTTTCAAATGGAAGAAAAAACCCGAAATTTCGGAAGCTCCGTAAAGTTTGACGAGCGTTCCGCCGCGGGATGCAGAAATTGCGGAAACCAAAGAGTTTTTCGCAAATTCACTAAGAAAATCAACGATTTGGATTGTGTCTGAAAGATACATGGTTTTGAATTTTTTCAGCGTTCCAGAAGAACTTTTTCGACTTCCTTAAGCTGCTCCTGATCGTTTATGCCGGAAAGTGAAAACGAGTCCTTTTCAACATACGCCGAAACCTTTTTGTGCATATCGATTGCGATTTTCACGATGTCGGTAAGGTAATATTCGTTTTTCGCGTTGTTGTTTTCAAGTTTTGAAACGGCTTCGACGAGAAAATTTTTCTCGACTAGATATATCCCGCTGTTTATCTCTTTGATTTCACGCTGCGATTCGTCCGCATCGAGAAATTCCACTATCCCTGCTACATCGCCGTTTCCAGTGCGTTCTATCCTGCCGTAGCTTCCGGCATCGTCAAGAACCGTGCTGACGATCACAAGGTCTGAAGCGGTTTCGCCGAAAAATTTTATAACTTCTTCAAAAGTTTCCGTTTTGATGAGCGGCGTGTCGCCTGCGCAGATGAGAACGGCTCCGGTTTTTTCGGAAAGATTCGGAACCGCAGCTTTTACCGCGCCTCCTGTGCCGTTCTGAACTTCCTGTAACGAAAATTTCACATCCGGAAAGTTTTTGCCGATAAACTCTTCAACGATCTCCCTGCCGTGGCCGGTGACTACATTCAGCGTGCCGCAGACAGGTTTCAGTGCCTCGATTATCCAGGCGACCATCGGTTTTCCGGCAACATTATGCATAACTTTCGGAAGATCCGATTTCATCCTTGTCCCCTTGCCTGCCGCAAGGATAACGGCTTCAATATTCATTTTCTTATCACTCTCTTTTCTGCAATCGAACAAAGTTGAAATTTTCGCACCCCAGGTTTCTCCGTATTTGTCCAGAACGATATTCCTCAGATTTTCGGAGAGAAACTTTTCACTTTCCCCGTCAAAAGCGAAATCTATGCCGAACCCTTTTTCGCCGTTTTCGCCGCTGCCGCAGTATCTGACTTTTCCGCTGGCTTTGAGCAGTTTTTCAAAGCCTGGAACCTGGATCACAAAGTTAAAGATTTCGCCGGCTTTCCTGTTTTCATCCGAAATAAGGAAAAGTTCGCCGCGGCTCATGTTTCTGATGTAATCCTTCAGAAACGAGGCGAATTTTCTGTATTCTATTTTGACTGAATTTTCTTCCATGCTACATATTTCCCGCCGTTACAACATCTTTCATCGAATATCTTCCCGCCTTTTTCCCGACGATGAAGCGTGCGGCAGCCAGAGCGCCGTTTGCAAGAATATCACGGCTTCCCGCCTTGTGCGAGATCTCGATCCTTTCGCCTGCGAAACCGAAAATCACGGTGTGGTCGCCGGGAACATCGCCGCAGCGGACGGAATGATAGCCGATTTCACTCTCCTTTCTCGCTCCGACCATTCCGCTCCTGCCGTCACAGCGGCTGAGATTGCGCTCTGACTGGACTTCCGAAATTATTTTTCCCATTTCAAGAGCCGTTCCGCTCGGCGCGTCCTTTTTCTGGTTGTGATGCATCTCTATTATTTCGATGTCGGCGTCATGGGTGAATTTCGCGGCGTATCTCAGGATCTCGAACATTATGTTTATTCCGCGGCTCATGTTCGCAGCCTGCAGAACAGGAATTTCGTGCGAAGCCAGTTCGATTCCCGACAGATCTTCGTCCGTCAGCCCGGTCGTTCCGACAATAAGCGGGACCTGATATTTTACCGCCCACAAAAGTGCCTTTTCAAAGCCTGCGCGGGAGGAAAAATCAATAGCGACATCGACATCTTTCTCTTTGATTTCGTCAATATTTTCAAATCCTTGCGTAATATCGACCTTGTGAACGATTTCAATGTCCAGAGTCTGGGCTGCAAGCGCGGTTATCGCCTTTCCCATTCTTCCGGCAGCGCCGCTCAAAAGGACTTTAATCATTTTCGCCTCCGTATGAAAGAAGCTCGTCCTTCAGGCTTCTCGACATCAGTTTTTTTATACTCTCCCTGATCTCCTCGCCGTTGTAAAGAACATTGTAGAGCGTTTCCGTTATCGGCATTTCGACATTCATTTTTGCCGCCAGATCATGAGCCGAAGCGGTTGTCGGAACGCCTTCCGCGACCATAATCATCGAATCAATGATGTCCTTGATCTTTTCACCCTGTCCGAGCCTTATTCCGACCTGTCTGTTACGGCTGAGATCGCCTGTGCATGTAAGCACAAGATCACCTACCCCGCTCAGTCCAGCCATGGTTCTCGGATCACCGCCCATCGCAATGACAAGCCTGGTCATTTCGGCAATTGAGCGCGTTATAACGGCAGCCTGGGTGTTTTTACCCATTTTAAGACCTTCGAGAACGCCGATCGCAACGGCGAAGACGTTTTTCAGCGAACCGCCGAGTTCTACTCCGATAACATCGCTTGAAGTATAGATTCTCATATACGGCGAATTGAAAAAATCACGTATTTTACCGATATCTTCGGCGTTTTTACCGGCAACTACAGCGCATGTAGGCATTTTCATTGCAAGTTCCCGTGCAAAAGTCGGCCCTGAAATAACAAAAATATTTTTATGCAATTTTTCAGGAAGGATCTCCTCGGCAATCTGATACATCATTTTGAGTGTAGAATTCTCGATTCCTTTCGAAGCGAGAACTATGAAAGTTTTTTCCGGAATTATTCCGGCGATCTGCTCGAACGACTTTCTTATATGCTGCGCCGGAGTCGCTATAACAACCAAATCCTTGTCAGAAACAGCATCTTTGATGTCAGCAACGGCTCTCAACGATTCAGGCAGTTTTATTCCCGGCATAAAAAGTTTGTTTTCATGCTCAGAATTTATTGATTCAACAATTTCAGGCTCGCGGGCCCATATTACAGTATCATATTGTTTTCCGGAAAGCATTCCTGCCAGAGCTGTTCCCCAGCTTCCGGCCGAAACAACACCAATTTTCACCATAATTCCCTCCAAACAAAAAAACTTGAAATTTTAGCGATATGCAAAATTTAGTCAAATTGAGTAAAAAAGCGGCTTTGAACTGTGTTTAAGCTTCTTCTTTTGAAACGCGCGTTCTTTCGTCGTAAAGTTCTTTTGAAATATGGGTGAAAGCCTCGACAACGACAGGGTCGAAAGCCTTTCCTGAACCTTCGGTGATAATTTCCATCGCTTTTTCATACGTGAATGATTTTTTGTATACACGCTCGGCGACAAGTGCGTCGAATACATCCGCAACAGCCATAATTCTTGCCGCAAGCGGGATTTCCTCGCCTTTGATTCTGGTCGGATATCCTGTCCCGTCCCATTTTTCATGGTGATAGTGAGCCATTTCCATCGATTCTTTCAGGTAGCCTTCGTCCATATCAGCTGCGTTGGCCTCGATTTTTGCAAGGATGTTCTTTCCTTCGGTAGTGTGGCTCTGCATGATTTTGAATTCTTCGTCCGTGAATCTGCCCGGTTTGTTAAGAATCAGGTCTGAAATAGCGATTTTTCCTATATCGTGAAGAGGTGCAGATCGTTTAAGAACTTTGATGTAGGAATCGCTGAGAATATCCTTATACTTGCCTTCCTTCTGCAGCTCTTTTGCGATAGCTTCGACATAGAAAGCCGTCTTTTTGACATGGTTTCCGGTGCTGATATCACGCGCTTCGACCATTTCCGCAAAGTTAAGAATGATCTCTTCCTGCATTCTCATAATACGATCGGTCTGCCTGTTGAGCTGGTCGATGTAATCGATCGAATCTCTACCCATTTTCGAAATAGCAAGATATAAATTTTCGATTTCGTCAAAAGTGCGGATATTGAGCGATTGCAGCAGTTTAAGAGAGGAATCACTTCCTTCCTGCAGATCATAGGCGAATTTCATCGAAGCGTAAGCCATGCGGTTGACCGGATTGACGATGCCGCGGTTGACAAGTTCAAGAACAATACTCATGATTATTATCGAAAGTCCGAAAAATATAGAGATCAGTTTGATTATAAATTTAGCTTCATCTGCAACGATACTCGCTATTGTAATGTCTGCGGCGACATAAGTCGAACCCGTGAGCGGTTTGTAGACAGTGAGAAGCTGGCCGAACTGGTCGTCTGAAACGATAGGTTCTATTTCTTCCCCTTTGAAAAGTTTCGGCAGATACGGCACGAATGTCGGATCGAATTCCATGATTTCTCCGGGCTGGCTTGCTTCCGCACCGCCTTCGGAATCAAGGTCGAATACGACATGGCAGCCGTCTTCAAGTATTTTATAGACATAAAGATACATCGTCTGCGGAAAACTTGCCTTTATTTTATAAAGGTTTTTCTCGATTTCGGCATACCCTTCGGCATCGCGTCCCTTTTCAAGGAATTCTTCTATCCTGTTCTCGTCTATTACAACTGAAGCAGCCTTTGTTACTCCTTCGGCGATTTCGGTAAATTTGCCGATCGCGACCTGTCTGTAAAGGAAAAATCCGGTTATGGTCGCCACGGTTCCCAAAAGAATTTCGGCTATGATGACCATAACTATTACCTTTTTCAGAAGCGAACGCTTTATGTTTGCGTGATACAAAGCCTTTTTGTATTTGCCGTCGAAATCAGGAAAAAAAAGGAAGAGCTGCTCTGCCCTTGTCCTGGATGCTTCCGGAATAACACGATAAACCGAAAGCGAACATCCCACGACAACAGCTTTGTCAAAAACATCTATAATTATATCCGCCAAAAGCTGGGAAAAGAACTTGGAAAAGCCTAAATGCTCATATATCGCAACGGCGAACGGAGCTGATATCCCCTCGCCGAAATCGTATCCGTAAAGGAAATATGTGAGAACCGAACCGACACCGCCGCCCAGAATGGAAAAAACAAGTATTGCCGCAATGATTCCATACCATTTTTTAAACAACCCGTTCCTCTGGAAAATAGCGGCAGCGACACCTATCATAATACTTATAATACCGTAATAGAACGTCGTTATGTCTGAAATTCCGTTAACAGCGTTCCCGCAGAATCCGGCTATTACGGCCGGCAGGTTTCCACCGATCATTCCGGCGACAACAGTTCCGATCGAATCCAAAAATACCGGCAAATTCAATGCCAGGGCTATTTTTGACGGAATAAAGTTGAGCAGAAACGCCAAAAAGACGAGAGCTACCCCCATGAGGAATCTGTTGGATTTAGTAGGATTCCATTCTTTCATACACCCGATCCCCTTTAAATTATTTTATTGATAAAACGGAAAGCGCCGAAAGCTCCTTCAAACCTTCGTCAGTCATAATTTTTATTACCGAAAAATCATCCGAAAAACTAGCTATTTTTCCAGTTTCATTGTGAATCAGATCCTGTGAAAAAACAATTCCGCGCCCGATCATCCATTTAATATTTTTTAAATAAACATCAATAACTTCAGCATCTTGCGCAGAAAAAGCAGCATCCGTGCCTTTGACGAGAGCAGTTAAAACTTCTTCCGTAGAAACTTCTGCAAATTCAGAAACAGCAGCCGGATCCCAGACAAATTTCATGCCGTTTTCTTCCGGCGGAAAGACATTGATCCCGATTCCTCCGATATAAAATCTTTTTCCTTCAAAAAGCATTGTTTTTGCAATGATTCCTGATACTTTTCTCATTTCAACCAGAATATCGTTCGGCCACTTTATCACAACTTCAGCCCGATTTCCTATAAAAGGTTTCACCGCAAGAAAAGCGGCAGCCGCGCACCTTTGAGGAATAAGATCTAACGGTTTTCCGGAATCGAGTTCATCAAAAAATGAAAAATAGATGTTTCCGTTCGCAGCCGAGACCCACTTTTTAGCGTTTCTGCCTCTTCCGGAAGTCTGCGAAGAAGCAGTGACCATGCCTTTGCAGACGCCTGATTTTATCAGCTCTTCGCATATATCCATCGTTGAAGTAACTTCTTCAAAACGGTAGATTTTTCCGAATCTGTTATTTGGCAGAAACTCTTCTTTCATTTATTTCAACTCAATCAAAAAATCCTTGACTATTGCCATGTGCTGCATATTGCTTGCACCTGAATCGTTTTTCTGCGCGGGGGAAAAATATTCATTCAGCACGCTCTGATCGTAAACACGGGTGTCAAAAACGAGTCCGTTTTCATAAGTTTTTGTTTTTTCAGGATCTTTTGATGAATAATAAACAACCGGAACCTGGAATTCGTGCAGAGGATAATCCGCTAAAACGAAGTCGTACTGTTTGTTTCTGCCGGCATTTGTGTTGCCGTTTTTCTTTTCATCGACAGGATCGGGACCGTCGACATAAAAAGTGTTGTTTTTACCGAATCCGTTTGAAGACACGGCACTGGTTCCGTTGAAGTCGCCGCCTACGACATAGTAGTATTTTCCGGGATTTTTCTCTTTGACTTTCGCTATTTCATCAACAATCACCTTGGCTGCTGCGTTTTGTTTGCCGCCGTCGTCTGTTTTAAGATGGACGCTTATCGCGAAAATATCGGTATTTCCGGGAATATCTACTACTGCCCAAAACAGAGCGCGGTTGTTTATATTCGGATCTTTCCAGTAACCATGTGATTTTATCGGGTATCTGCTGACAACACCGTTAGGAATATCATAATCTGCGTCATCAACGGCATAGCAGCTTGCCCCTACGATCTGCTGCGCAAAATTCCTGTAATCGGAATCCGAATTGTTTTTGTAATTCATCTCCTGAACAAGTGCGATGTCAGGTTTCAAAGCCTTGAAGATCCTGATCCCGTCTCCAGGATCGTATGACTGCTTGTTGCCGCTCGTGATGTTGCCGGCAACGATCCTTATCTTAATCGAATCGCCGTCAAAATTGTCAGTTTCTTCATTTGAACAGGCTTGAAAATCTGTATCGCCGGTATCGGTATCGCCCGTGTCAGGAACGGTATCGGTATCTGTATCCGTGTCGCCCGTATCCGTATCGGTATCACCGGTATCCGTATTGCCAGTATCAGAATCCGTATTGCCAGCATCAGAATCCGTATCGCCGGTATCAGAATCCGTATCGCCGGTATCAGAATCTGTTATCTCCGCAGCAGTATCGGTGGTGTCTGAATCCTTTTCTGAAGTTGATCCGTCACCGCCCGCTCCGCATGAAATAAAGAAAAAAACCGCAAAAACAAAAGAGAGGAAACGATACATTTTATCACCTTTTCAAAAGTTTATAATTCATTAAGGTCATAAGAAGATACGCAACAAAGAGAACCACTGCCGAAGTTGCCGAAAGCGGTATGACAAAAGCTGGAAAAAGCGAAAGCAGAAGCACTGAACAAGCAATATAAGCAACTGAATTTATTATAGAAAGAGCAACAAACTGTTTTTTTGACATTTTGTTTGAAGCTAAGATCCTGAAAATAAAATAAACTCCGAGAACCGCCGAAAAAATAAAGGAAAAGAGATAAAACTTCATTCTGGAATTCAGATAAAACGAGACTATTTCCTCGATATACGGGTTCGCCTCCGGGATCACGTCTTCCATATTCTTGATCTCATTCCAGTTTTCGTAAGGAATTTGCAAAGAATAAAGATAAATTTCCTTGACCGGTAGCGTTTCGTAGTGGTTGAAAATCGAAGAATCGAATGTCATACGCTCGCTCTGAACCGAAACAGAGCATGTTTTAAGCCGTGAAACCGCCGTTTCGACCTGCTCTTTCTGCGTTGTTATCAGCGTCACAGGAAAACAGCCGGCAAGATTTTCAATATAGACAATAAGATAATTCTGCAGTGACAGAACGATAAAAAGGAGAGTCAGGAAAAAAACTCTCTTCAGTATGTGCAGGCAGAAACGAAAAAAAACCAAATTCCACTCCACAAAAAAACCAAAGATTATAAAACAATTTTTTTTAAAGTCCAATCCGTATTTTTTCTTATATTTTTATTGATTAACGATTGCTTTTTTATTTTGACTTCCTATAATTCTGCGTTTTTTGTTCAACTTTAACTTTTTTTTGGAGGAAAAAATGGCTGTTAATCTCAAAGGAAGAAATTTTTTGACACTCAAAGACTTCACACCTGAAGAAATTCGTTACCTTCTCGACCTTGCACACAATCTCAAGGCAAAGAAAAGAGCAGGAATCAAAGGAGACTTGCTTGCAGGAAAAAACATCGTCCTTCTTTTCGAAAAAACTTCGACAAGGACCCGCTGCGCTTTTGAAGTAGGTGCAATGGACGAGGGCGCTGGCGTAACGTTCCTCGGCTCGAACGACAGCCAGATGGGCAAAAAAGAGTCGATCGAAGACACCGCGAAAGTTCTCGGCAGAATGTTCGACGGTATCGAATTCCGCGGATTCAAACAGGAAACCGTTGAAACGCTCGCAAAATATGCAGGCGTTCCGGTTTGGAACGGTCTTACCGACCTCTACCATCCGACACAGATCCTCGCTGACTTCCTCACGATCGAAGAGCACGTCGCGAAACCTCTCAACAAAGTAAAATTCGTTTACTGCGGCGATGCAAGAAACAACATGGGCAACAGCCTTATGATCGGCGCTGCGAAAATGGGAATGCACTTCGTTTCATGCGCTCCGAAAGCTCTCTGGCCCGACAAAAACCTTGTCAAAGAGATGAAAGAAGTCGCTAAAGAGACCGGCGCAGTCATCGAGTTCTCCGAAGATCCGATGAAAGCTGTAAAAGACGCAGACGTCATCTACACCGATGTTTGGGTATCGATGGGCGAAGAAGCTCTTTTCGAGCAGAGGATCAAACAACTCAAGGCTTATCAGGTCAACATGAAGATGATAAAGGCTACCGGCAATCCGGACGTTATTTTCCTTCACTGCCTTCCGAGCTTCCACGACCTCAACACGAAAGTCGGCAAGGAGATTTTCGAAAAGTTCGGCATCAAAGAGATGGAAGTCACCGACGAAGTCTTCAGAAGCAGATACTCCAAAGTTTTCGACGAAGCCGAGAACAGAATGCACACGATCAAAGCCGTTATGTGCGCTACGATAGGAAAATAACCGATATTTCCGGAGGTTTATTATGACTACAAGACTTGAAAACGCTCTTAACAATCATGTAAACGAGCTCAAAGCAAAGGGAACGGCGAAAGGCGACGAAATGGTCATCACCAAAATTCTCCCGCCCGAAGGCGCAAACGGCCCGCGTTATGTCGTCGAAGGTTATGAACAGAAGTTTATCAAAATGAATTCAAACAGTTACCTCGGTCTTTCGATGAGAAAGGAAGTCATTGAAGCTGAGGAAGAGGGAACGAAAAACTTCGGTGTAGGTCCCGGCGCTGTCCGCTTCATTTCGGGAACCCACAAGGCTCATGTCGACCTTGAAAAAAGACTTGCAAAGTTCCATGGAAGAGAATCGGCTATGATCTTCTCGAGCGCTTACGTCACTTCGATGGGCGTTATTTTCCCGCTTATCACCAATGAAACAGTCATCATCAGCGACGAGCTCAACCACAACTGCATCATCAACGCGATGAAACTTTCCCGCCCGGCGCTCAAACTTATATACAAGCACAACAGCATGGAAGACCTTGAAGCAAAACTTCAGGAAGCTGTAGGCAAAGGCAAAAGATGCATCGTCGTAACAGACGGCGTTTTCTCGATGAGAGGCGATTTCTGCCCGTTCGACAAGTTCACAGCGATTTGCAAGAAATACAACGACAAATTCGAAGAAGGCGTAACGACCGTGGCTGACGATTCCCACGGTGTAGGCGCTTACGGCAAGACCGGAAGAGGAACAGAAGAAGTCACCGGCGCGAAAGTCGACATCCTTATCGGCACGCTCGGAAAATCATACGGCGTAAACGGCGGATACGTTGTCGCATCCAAAGCAGTCACCGAATTCTTGAGACAGACCGCTCCGATGTACATCTACTCGAACCCGATCACGGTCGGCGAAGCTTACGCCGTTCTCAAAGTTCTCGACATCCTTGAAAGTGAAGAAGGTATCAAACGCCTTGCGCACCTTGCCGAGATCACTGCAAGATTCGAGAAAGGACTCGTTGACAACGGCTTCGAGACGATCGCAGGCCCGCACCCCGTAACTCCGCTCATGGTCAGAGACACCAAAAAAACGGCAGACATCGTCGCATGGCTCACGAAGAACGGCGTTCTCGCAACGGCTATGAACTATCCGGTAGTTCCGAAGGGCGACGAAGAGATCCGTTTCCAGATCAATGCAGACCACACCGCTGCAGATATCGACTACGTAATCAACGTTCTGAAATCTTTCAAATAAATCCATTTATCGGTAGAGACGCCATATTATGACGTCTCTACATCATTAATTATTGTTGACATAAAAACATCTTTGTTTATAATAGTTAAAGTTGTTTGTTAAAATTAAGAGGTGAATTTTGAAAGGACACAGCATTGTCGTTATGCCTTCAACGCAGAAAATTCTTGAACAAATGGGAGAACAGATAAAACTTGCACGCCTCAGAAGAAAACTCAGTGCGGAACTTGTGGCGGAACGCGCCGGTGTGAGCCGCGTCACGCTCTGGAACATCGAAAAAGGCTCGCCGTCAGTTGCGATGGGAGCTTATGCGGCGGTTCTCCACGCAATCGGCGGGATGGACAGGGATCTGCTTCTGATTGCGAAAGACGACGAACTGGGGCGGAAGCTTCAGGATCTCGGACTTCTGCCGAAAAAGCGGGCTCCGAAAAAGGAGACTGAATAATGGCGGCGGAAGAGAAGAAAATCTATGTCTACGAAAACTGGTCGTCTGAAATTCCGCGAGAACTCGGCATTTTGTATGTCAGCAATGTCCGCGGAACGGAGACTTTTTCCTTCGAATACAACAATGAATATCTGAAAAATCCTGTTTCGTGTAGTATCGATCCCGATCTTGAACTTTTTCAGGGCAGGCAGTTCACATATCAAAAGCCGAATTTCGGCATTTTTTCCGATTCTGCACCCGACAGATGGGGGCGCACTCTCATGGACCGCCGTGAAAGGTTACGCGCAAAAGAAGAAGGGCGGAAACCGCGGACGCTTATGACAAGCGATTATCTTCTTGGAGTTTACGACGAATCGAGAATGGGTGCGCTGAGATTTGCTTTGGAAAATGGCGGACCGTTTCTTTCAAGCGATTCTGAGGAAATTGTTCCGCCGTGGACAACTTTGAGAACTCTGGAGGAAGCGTCACGAGAATTTGAAAAAGACGAAAAGGCTCTTTCGGACAAATGGCTTTCCCAACTTTTGAAGCCCGGTTCGTCTTTGGGCGGAGCGCGTCCTAAAGCGACGGTCCGCGATGTCGACGGCTCTCTCTGGATTGCAAAATTTCCCTCAAAACACGATGAAACCAATGTCGGTTGCTGGGAAAAAGTAGTTCACGACTTGGCTAAAATCTGCGGACTTAATGTTCCCGAATCGCGCCTTGAAACATTTTCGCGTCACGGCGGTACTTTTATCGTCAAAAGATTCGACAGATCCGGGAACCGCAGGATCCATTTTTCTTCTGCAATGACAATGCTCGGCAAAGTTGACGGAGCTTCGGCACATGACGGCACTTCGTATCTTGAAATAGCCGATTTTATTATAAAAAACGGCGCGAAACCGAAAGAAGATCTAAAAGAACTCTGGAAAAGAATCGTTTTCAACATGGCGGTTTCCAACACCGACGACCACCTCAGAAACCACGGTTTTATCCTTTCAAAAAACGGCTGGCGGCTTTCACCTGCTTACGATATGAACCCTAATCCGACAGGAGAGGGGCTTGCGCTGAATGTCAGCGAAAACGATAATTCGATCGATATAAATCTCGCATTGGGCACTCATAAATTCTATCAGCTTGAAAAAGATGAAGCTGAAAAAATCGCTTCGGAAATTTGTCTTGCTGTCAGCAGAAACTGGGAGAAAACCGCTTCAAAACACGGAATCAGCCGCAGTATGATCGAACTTATGCGCCCGGCGTTCGTTAAATAATCCGATAAATTTCTTTCCCCGAAAAAATTAGGTATTTTTTTTAATTCAATTATAATCCCGCGTTTGTTTCTTTACTAATTGTTTTTTAGGAGAGTGAAATGGCTGAAAAGAAAGCGGCAAAGAAAGCCGAGAAATTTGATCCGAAGACCCTGACTTATTCCAAAAAATCGGGCTGGGACGGCATTAACGAAGCAAAAATGAAAGAGATCATGAACTTCGCTGAAGGTTACAAAAAATTCCTCACGGATGCTAAGACCGAGCGCGAAGCTGTCAGCACGATCTTCGAACTTGCAAAGGCGAAAGGCTACAAAGACATCGAAAACGCAAAACCGACCGACAAGAAGATCTTCATCAACTTCGACAACGTCGCATGCGTTCTCGCTGAGATCAACCACACCGATTTCAGCAAAGGCTGGCTCATGGTCGGTTCGCACATCGATACGCCGAGACTCGACCTCAAAGGCTATCCGCTTTACGAGAGAGAGGATATGGCTTACTTCAAGACTCACTACTACGGCGGAATCAAGAAATACCAGTGGGTCACGAGAGCTTTGGCTCTTCACGGTGTAGTTGTCACCGAAGAAGGCAAAACGGTTAACGTCGTTGTCGGCGAAGACGAAAACGATCCTGTTTTCACGATCAACGACCTTCTTATCCACCTTGCTCAGGAACAGATGGAAAAAGGGGCAAGAAAGGTCATCGAAGGCGAGAACATGAACATTCTCATCGGCTCGATCCCCTACTCTTTCAAATACGACAAAGACAGCGTAAAACTCGCTATTCTTGACTGTCTCTACAAAAAATACGGTTTCAAAGAGGAAGATTTCGTTTCTGCTGAGCTTCAGCTCGTTCCGGCAGGAAAGGCAAGAGATGTCGGCTTCGACAGAAGTTTCGTCGGTTCGCACGGCCAGGATGACAGGATCTGCGCTTACTGCGCTCTTCAGGCAATTTTTGACGCAGGCAAAACGAAAGAGAACAAGTTCGCTATGTTCTTCGACAAAGAAGAGATCGGCTCGAAAGGCAACTCCGGCGCAAACTCCAACATTCTTGAAAGAGCCGTAAACAAACTTATAAACCTTTACGGAAAAGGCGACTACAACACCCTCATCAACTCACTTGCAAACAGCAGATTCCTTTCATCCGACGTCAACGCAGGCGTTGAGCCTGAATGGGCCGGTGCTTTTGAACCTATGAACGCAGGAAAGGTCGGCTGGGGCGTTTGCCTTACGAAGTTCACAGGTGCAGGCGGCAAAGGAAACTCCAACGAAGCGCACGCTGAATTCGTCGCGAAATGCAGAGCCGCTTTCAACAAGGACGACGCACGCTGGCAGACAGCCGAACTCGGAAGAGTCGATCTCGGCGGCGGCGGCACGATCGCTATGTTCATCGCTGAATACGGAATGCAGGTCCTTGATGTCGGCACACCGATCCTTTCGATGCACAGCCCGTTCGAAGTCGCTTCGAAAGCTGACCTTTACAACACCTATCTTTCCTACAAAGCTTTTTACAAATATCTTTAATGGTCTGAAATGCGTATAATTTTCATTATCACCATCATTTTCCTTCAGTTTTTTCCCGTTTTTGCCGCTGATTCCGCTGATAAAAACGAAAAAAAGGCGGCAAAATGGGAATTCGTGAGCGAAAAAAACGGTCTGAAGCTCTACGAGCGCAACCACGAAGGTTCCGATATCAAAGAGGTCAAGGCTGTCGTCACCTATCAGGGAACGATCCAGGAAGCGGTCGACATCATGTTCGACAGGCTTAAACATCCGCAGATATTCAAATATATAACGTTCTCGGATGTCCTGAAAAAGAACGACAAGTGCGACTGGTCTTATAACCAGATTTCGGTACCTGTGGCTTCCAACCGCGATTATTACGTCAAATCGTGCAGAGTTGACAACAAGGACGGCTCGGTTTCAGTAACATGGGTTCCGTTCGACGATCCGAAATATCCTGTGACTGACAAGTTCGTACGCGTTGCCGACAACAAAGGCTACTACAAATTCACGCAGGTCGAGCCGGACAAAATAAAAGTCGACTACTACATTTACAACGATCCGGGCGGTTCTCTTCCTGTTTTTGTGAAAAACATCGCTTCAAGACAGGCTGTTACGGATACTTTGTGGACACTTCACAAGGAAATTATGAAACGCCGTGCGGCATCAAAAAAGTAACCGTTAACATTTTTCAGAAAACGCGTCTCGATCAAGGTGACTGACATGTCGGATCTTTCAACTAAAAAATCGTCAAAAAATTCAGTAAAATCAGTGTTTATGGTGAAAGAACCAGAACTTTACAAAGTGGTGATGCTCAACGACAACTACACCACGATGGAGTTTGTCGTCGAAATTCTGATCGACATTTTCGGGAAAACCGAAGCCGAAGCACGCAAAATCATGCTTGCAATCCACAAACAGGGGCGCGGAGTCGCGGGAATTTACGTCTACGACATCGCACTTTCCAAAGTGGAACAGGTGGAGAAAAAAGCGAAATCGAAAGGTTTTCCTCTGAAATGCGTCGTTGAAAAGGAGTGATTATGGCGGAAAAGGATAATATGTCGCTTCCGTTTTCCTACGAGGTGGCGAAAATTTTCAGCATGGCGATCGACGATGCGACCGAAAATCACGACGAGTTCATAACTCCGGAGCATCTTCTGTTCCAGCTGCTTTTTAACCGTAAAGTTGTTGAAATTCTTGAACATTTAGATGCTGATGTCGCCGGAATGAGACAGAATCTCCGCGACTATCTGGAAAAATATGTCCCGAAAACCGCGAAGAAAAACAATTCCGCGATTCCGTCGGAATACCTCAACATGTGCCTTCTTGATGCGGCGAACAACGTTTTCAGTTCGCAGAGGACGCGGGTCGAAATCCCCGATCTGATGGTCGCGATCTACGATCTGGGAGACAAATCGTTTTCGTCGAATCTGCTCAAGGCGAGCAAAATCACGAGGCTCGATCTTCTGAGCGCCGTTTCACACGGCGGCTGGCAGAATGAAACTTCCGGAACGCCTGAAAACGGCCAAGCAGAGCCCGGAAACGAGGAAAAACAGCCTTCCGTGCTTGAATTCTGCACGACGGATCTGACAGAAAAGGCGAAAAACGGCGGACTTGACCCTGTCATCGGCAGGGAAGACGTTATAAACCGCACGATCCAGATCCTTCTGCGCCGCAAAAAGTGCAACCCTGTTCATGTCGGAATGCCCGGTGTCGGAAAAACAGCGATAACGGAAGGCCTTGCGCAGAAAATTGCCGCCGATGATGTCCCTAAACAGCTTCAGGGTTACAGGATCCTCGCCCTCAATCTCTCGCAGATCATCTCCGAATGCCGTTTCATGGGAGATCTGGAAAGAGTGATGAACAAATTTTCCGAAGCCCTGAAAAAAGAAGAAAAAGTTATTGTTTTTATTGATGAAATTCACAATCTTGTCGGGGCCGGAAGTGCCGGGAGCTCGTCGATGGACGCTTCAAACATCCTGAAACCGCTCCTCAGTGACGGAAAAATCAAATTCATCGGCGCCACGACCGATTCGGAATACAGGAAGTTTTTCGAAAAGGACGCCGCCCTTTCAAGAAGATTCCAGAAAATCAATGTCGCCGAGCCTTCAAAGGACGAGTGTTTCCTTATTTTGAAAAGTATCGCAAATACTTACGAATCATTCCACAAGGTCAAATACAGCGACGAGGCTCTGCGCGCGGCGGTCGATCTTTCCGCCCTTTACATTCCAGACAGATTCCTTCCCGACAAGGCGATTGACATGATCGACGAGGCAGGTGCAGCGGCAAATATGAGCGATAAAAAAATCCGTCTCATAAAACCTGAAAATATCGAAAAAGTCGTCGCTTTTTTTACCGGAAAATCGGAAACAGGGATCCGCACCGACAGTCTGAAACGGCTTGAAGGGCTTGAAAAATCGCTGCTTTCCGAAATTTACGGGCAGAACGAGGCGATAAGCGGGATCGTCAGGGCAATCAAGAAAAGTTACGCCGGCTTCAAAAACGCCGAAAAACCGGTCGCGTCGTTCCTTTTCGTCGGTTCGACAGGCGTCGGAAAAACCGAGCTCGCACGCGTTTTAGCCGATAAAATGGAGATGCCGCTTATCCGCTTCGACATGAGCGAATATCAGGAAAAACACACCGTTTCGAAGCTTTTCGGAGCACCTCCCGGATATGTCGGATATGAAGAAGGCGGACTTCTCACCGAAGCTATCAGAAAGCAGCCTACTTCAGTCCTTCTGCTTGACGAAATCGAAAAAGCTCATCAGGATATCTACAACTCGCTTCTCCAGATCATGGACTATGCGACTTTAACTGACAGTGCAGGAAGAAAGGCAAGTTTTAAAAACGTAATAATTATAATGACTTCCAACGCAGGAAACCGCGAATTTTCAAGAAAACGCAGCGGTTTCGGCATTCAATCAGAGAACACTTCCGCATTCAAGGATGCGGTCAAGAACACATTCATGCCCGAATTTCTGAACAGGCTCGACAACATCGTCTACTTCTCGCAGATCACACCCGAAATCGCTGAAAAAATCGTCAGAAAGAATGTTTCGGCGCTTGCTTTGCGGCTTGCAGCGAAAAATATCACGCTCAAGATTTCCGATTCCGCCGCCGGATATCTCGCAAAAATCAGTTTTTCGAAAGAATTCGGCGCGCGGGAGATCGCGAGAGTCGTCGACAAGGAACTTGAAAAAGTGCTCCTTGACGAAATCCTTTTCGGGAAATTCAGAAAAGGCGGAAATGTTCTTGTCGATGTCAGGAACGGACAGCTTTTTACCGTTTCATAACATCGCACCTGTCAGCATAACATTAAAATCTTCATTTCAAAATATATTTTTTTATTTTTCTTCTTGCTAACACTTAATTAGAAAGTATAATCAAAACCTGTTTTTTACATATACTTGTTTCCGGAGGTTCACAATGCGTAAACTGCTCAGATTTCTGACGATTTTTCTAATTATTTTAGGTCTTTTTTCCTGCTCCTCCTCACACTCTTCCAACGATTCGGATACTGTTCCTGATTCTGATGTTATTGAAACCGTTGATGAAGACACGGATTCCGAAGAAGATACTGAAAATATTGATGATTCTGATGAAACGGATGATGATGCCGATTCGGATTCAGATCCCGACGAATGCCAGCCGCCTTTAAGCGAAGCTGATCTTCCATATTACGACGCAAACGGCAAGATCACCTTCTGCCGCCCAAACTGTGACACGCCGACAGTCGATGATCCGATCTGCATCGGCAATCTTTGGGATGAACAGAATGAAAAACTTTGCCACGAATATCCGGAATATTCATGTTGTGGTTTCCCTTGCACAATGGAAAGTTTTAAACCTTGGACGCGGGAAAAACTTATAGAAGAATATCCTACTGTCGCAGAATATATTCCGATGCACAAGTGTGATTTGCTTATAAATCAGATAAATTGGGTTTTGGATGGTTCAGGTGGAGTGGTAAAATCGTGGAATATGAGCAAGGAAAAAATAGCTTTCCATGTTTACCCATTGTTACTAAATTCTGAAAAATGGTCTGTTGCCAGTAAATACGTTGTTTATGACATCACAACACAAAAATATTCTTTTGTAATTCCTTCGCGACATCAGGAACAGGCTTATTACAAAGGCAAACGACTTGCTTTGATTTCTGACAAGCGAAGCTACGATTTTGACAATGAAAATATACTTTTAGCCTATATTGGTGATGACGGAAAAGTTGAAATTGTCCATGACAAAAAAGTCAAAAGCATTTCTTATGAACCAGTTCTGAATGAGAAATGGGCTTTCGTTAATCTTGTTGATGCCAACGGCAAAAGAATGCTCTATGCCAAAGTCGGAGAATGGAAGTGGACTTCACTTGGTAATGGTTTGGGATGGTTTCCATCCCTTGTTGGTGATACTCTGTCGTTCGTTGATGATGATGTAAACGGTTGGATTTGTGATTTGTCCAAAAAACCACAAAAACTTGCGGATTGTCTGAAATTCAATCAGGAAGGAGAACGAACGGAATATCTTTATTTTGACAAAGAAAATGAAAACCGATTCGTTTATTATGATACTTTTAAGAAAAAAATAGTTCTTGTTGAAAGAAGCAGAGAAACTTTCAAAAAAACAGATCTTATAACTGAATTTACCGAAGAATCAGCTTCCAAAGCATACTCTATTCCGCCTAGAATGCTTCGAGGAAATCTTCTTTTATATGAGGAAATAACAGATGATGTGACAGAAAATGGTGGCAGACTTTGTTATTATCGGATTGATAAAAACAAGAAATATTGCATGAAAAAAATGGAAGATGACAAAACTTATTCTGACGGATCAACCATTTTTCCGTATGGTTACGCTGAGTTTGAAGGGAAATGGTTGCTTTATCAGAAAAGGAATTCTACATCA